>OMFF01000250.1_pt1 | contig 23205 bp, 17 predicted proteins | sample 1645581 | NCBI WGS metagenome assembly OMFF01 (sample SAMEA103958140, study PRJEB25191) | human gut metagenome | biome: human-associated habitat [ENVO:00009003]; feature: intestine environment [ENVO:2100002]; material: feces | place: Germany | collected 2013/2015
ACGGCGAGGGGAAAAACGCCGTGGAGGGCACGGGCGGCAATTTCAGCTTCTATGACTTGGGTGAACCGCTGCTTGTGGGAGATTGCCTGAATGAAGCGGTTGCCCCGGAGAAAATCCGGGAATACATCTGGTTCATGGAAACCAAGCAGCCCTATGCCCCGCCCAGCGGCGGCAATCCCTATTATCTCGGCAAGCACAACAGCACAGGCTATTACTTCTACTACGAGCCGCAGCGCGTGACGGTGCTGGACTATGCGTTTCTCTCTACCATTACGGAAAAAGCCGATGGAACGGTGATCTATGCCGACCGCTGCTCCATCAGCGAGGACAAGCTGGCAAAAATGGGCGTTACATTCAAAAAGATTCCGCGCGATATTAGCAGATTGTAAGGGGGTGTTCGCTATATGGAACTGAAAACATATCAGAAAAAGGTCATAGCGGACTTGACCCGCTATCTGGATCTGCTGAACGAAACAAAGAGTGACACAGCGGCGTTTCGCCTGTTTTGGCAGGAGAAATCAGCCCCGACTTTAGGGCTATACCAAAACGTTATACCCGGTGTCCCGAACCTCTGCTTCAAGGTGCCGACGGGCGGCGGCAAGACCTTTATTGCCTGCAACGCCGTTCGCCCTATCTTTGACGCGCTCCCCGCTACCAAGACAAAGGCGGTCGTGTGGCTTGTTCCGTCGGACGCGATTCTGACGCAGACGGCGAAAGCCCTGAAAGACACATCCCACCCCTACCGTCAGAAGATTGACGTGGATTTCGGCGGGCGTGTGGAGGTTTACACCAAGCAGGAGCTTTTGAACGGTCAGAACTTCAACCCCTCCGCCGTAACGGAGCAGTTGTCGGTTATGGTGCTGTCCTACGATTCGTTCCGTGGGCGCGGCAAGGAGGTCTTGAAAGCCTATCAGGAGAACAGCAACCTTGCCGAGTTTGCAAAGGTGCTGGGTAAGCCCGACAGCCCCATTGAAAAAGCGGATGAAACCGCACTGTTCCAGATCATCAACCAGCTTAACCCGCTTGTCATCGTGGACGAGAGCCACCATGCCCGGTCGGAATTGAGCCTTGAAATGCTGGAAAACTTCAATCCCTGCTTTGTGCTGGATTTGACCGCCACGCCGAAAAAGGAGAGCAATATCATCTCCTATGTGGACGCGGTGCAGCTGAAAAACGAACACATGGTAAAGCTGCCCGTGATCGTCTATAACCGGGACAGCCAATCCGAGGTACTGATTGACGCGATCGACCTGCGGAACAAACTGGAAGAAATCGCAAGCGCGGAGTACGCCAAGACGGGGAAATATATCCGCCCTATCGCGCTGTTTCAGGCACAGCCGAAAGGCAAGGAGGACGCGACCACCTTTGAAAAACTGCGGGACAAACTGGTGGACGCCGGGATTCCCGCCGAGCAAATTGCCATTCGTACCGCTGATGTGAACGAACTGAAAAATGTGGAGTTGATGTCCCTAAGCTGTCCGATTCGATACATTATCACGGTCAATGCGCTGAAAGAGGGCTGGGATTGCCCCTTTGCCTATATCCTTGCGTCTCTTGCCAATAAGACAAGTCAGGTTGACGTGGAGCAGATTTTAGGACGGATTCTCCGTCTGCCCCATACGAGCCAGCACACACAGAGCGCACTCAATATGTCCTATGTGCTGACTTCTTCCAACGACTTCAACAATACTGTGGCGCATATAGTCAAGGGCTTGAACAGCGCAGGATTCAGCGATAAGGACTATCGGATCGGTGAGTCCGCAAAACCGCAGGTTCCCGAACAGCCAGCAGAACAAATCACGCTGCCTGATCAACAAGGGTGTCCTGAAATGGAACCCCCTTTGGAAACCGCCGAGGACGATTTTTCGGGGCTGGATGGGAAATCTATCGGGGCAGAGTTGGAGCGGCGCAGAGAACAGGCACAAACGCCTGAAACTGCCCCGAAAGCCGACACCATGCTGGACGCTGCCGCAGAGGTCGAAAAGGCATATACAGACGCTATCCAACAGACAGACAATGACCCGATGATGGACAATCTTCCGTGGGAGGTGCGGGATAAAGTGAAATCATTCCAAGTAAACCCGCAGTTCCGGGAGGATATTGAAACGCTGCAAATCCCGCAGTTTTTCCTGAAAGTTGAGCAATCTTTGTTTACGGACGGTTCTTTTGAACTGCTGGACAAGGAAATGCTGGCAGAGGGCTTTACCCTCAAGGGCAAGGCATACGATATTGACTTTGCCGCCGCAGACGATGAAATCCGCGAAATCGACGTGCGGGAGCAGGACGGCGGTTTGCCAAAGGTGTTCAAGATGGAGAGCGCCGAACAGCGGTACTTCAAAGAGTGGTTCAACAATCTGCCGCCGGAAAGCCGGGTACGTCAATGCAAGGAAATGATGTTCAATCAGCTTAACAAGCTGAACATGGTGGACGCCGCCGAACTGAAAGCCTACATAGACCGCATTGTGAACGATATGGATAAGGCGCAGCTTGCCGCTATGGAGAAAGCCCCGCTGGGCTATGCGGCAAAGATCCGCGCCAAAATTGAAACGCTACTGGAATCCCATTATCGAGAAAACTTTGAAAGGTGGCTGGAAACGGAGCGCATCGTCTGCAAGCCCTATTTCCGTCTGCGCCCCTCTATCCATCCTGCCACATATACCGACATATATGCCCGTTCTCTGTATGCAGCAGAGGACGGTGACATGAACAAACTGGAACAGAAGTTGATTGTAGAGTTGACCGCCCTGCCGAATGTCCGCTGGTGGCACAGAAATATTGCACGTCAAGACTTTGCAATTAACGGCTTTATCAAGCACTACCCCGATATTCTGATTATGACCCAGAGCGGCAAGCTCATCTGTGCGGAAACTAAGGGCGAACATCTGAAAAATGATGACAGCCGGGAGAAAATCGCACTCGGTCAAGCGTGGCGCACAGCAGCGGGCAAGAATTTCCGCTATTACATGGTGTTTGAGAATGAGGAAAACCTCTTGCCGGGTGCGGTGAGCATGAGCCAGTTTATCGACACGGTTAAGGCATTGTAAATCAAATAACCATATATCCGTCACTTGCAGGGGGCGATAAAATCTACCCCCGATAAGAAGCAGTGCCGATTCGGGCAGCAGGAGCAATTCTGCTGCTCGTTTTCTTTTGTGTGACCCCCTGGCTCATGCGCCGCAGGGTAGTCATAAATAACAATCAGCAAGGAGGTTAATTGTCCAATGAAAAACAGTAAGCGAGGAGGTGCGCCGCCTATGAACCACATCGGGAATATCCGTATATCTGCAAGGGAGGGCTTATATGGCAAAGAAACTTGACCCTCAAGAGATAGAGCAGTCCCGCCGAAAAAAGACTCGCGCCGATAATCGGGAGGAACGCAAGGAGCGCATACATGACGGAATCCGCAAGAATCGGGAAAGCGGCGGTGTAATTATAATACCGCCACCCCCAGCCGTACAAGCGCAAGGGCAGACTCCCCGAAAAATGCGTGTTGCAGCTTATGTCCGTGTCAGCACACAGGAAGAACAGCAAGTAGGCAGTTTTGAGATGCAAATTGTCTATTTCAAATCCAAAATTGAGAGCAATCCCGATTGGGAGTTAGTAAAAATCTATCAAGATTACGGCGTAAGCGGCACTTCCACGAACAAGCGGCAGGGATTTAAGGACATGATTGATGACGCAAAAGCAGGCAAGATTGACCTAATTTTGACAAAGGGCATAAATCGCTTTGGTAGAAATACGGTTGATATTTTGAACAATTTGCGTACTCTGAACGCCTTGACTCCACCTGTCCCGGTGCGATTTGAAAGCGAAGGGCTGTCCTCTATCGGGGATGGCAGCAACAATCTACTGATAGCGGTCTTGTCAGCACTTGCAGAATTGGAATCACAGCAAAAGAGCGAAGCCATCAAAAACGGTATTCGCTGGCGCATGGCAGAGGGTATCTACCAATTCTCGGTGATAAACACGCTTGGCTACTATTGGGACCACTTCGGACGATTGCTGATCGAGCCAACAGAAGCAAAGATTGTTGAGTACATCTACGAAAGCTGTTTGGAAGGTGCAACCCCCGCAGAAATTGCCGCCGCGCTGACCGAGCAAGGCATCAAATCGCCTAAAGGGAAAGATTTTTGGCGGGCTGCTACTATTCGCGGTATTCTCCGGAACGAGAAATATTGCGGGGACGCACTCATGCAGAAAACTTGTACGATTGATTTTCGGGAGCATAAGTCAGTGAAAAACACTATGCTCAACAAGTATTTCAAAGAGGAACACCACACAGCAATCATAAAAAAATCCGATTGGCAGAAGGTGCAACAGATTTTAGATGAAAAGCCACTACCCGGCAAATCGGCAAGGCTACACGCTATGCCAAAGCGGTTCACGGTCACACGTTCTAAAGACAAGTATTTCAGAGGGTATATCATTTTAGACCCGCGCTGGACAGCTTCGGAACGCCGCGAACTGCTGAAAGAGCTGAAAAATCTCTAATACCGAAAGGAAAATCCATTATGAAATTTGATTTTAACGCACTGAACTTTGAGATCCTTGATGCGAACACCAACGCATACCCCGACATTTTCATTAACCAGAACGGTGTCACCTTTACGAAAAAGGTACTTGATGACCTGAACTATCCTGCTTTTGTCCTGTGCCAGCTTGACACAAAAAACAAGGTTTTTGCGGTTCGTATGTGTAAGAGTAGTGAGCAGAGGGGCTACAAGTTCTCCAAGCCGAAGGGTGAGCAGAAGGCCACGGTCAGCATCACCAACAAGAATCTGGTTGACCCCATTCGTGCCGCTATGGAGGGCGTTTGGCAAAGCGATAAACGCTATCGTGTGCGTGGCTTTTGGGTCGCAGACGCAAAAACGATGTGTTTTGACCTCTCCGAGGGTGTGCAGGAGGATTATAGAAATGCCGCCAGCGATAATGAAAGCGAGGAATAAATCGGTGAACGGATTGTTCACCGTCTGAACTTCCGAATGACAGTGGGGCAAGCTCATTATGGGCTTGCCCCTTGCTTAAATAAAGGCGGGTATTTGCAGATTGTAACGCACAAGGGGCAGATAAGTGAAATGTAGGGTGGTAATATGGCAGAGAAAAATAAACGGCGCACAAGCGATAATATCCCCGATATTTGCCCCGAAGGACAACAAAAAAACAGGCGTGGGAGTTGTTAGCGTCCCACACCTGTTGGAAAACTGATTTGTAGCAGCGGCGTACCTATATCCCTCGTGTAAGTTTTCTCTACGCCATTTTTACGCCATTTTCGTATAGAGTAGCATAGGAAAACATGAAGTTATATATGGTTGGTTTGTTCCAAAATCCGCTTCAAATCAAGTAATATTCGTATTTATTGAGGATTATTGAGATATAAAATCAGGTAGCGGTCCTCCGATACCTAATTTCATCTTTTCAAAATCTCCTTTATTCTCTAGAGTGTTTTGGATTAAGGGGGTAGCCACCGCACCAATTCCGCACCAATTTTTCTGCGGCGCACCATTTTTAACCTGCTAAAACGGTGGCCTGTTCAAACTGTTGGACGGCAATGGTCAAGGATGCATCCGTCACATGGACGTAACGATCCATGGTGGTTTTGATACTGGAATGACCCAGCAGCTTTTGCAATACTTTCGGCATGACACCGCGCTCAATGGCCCGTGTGGCATAGGTGTGTCTCAGAGCGTGCATACTAAACCGCTTGATCTTCGTCTCATCGCACAGCTTGTACAGGTGCGTATCGTAGGAGCTGTTCTTAGCGGGTTCGCCGGTGCGGTAATTGATGAACACCAAATCCCGCATACACAGGTACTTGGTCTGGCCTGTCCGTCGATCCACGTATTCCAGGATCTGGGACGGCAGTTCCGATTCCTTACGGATGTGGCGTTCATCGTAGCACATTTTTAACACATCGTAGGCCCGAGTTGTCAGTGGAATGGTGCGGTAGCTGCTTACGGTCTTTGGGGGACCGGCACGCCAGATACCTTCACCGTGGCGATATTCCAGAGTTTTGCTGACGGTCAATGTCCGCTTTTTCCAGTCGATGGCGTCCCAGGTGAGTCCAATCATTTCCGAAGTGCGCAGTCCGGTCTCTAACAGCAGTACATACTGCCTGTAGTTGTGAGAGCGTTTTGCTACTTCCAGAAATTTTACCTGTTCGTCTACGGTTAAGAATTTTATGTCGTCCACAGCCCGAACAGGTTTCGTATAACGAACGCCGTTCATAGGGTGCTTTGTCAGCATGTCATTCATAACTGCGGCCCGGAACATGGTTCCCATGGTGATATACGCCTGACGAATGGTAGACCCTGCGTAGGTCGCCTCCATCCGGTTCAGGATGATCTTGCAGTGCATGGGTTTGACATCACACAGGCGCATACTGCCAATGACTGGCTGAATGTTCACACGGTACCGTTCCCGGTAATTCCGTTTGGTATTGGGGGCCAAATCTGCGATGAGATTTGTGATCCAGAACTCAAACCAGGAATCCACCGCCATTTCGGAGGAGGTGCTGTGAACGTCGTGCTTTTCTTCGTATTGCACATCGGCCAGCCAATTGCGAGCCTCTGGAAGCGTATCGAAATGCTTTCCTTTGCGGGAACCATTCTTCGACGTGTATCTTGCGGCGTATTTACCGTCTTTTCTCTGGCAGATGCCTTTTAGGTTTTTTCCCATTTAGTGAACTCCTTTCCTGTGTGCAGGAAACGTAGGTTCACCACGATGCCTTAGTATACCATAAAACCAAGATTCTTTCAATAACTTTTGGCCTTTTTGGTGCGCACCAATTTGAAAAGATCGGTGCGCAGCAGAGGGAAAGACGCTACTGTTCAAATTGCGACCTTCCCTTCAATGTACGCCTCGAATGCCTTGCGCTTTACAAGCTTTTTCGTACCGACGAATAGTACAAAAGGGCAATTGGGCTGTTTCAGCAATTCATCAATTTTGTTAATTCCAATGTTGCTGTATTCTGCTGCTTCCCGGATGGAAAGCAGCATTTTCCGGTCGATAGGCAGGAGCATTGCCTGCTGTTCCAGATTTGCCATAGGCAGAAATAATTCCTTTCTTTCAGATTTTTATGATTGGAGCCGCCCAATCAGGATGGCTTCACAGATGTTTTTGGCGTTTACGCCATCATCTTTCGTGCCTTGTTTCGCTTCTGAGCTTTTCAAGGCTCCTGTTCTTTCCGAAAAACCGCCCCAAATCATGGCGGTCAATGATGAGATCATAGACCCGGAGTTTATCCCGGAGATCAAAATTTTCCTTTTCGATTTTATGGAGCTTCATTTGGAATTTGGGAGAGCGGTAATAGGAAAGTTCCTCTCGCAGAGAACTGGCTCCATCTGCAAACTCTCCACAAACCGATCATCCGGGTCGCAGCCGAGTGTGACGGGCGCATACCGCAGCCGCCAGATTCGCAGCAGTCGAAGATACTCCTTGAGAACGCAGATACAAAGCTGTTCCAGATTGGGAGCAGCGGCCGGGAAAGCAGGGAATGGAATGGGCATTTGTCCCGTTTCAATTCCAAAATCGCCTCTCAATTTTTCAACGGCTTCCTGCGCGGATAGCCCCCACAGTCTTGCGGTAAAGTCAATGACATCTCCGTGGGCATTGCAGCCGAAGCAGAAGAAATAGTCCTCGTTTAGCTTTAGGCTTGGGTGATGGTCATCGTGGAATGGGCAACAGGCCATGCCGTTGGGCAGGACCCGTAGCCCGTAGTGTTCGGCAGCTTCCCGCATGGGAACAGCTGCCTTGATTGTTTCAAATACGTTCATATAATATCCTCCATAAGTGTTTATTTTTGTTGCCGCCCTATTCCAATGCCGTTCCTGCCCCGGTGTCTCCGCGGCGTTGTTTCGCTCCTGTCATCGCAAAATCGTATCTCATTTTCCGGCGGGTATTCAGCTGTCAATGTCCATGAGAGGACGCACAAATCAACACGATTTGTACATGAGGCCTCAATTTGTCCCTACACTTACTAGGCCTCGAGTCGAATTCTTTTATAAGCACAGCACCAGAATGCGAAAGCGTCAGCACCCAAATTATGCAAAAATGTTCGAGATAGATTGTATTTGTTAATGAACTGATGATAGAAATAGCAAAAAATATTTTTCTCGCATATTGAGAAATACAGGTTGATTTGCTATAATCACAGAAAACAATCAACTTATGATATGAGTGATAAACTATGGAACGAATCAGGTCATACAGAGCCCAGCTCTACGCCCATGTACGCAGCTATTGGGAAAGCAAATCCACGCCGTGGATCACACAGCTTTGCGGCAAAAGTGGAATGGGCAAGACGACCCTTGCAAGGAGCTATCTGGAAGCATTCGACGGGGAATACTTTTCCCTCCGAAACCTGGATGCTGCGTTTGCCCCGCGGATATTTCTTTCCGGGTGCAAGCTGTGGAAAGACTTCTTCGCAAAGATAGAAAAAACAAGAAATCGCCCAGTCATCTTTTTCGATGACGTGGACGATAAAAATGATAAAGAAGATTTTTTGAATGCGCTTCCGGCACTCTCCGAGAAAGCATACGTTGTGCTGATTGTTCGGACGCAGATGGAGCTTCCGTTTCCCTCTAATGTGATACAGATGAAGGCAATTACAGTGCCCATGCTGCTAGCTGAAAACAAGGCACTGGATCCACTGGATGCACTTCGGATAATTGCGATTACAAATGGCATTCCGGAGCTGGTACGACTGTTCGATTTTCAAAAAAGCTATGCTGAAAATCTGAGGTTACTTTTCACGCAGGATTCCGCCTATTTCCGTTACGCAGAATCAGAGCTGCGCAGAAGTTTCCGAACACCCGAAACATACAACATTCTGCTTTATGGCATGGCAACAGGGCATAATCGCATCAGTCAGCTGTCAGAATTTTCGGGTTTCCCGCAGAACAAATGTGATAAATATTTGAAAGCACTGGATAAAGCTGGGCTTTTGGAAACGGAACAAAGGAAAGATACTGCCGGACATATCCGCACACACTATTACCCCAAAGGCGGCTATTGGAAAACGTGGTTCCGGTATGTGTTTCCGTCTCAAGGTCGCTATCTTAGAGCGCAGGAGGGAGAAGTCCTACAGCAGCTTGCGGATGAAATTGACAGAACCGTCGTTGCGGAATGCTTCAAAAAAGTCTGCTGGAACTGGCTTGAGAAAAATTATCACAGCTGCTATTGGGACGGGCTTCTCAAATTCGATGATCCGAAACAGCGGGATGTAATGGTCAATGGCGTTCGCTTTGATTATGTGCAGGAGACGAAAAATCACGCGATTTATGTGAAGATCTGGAACAATATACGAGAAGGATTTCCGAAAGAAGCGTTTCAAAAGATGGAGGCGGCGACAACGCTGGTTCGTCCGTTTTATGACAATATCTACTACCTGTTCTCTGCGGGGAGAGCCTGCAACTATGTGGAGGAGCTTCGGCATTTGGATACAGTTGCAGTTGTGGATTTGAAGTCGCTACTTGGGCGGACGGGCTTTTTGAGAATGTTTAATTTGCAAATTTAGTTAGTTTCAAGGCTTTGTGCTCATCAAAGATGAATTTGCTTATTTCTATCAAAAAAGAACCCGCTTGTGAAAACGATAAAACCATCTTTTATTCAAGTTGGTGGTTTTGCTTGCCTGGGTGCCATCTTGAGACGGGCCAGCGTGCCTTGTATTTATAGAGTTAGTGATTGCATAAAAGAAACATATGTTGTATAATTGCCGAAGAAGGAAGGCAATTTCCTGGATATTCTTATGGAAATTGCTACTCCAAATCAAATAACGGGCTTCAAAGGCTAATAGGCGGTCCGTGTTATTTGCCGGGGTGAAAGAATGAAGATTATAGATAATGTCAATAAGACAGTTAAAGAGAATTTAACAAAAGACCTCCAGAAAGGAAGCCGATTGTCAATTGCTGCCGCATGTTTTTCAATTTATGCGTATCAGGAACTCAAGAAACAGCTGGAAGGCATCGATGAGCTTCGTTTCATTTTCACCTCACCAACATTTATAACCGAAAAAACGCCGAAGGCGCAGCGTGAATTTTATATTCCCCGGATTTCCAGAGAGCGCAGTTTGTACGGGACAGAATTTGAGGTAAAGCTTCGTAATGAGCTGACGCAAAAAGCAATTGCGAAAGAGTGCGCAGACTGGATCAGGCGCAAGGCGGTTTTCAAATCGAACGTCACACAGGAACAAATGATGGGATTCATGACGGTTGATGAGAGTACCTATATGCCTATCAATGGTTTTACTACCGTCGATCTAGGCTGTGAGCGCGGCAACAACGCTTACTATACAGTGATGAAGACAGAGAGCTTTGAGAATGCAAGCCACTATATCAAGCTCTTTGAACAGCTATGGAACGATAAGAAAAAGCTGCAAGAGGTCACGGATATTGTGATCGAAAATATCTCTGCCGCCTATCGTGAGAATGCGCCGGAGTATATTTATTTCGTTGCGCTCTACAATATTTTCAAAGACTTCCTGGACGATATTTCAGAAGATGAACTGCCAAATGAAGCGACTGGGTTCAAAAACAGCAAAATCTGGGGAATGCTTTACAATTTCCAGCGAGATGCCGTCCTTGCCATTATCAGCAAGCTGGAGAAGTTCAATGGCTGTATTCTGGCGGACAGCGTAGGCTTGGGCAAAACATTTACGGCCCTTGCGGTGATCAAATACTATGAGAATCGAAACAAGTCTGTGCTGGTTCTCTGCCCGAAAAAACTGGCAGAGAACTGGAACACATATAAGGGCAACTACATTAACAACCCTATTGCGGCTGACAGGCTGCGCTATGATGTTCTCTATCACACGGACCTTTCCCGTGAACATGGACAGTCCAACGGTATTGACCTGGACCGTCTGAATTGGGGAAATTACGATCTCGTGGTAATCGATGAAAGCCATAATTTCCGCAACGGCGGGGAAGTGTCGGGGGAAGATGCAAGGGAAAACCGTTACCTGAAGTTGATGAACAGGGTCATCCGCACCGGCGTGAAAACCAAAGTTCTGATGCTTTCGGCAACGCCGGTCAATAACAAATTTATTGATCTGAAAAATCAGCTTGCGCTTGCTTATGAAGGCGATGCCGCACAGATGAATCAAAAGCTCGGTACCACCAAGAGCATCGATGAAATTTTCCGGCAGGCGCAAAAGGCGTTCAATGTATGGAGCAAGCTTCCAAATGAAGAGCGCACGACGGATGAGCTTCTGCGGAATCTGGATTTTGATTTCTTTGAGTTGCTGGACAGCGTGACCATTGCGCGTTCCAGAAAGCATATTGAGAAATACTATAATACTTCTGATATTGGAGAATTTCCGGAGCGCCTTCCGCCGATTTCAGTCCGCCCCTGTCTGACGGATTTGAGCGGCGCAATTAACTATAATGAAATATACAGCTTGCTCATGTCTTTGAATTTGACGATTTATACACCGTCCAACTATATCATGCCGTCGAAACTGGCGAAATATGTAGACATGACGCATCACAAGGGAAGCAGCCTGACCCAGCGGGGCCGAGAGGAAGGCATTCGCCATCTTATGAGCATCAACCTACTTAAGCGGTTGGAAAGCTCTGTTGCCTCATTCCGCCTGACGATTGACCGCATGAAGCAGCTGATTGATGACACAATCCAAACGATTAAAAACTATCAGTCTGGGGACTGTGTTCTGGATTTGACCGAGGTTTCTGATACGGATGATTTTGATTATGACGATCAAAATACAGACTTCTTCACCGTTGGTAAAAAAGTCAAAATCGACCTTGCGGACATGGACCATATTTCGTGGAAGCGGGAACTTGAAAAAGATGCGGAAAACCTGGAACTATTGTCTCTGATGATTGCCGACATTACGCCGGAACATGATACAAAGCTGCAAACACTGTTCGACCTGATTCGCCAGAAAATCGAACATCCCATCAATCCTGGCAATAAGAAAATTATCATTTTTACTGCGTTTTCTGATACTGCGGATTATCTTTTTGAGAACGTCAGCAAGTTTGCAAAAGAGAATTTCAGCCTGGAAACGGCGGAGATCACGGGAACCGTTGACGGAAAGACCACCATCCCAAAACTCCGGGCAGACCTCAATACGGTGCTAACCTGCTTTTCTCCGGTTTCCAAAGGAAAATCCGTATTGTTACCTAGAAGCAATGATGAACTTGATGTCCTGATTGCGACGGATTGCATTTCTGAAGGTCAGAACCTGCAGGATTGCGATTACCTCATCAATTACGACATTCATTGGAACCCTGTCCGCATTATCCAGCGATTCGGGCGAATTGACCGTATCGGCAGCAAGAACGAACGGATTCAGCTTGTCAATTTCTGGCCGGATATGGACCTCGATGAGTATATCAACCTGAAAAGCCGTGTGGAAACCCGCATGAAGATTTCGGTCATGACGTCTACCGGTGATGATGACCTGATCAATGCCGAAGAAAAGGGCGATTTGGAATACCGCCGTGCGCAGCTCAAACGGCTGCAAGAAGAAGTTGTGGACATTGAGGACATGACAAGCGGCATTTCTATCATGGACTTGGGGCTTAACGAGTTCCGACTTGACTTGCTTGAATATATGAAGCAGCACGGTGACATCGAAACCGCGCCTAAGGGCCTGCACACCGTTGTTGGACAGACAGAGGATTCTCCTGCCGGGGTGATTTTTGTCCTTAGAAATATCAATGACAGCGTAAATATTGACAATCGGAACCGCATTCATCCCTTTTACATGGTTTACATCAGCGAAGAGGGCGAAATTGTCTGCGATTACCTGAACCCGAAGAAATTGCTTGACACGATGCGTCTGCTCTGCCGGGGCAAGGGCGAGCCTTGTGTGGAGCTTTGTAAGCAATTCAATGATGAGACGGATGACGGACGCAAAATGGGTGAAATCTCTGAGCTGCTGAGTGAGGCGATCAATTCCATTATTGACGCAAAGGAAGAAAACGATATTGACAGTCTGTTCAAGAGCGGCGGCACATCTGCGCTGCTCAGTGCGGTTTCGGGACTGGATGATTTTGAGCTGATTTGCTTCTTAGTCGTGAAATAAGGAGGGCTTGCGATGCTTGGGTTTCCTGCATCTACGGAGTTTGGCAAAAGAATACCAAAGCAGAAATTCTATGAGAATCTTGAGGGTTCCCCTGCTTTGCGCCGTGTGTTTGTCGATCAGATCCGGCTGGTGTACTGGCGAAATAAGCTGGCAGCATCTACACTGAATATTGCTGCGGGCGAAGCCGTGACCGAGATTGAAGTGTTCGAGGTGCGGCTGAATGATTTGCAGCTTGACGAAGCGGTGCTGAAACAAATCGACAAGGAAATTCCGTACCACATTCTTTTCATCCTAACCTTTGATGGAAAGGCCCAGGCGTGGATCGGCTACAAGGAGGCTGCTGCGTCCGGCAGCAACGCCTTCAAGGTCAGCCGCTATTATCACACGGACTGGATGCCGGAAGACGAACTGCATCTCAGCATCGACGGCTTGAATATGGATGCCGTCTATGAAAGCCTTGTTCGTCAGATTGCCGGGGACAAACTGCAAACAGATTCCGGCGAGAGCCTGAAAGAATCTGTTGAGCGGGATGAAAAGAAGAAGCAGCTCGAAAAGCAGATCGCCGCGCTGGAAAACAAAATGCGGCGGGAGAAGCAGCTAAATAGGCAGATGGAAATGAACGCGGAGTTGAAAAAGTTGAGAAAGAACTGGAGGTAGAGAGATCGTGCGTCTTGGCAAAAAGACATTGGAAGAGCTGAGAAAAATAATTAACGGAGATGGTACGTCTGATTATCGCTCTGGTCCTCAGCTTGTAACTTTCTTTAACGGCTTAGGATTTAACGACAGTTATGGGCAAGGATTCCCTTCTCGTTGGGCATATACTGATTCGAGACTGGATGCAATCAATGGTTCACCAGAGTTGGACAAATGTTTGAGAGAAGTGTTTGCGCCAATTAACTATGTAAGTAGGATTCAGCAGTTAGACAAGATGATTTCGGAGTTTAACCAGTACCTTGCATTTGATAAATGGAAAATAATTCGAGAGAACGATATAATTTCATTTAGGCGATTGGATCGGGTTATTATAGATGAAGAGCCAAAACCTGTATGTGAAATGCAAGATACAGACTTCCTTAAAGTCACTTATGATGTTGATATTGATAAGCTGAATTTAGCTGCTGGCGTATCCGACATCATCAAGGCACGCCTAACAGAGGTTGAAAGTTGCATTAGTCACGATGCGCCTCTTTCGGCGGTTATTATGATTGGGAGTATTATGGAGGGAATTCTGCTTGGGCTTGCTTCTTCACACCCGAAAGAATTTAATCAAGCTGCGAGTGCGCCGAAAGATCAGGAAGGCAAGAATCGAAAATTCCATGAATGGACGTTAAATAATTACATTGATGTAGCAAGCGAGATGGGAATATTAAAACCAGATGTCAAAAAGTTCAGCCATGCAGTGAGGGATTTTAGAAACTATATTCATCCATATCAGCAAATGGCTACGCAGTTTTCGCCCGATAAGCATACAGCATTGATTTGCTTGCAGGTTCTAAAAGCTGCCATTTATCAAATTGGGCAGTATCAAGCAGGAGGAACAACCTAATGGAAAAAATGAAATTTGAATCGCCGGATATGACGGCGCAGAACATAGACCGCATTGCTGCCCTGTTTCCCAACTGCATCACGGAGATGCTGGACGAGGAACACAGCACGCCGGAGAAGAAGGTGTACAAACGGGCGGTCAACTTTGAGCTGCTGAAACAGATGCTTTCACCGGACGTGGTGGATGGCGACGAGGCATACGAGTTCACATGGGTGGGCAAGAAGGCTGCAATCGTGGAAGCCAACAAGCCGATCCGTAAGACGCTGCGCCCCTGTGTGGCAGAGAGCAAGGATTGGGACACCACCGAAAACCTCTACATCGAGGGCGACAATCTGGAAGTTCTCAAGCTCTTGCAGGAGAGCTATCTCGGCAAGGTCAAGATGATCTATATCGACCCGCCGTACAACACCGGCAACGACTTCATCTATGCCGACGATTTCATGCGCTCGCAGGAAGAAGAAAACGAGCAGATGGGAATGTATGACGAGGACGAAAACCGCCTGTTCAAGAACACCGACACCAACGGACGATTCCATTCCGACTGGTGCAGCATGATTTATTCACGGCTGATGCTGGCAAGGAATCTTCTGACGGATGATGGGGTTATCTTTATCAGCATAAACGAGATAGAACAGTGTAATCTTGAGAAAATATGCGATGAAGTATTTGGAAGTGCGAATCATATTGCAACGTTTGTCTGGAAAAACAAATATGGTCCAGGAGCTTTTACCAAGGGTGTAGCATATTTGCATGAGTACATTCTGTGTTATGGAAAAAACTATCCAGAAAATGTTGAAGCTGAATTGTCCGAAGCAGAGATGCAAAAATACAAATTGACAGATGATAAATGTGCTATTCGAGGAGGGTACATAACGCAGCCATTGGCAACCAAAAGTAAAGATGATCGTCCTAACCTCGTCTACCCACTTGTTCATAATGGAATTGAGATTTGGCCTGATAAGCAATGGATATGGGAAAAGAAAAGACTCTATGATGCGTATGATAATGGTGAAGTTGTTATAAATGAGAAGAATGGAAAGTATAGCGTCCGGTTTAAGCAATATCTTAAAGATGAAAATGGTGAGGTGCGGAAAGGAAAGCCACTTTCTTTATTGACATTTTGCTTTAATCAAGACGGTACAAAGGAGATGCAAGAGTTAATTGGTCGAGGCGTTTTTGATTTTCCCAAGCCAACGACCTTAATTAAGTATTTTCTTTCACTGCGAATCAACGAACAAGATGATTCCGACTATACTGTCCTTGACTTCTTCTCCGGCTCCGCCACCACCGCCCATGCCGTCATGCAACTCAACGCCGAGGACGGCGGGCACCGCAAATTTATCATGGTGCAGCTTCCTGAAAAGTGCGATGAAGCAAGCGAAGCCTACAAAGCAGGCTACAAAACCATCTGCGAAATCGGCAAGGAGCGCATCCGCCGCGCTGGGGATAAGATCAAGTCCGAAAGCCCCCTGACCACGCAAGACCTTGACATCGGCTTCCGCGTCCTCAAGCTGGACGATACCAACATGAAGGACGTCTACTATGCGCCGGATGACTACGATCAGGGGATGCTCGCGGGTCTGGAATCCAACATCAAGGATGACCGCACCGACCTCGACCTGCTGTTCGGCTGCCTGATCGACTGGGGGCTGCCGCTGTCCCTGCCGTACAAATCCGAGAAAATCGACGGCTGCACCGTCCACACCTACAACGACGGCGACCTGATCGCCTGTTTTGACGCGAATATTCCCGAAAGCGTGGTAAAAGAGATCGCCAAACGCAAGCCGCTTCGCGCCGTCTTCCGGGATTCCGGCTTTGCGTCCAGCCCGGAGAAAATCAATGTATTCGAGATTTTCAAGCTCTATATGCCCGAGGACGCCAACGACATTTCAAAACGTGTAAGGGTGATTTGATGAAAAACAATGAAATCGATACCGTGGTTAAGGACGAATTTTTGAAAAGTGTTTCCGATGTTCTTACGCAAGCACGAAAAAAAGCAAAGACCGCGGTGAATCTTTCTATGGTCTATGCCTATTTTGAGATAGGCAGAATGATCGTAGAAGAAGAACAACAGGGAAAGAATCGGGCTGCGTATGGCCAGCAGCTTTTGAAGGAGCTTTCGGCGCACCTGACAAAGACTTGCGGAAAGGGATTTTCCGTCGGTAATTTAAAAAATATCCGGCAATTTTACAAGGTTTATTCCACGGATCAAATTGGCGAAACAGTGTTTAGCCAATTTGAAAACTTCCCGGCAGTTTGTACGGGAAGAAAGTTCTTTTTAAGCTGGTCGCACTATCTGAAGCTTATGCGGATCGAGAATGTGGATGAGCGCCATTTTTACGAGATTGAAAGTGTGAAAAACGATTGGAGCCTGAGAGAGCTTCAACGGCAGTTTGATTCCGCACTTTATCAGCGCCTCTTGCTCAGCACAGAGAAAGAGAATGTGAAGCAACTGGCGAAAAAGGGGCAAATAATAGAAAAATCATCCGACCTGGTCAAAGATCCCTATGTGCTGGAATTTTTGGGCTTGGAGGAAAAAAGCGGATATTCGGAAAGCGATCTGGAAACGAGGATCATTGATAATCTGCAAACATTTCTTTTGGAATTGGGTGCGGGGTATACATTTGTTGCCAGACAAAAACGATTTACTTTTAACGAATCCCATTTCCGGGCAGATCTGGTTTTTTATAATCGCCTGTTGCGCTGCTTTGTGGTGTTTGATTTGAAAATCGGTATGCTGAAGCATCAGGATTTGGGTCAAATGCAAATGTATGTGAATTACTATGACCGTTACGAAAAACAGGCGGATGAAAACCCGACGATTGGTGTTTTGCTGTGCCAGGACAAAGATGATGCTTTGGTGGAATTGACGCTGCCGAAGGATTCCAATATTTATGCCTCGCAGTATCAGCTGTATCTGCCTGATAAAAAGCTTCTGCAAAAGAAGCTGCAAGAGTGGATCGATGAAGAAATCGGAGGTGGAAACGATTGAAGCTGCAATTCAAGCATCAGAAATTCCAGGCAGATGCGGCAAAAGCAGTTGTTGACGTTTTCGCCGGGCAGCCATACCTGACACCTACCTATCTGATGGATCGGGGAGACGGTGAGTATCAGATCGGCGTGGAGGAAGAAACGGACTTCACCGGCTGGCGCAACGAGCGCATTGTGCCGGAGCTTTCCGATAAGCTGATTCTGGAACATCTGCAAAAGGTGCAGCGCACCAACCAGATCAAGCCGTCGGATAAGCTGGAAGGTCGTTATAATCTGACGATTGAAATGGAAACCGGCGTCGGCAAGACCTATACCTATATCAAGACCATGTACGAGCTGAACAAGCACTACGGTTGGAGCAAGTTCATCGTGGTTGTACCCAGCATCGCCATTCGAGAAGGTGTTTACAAATCCTTTCAGGTGACCCAGGAGCATTTTGCGGAGGAGTACGGCAAGAAAATCCGGTTTTTTATCTACAATTCTGCCCAGCTCACGGAAATTGACCGCTTTGCGTCGGACAGTGCCATCAATGTCATGATTATCAACTCTCAGGCGTTCAATGCCAAGGGTAAGGACGCGCGGCGTATTTACATGAAGCTGGACGAGTTCCGTTCCCGTCGCCCGATTGACATCATTGCAAAGACGAACCCAATTCTGATTATTGACGAGCCGCAGTCGGTCGAAGGAAAACAGACGAAGGAACGGTTGAAAGAGTTTTGCCCGCTGCTGACACTCCGCTACTCCGCGACTCACAAGTCGGACAGCATCTATAACATGGTATATCGCCTCGATGCAATGGAGGCGTACAATAAGCGGCTGGTTAAGAAAATCGCCGTTAAGGGCATCACGGAATCCGGCAGTACGGCAACGGAGGGCTTTGTTTACTTAGAAAGCATCAATCTTTCCAAGGCCGACCCAACGGCAACCATTCAGTTTGACTACATTGGAGCAAAGGGACTTCGCAAGAAAACCGCCACGGTCGGTATTGGATACAACCTCTATGACAACTCCGGCGAGTCTGGCAAGCTCGACGAGTATAAGGAAGGCTTTGTGGTCAAGTCTATCGACGGACGCGACAACTCCATAGAGTTCCTGAACGGTATCAAAATCTTTGCCGGAGACGTGATCGGCAAGGTCAGCGAGGACCAGCTTCGCCGCATCCAAATCCGGGAAACGATTCTGTCCCACCTGGAACGGGAGCGGCAGCTTTTCCATAAGGGAATCAAGGTGCTGTCTTTGTTCTTCATTGACGAAGTGGCCAAGTACAAGCTGTACGACGAGGCGGGACAGCCCCTCAATGGTATTTATGCCGATATGTTCGAGGAAGAATACAACGACATTCTCAGCTCCATGCAGCGGGAAATCGGAGACGAGGAATATGTGCGGTATCTGGATACCATTTCAGCCCACAACACCCATGCCGGTTACTTCTCAGTTGACAAAAAGGGCAAGATGACCGACAGCAAGCTCTCCGATAAAAAGGAAGGCACGTCCGACGATATTGATGCTTATGACCTGATTATGAAGAACAAGGAGCTGCTTCTGGATCGTGACCCGAAAAGGTCTCCGGTACGCTTTATTTTCTCCCACTCCGCGCTGCGTGAAGGCTGGGACAATCCAAATGTGTTCCAAATTTGTACGCTGAAGCAGAGCAGCAGCGAGGTGCGCAAACGGCAGGAGGTTGGCCGCGGTTTGCGTCTGTGTGTCAACCAAGATGGCGAGCGCATGGATGCCAACGTCCTTGGAAACGATGTGCATTCTGTCAATATTCTGACCGTCATTGCCAGCGAAAGCTACGACAGCTTTGCGAAGGGATTACAGAGTGAGCTTGCGGAAGCGGTTGCAGGCCGGCCTGTGGCGGTTACTGCTGATCTGTTCAAAGGAAAGGTCATTGTGGATGCAAGAGGCAACGAGCAGGTTGTGGACGGCGACACGGCGCAGGCGATTTATTTTGATTTGATTGTCAACGGCTATATCGACAAGAAGGGTGTACTGACCGATAAATATTATGCCGATAAAGCAAGTGGTGCAATTCAGGTCGCGGAAGAAGTGGCGGACAGCCGCGATTCTGTGATCAATATTCTTGATTCCGTCTATGACAGCCGCGCTATGCAGCCGGAGAATGCCCGTGACAAGAATGTTGAGCTGCAGGTCAATCCAGATAAACTGGCTATGCCGGAGTTCAAGGCCCTCTGGAACCGCATTAGTCCGAAATCTGTATATGTGGTCGATTTTGACACAGATGAACTTGTTGACAAGGCCATTGCATCTATCAATCGGAATCTTCATGTGCCGAAAATCTATTTCAAAGTTGAAACCGGCGCAATGGAGGAGATCAAGTCCAAGGACTCGCTTCTTGACGGAAGCGCATTCTCGAAGTCAAAGTCATCTACTTATGACAGCAGCAAGCGAATCCGCACCAACAGCAGCGTGAAGTATGATCTGGTCGGCAAACTGGTTGGAGAAACCGGATTAACACGAAAGGCAGTTGTCGCAATCCTGACCGGAATCGAAAAATCCGTTTTTGAGCAATTCAAGTTCAATCCGGAAGAATTCATTATCAAGGCAGCGGCCTTGATCAACGACGAAAAGGCAACCGCGATTATTCAGCATATCACCTATAATATGCTGGAGGAGCGCTACGACACGGACATCTTTACGGAACCGACCATCAAGGGGAAACTGGGTACCAATGCAATGAAAGCGCAGCGGCATCTATACGACCACATTGTGTATGATTCCACAAACGAACGTGATTTTGCAGCGGATCTGGATACGAATACGGATGTTGCGGTATATGTGAAACTACCGGACAGCTTCTATATTGCGACACCGGTTGGACACTATAATCCGGACTGGGCGATTGCTTTCTATGAGGGTACAGTAAAACACATCTACTTTGTGGCAGAGACAAAGGGCTCCATGTCCTCCATGCAGCTCCGGCTCATTGAGGAATCGAAAATTCACTGTGCAAGGGAGCATTTCAAAGCTATCAGCAATGGAAATGTGGTCTATGATGTTGTGGACAGCTATGCGTCCTTAATGGAAAAAGTCATGCGGTAATATGCGAAAGCCGGTGTATCGCCTAATCACGATACACCGGCTTTTACGCACGATTGTGTCTTAAATTTCTGACAAACTTTTCCGCGGTGAACCCGTTTCCCAAAAGTTGTACCTCATTCGCCGCACCAATTCCGCACCAAATTACCATGGAATTATATAAAAGTACATGAAGATATAAAGCGGAAAAGTTCTGGAAAATGAGGAATATGAATGTTTATTGAGAATTATGGAGATATGAAAATAGGCAATTTCCAACAATACCTAATTTCATTTGTACTCATTCTCCTTCGTTTTTCCTTGATTTTCAAGGGGTTTCAGCGTTCGGCGTCTCGGCTGTTACACCATTTTTACACCATTTCCGCATTTGGATTTATTGGATTTCATCAGACTACACCATTTTGCTGAAATTGCCTGATGGCATAATCCAGCGATTCGGCAGTCACATGAACATACCGATCCATTGTTGTTTTGCTGCTGGCGTGACCCAGCAGCTTTTGCAGCACCTTCGGCTGCATCCCGCTTTCGATTGCACGCGTTGCGTAGGTGTGGCGCAAAGCATGCATACAAAAGTGCTTGATCCCCGCTTCGTCGCAGAGCTTATATAAGTGGGTATCATAGGAACTGTTCTTCGCTGGCTCTCCTGTTCGCCAGTTGATAAAAACAAGATCACGCATGATAAGCTGAGAAGAAACGCCTGTACATCTGTCTATGTACTCAAGCGTTTTGTCCAGCGTCGGTGACTCCTTTTGCTCCGGGCGGCTGTCCCAAATACCTTTGAGGATTTCATAAGCCCGATCCGTCAAAGGGATGGTGCGATAGCTGTGCTGCGTTTTCGGTGGACCCGCACGCCAATACTGTTTACCGTGCCGAAACTCCAATGTTTTGTTGACCGTGAGCGTGCGCTTTTCAAAGTCAATCGCGTCCCACGTCAGTCCGATCATCTCGCCGGTACGCAAACCGGTTTCAAGGATCAGCGCGTATTGATTGTAGTTGCGGGAGCGTTTCGCTGTTTCAAGAAACACGCGCTGCTCGTCACGGGTGAGGAACTTAATATCGTCTGTCGCACGAACCAGCTTTGTAAACCGCACACCGTCCATTGGGTGCTTGGCAATCATCATTTTGCCCATAACAGGCTGAATATTGTGGACATACCGCTCCCGATAATTGCGGAGCGTATTGGGGGCTAAATCGCCTACAATATTCTCAATCCAAAAATCAAGCCATTGATCCACCGTCGTATCAGTGGCTACGAAAACATCCTCGTGCGCATTGGCGTATTTTGATTCTTCAATCCAGTTGCGAGCTTCGGGGAGCGTCGGAAGATACTTCTCATGCCGCTTTCCTGTTTTATCTACGAACCGTGCGTAATATAAACCGTCCTTTCTCTGGCAGATACCCTTACCACATTCTTTGCCTTTCAGATTCTTACCCATAGATTGTATCCTTTCCGCGCTTGCGAAAAAGGACGCACTACTACAAATAAATTATAGCATATAACGTCCTTTTTCTCAAGCCGTTGCGTGAAAAAACTCTCCGCCTATTTGTGAATTTTTCGGAACCTCTTATATCACCAGTTTCTCACTGATGAATTGTTCAAACTCCTTTCGCTTGACCAGTTTCTTTGTGCCGACGAAAAGCACGAACGGACAGTTGGGCGTTCTCAGCATACTGTCGATCTTGTTGATGCCGATGTTGCTGTACTCTGCCGCCTCCTTGGTGGTCAGTGTCATTTTCAGATGGATCGGAACGGTGCCGATGCAATTCTCCATGTAAAAGCTCCTTTCTTGGGTTTATCAGCCGAGCAGACGAGCCGCCGTTTTCAGATTGTCGGCAGCGGTGCTTTTGCGGAAGCTGTCTCCATCGAACATGATCGGGACGCAGACCTCCAAGATGCGGTCATAAATTCGGCGGTCATCCAGATCGACAGCTTGCTTCATAACGGAAAGCGGGATATTCGTGGTGACGATCATGGGCTTGCCGGTCAGCAGCCGCTTGTCAACCACATCGAATACGCGCTCCTTGCCGAAGCTGGTGTTACGCTCTGCACCCAAATCATCCAGAATAAGAAGATCGGGACGCATAAGCGATTTCATGTAATGGTCGCGGTCCGAGCCGAAGCTGCCCTGCATACGGTTGACCACGTCGGACATTCCCACAAAGAGGACAGGCTCCAGACGGTCAATCAGAGCGTTGGCAATACAGCCAGCGGCATAGGACTTTCCCGTGCCGACATTCCCGAACAGGAGCAGCCCGATCCCCGCTTTTTTGAACTCGTCCCAATTCTGCGCGTAGCCCCTCACCTTTGCAAGCTGGGGCGTTGTAACTGCGGCTGCCTCAAACCGCCAGAGCGCGGCGGGCATATCGCGGAACGCCTCGCTGCGGAGCATCGTCATGTAGGACATTCGCTCATATTCCCGGCGCTTTGCTTCTTCCCGTTCGCGGCGCTCGTCAGCGCACTTGCACATCACCGGGTGCTTGGTAAAGCCCTGTGCCTGAAGGCCAGCGGGGTAAAAGGCTTCTTTCGGCGTATGGCACTTGCCGCAGTATTTCAGCCCAT
>OMFF01000268.1_pt1 | contig 22081 bp, 18 predicted proteins | sample 1645581 | NCBI WGS metagenome assembly OMFF01 (sample SAMEA103958140, study PRJEB25191) | human gut metagenome | biome: human-associated habitat [ENVO:00009003]; feature: intestine environment [ENVO:2100002]; material: feces | place: Germany | collected 2013/2015
GACCGCCACTTCCTGAACACCGTCTGCACCCACACCGTGGACATCGACTACGGCAAAATCAAGATGTACGTGGGCAACTACGACTTCTGGTACGAGTCCTCCCAGATGGTGCAGGCCATGCTGCGCAACAAGAACAAGCGCAATCAGGAAAAGATCGAAGAATTGCAGCTGTTCATCCAGCGCTTCTCCGCCAACAAGGCCAAAGCCAAGCAGGCCACCGCCCGCCGCAAGCTCTTAGACAAGCTGACCGTGGAGGAAATGCCCTGCTCCACCCGCCGTTATCCCTTCGTGGGCTTCCAGCCCGAGCGGGAGCTGGGCAAGGACATCCTCACCGTCAAGGACGTGTCCGTCACCGTGGACGGCGTGAAGCTGCTGGACAAGGTGTATTTCTCCGTGAACCGGGGGGACAAGATCGCCTTCGTGGGCGAAAACGAGCTGGCGCAGACCGCCCTGTTCAAGATCCTCATGGGCGAGCTGGATCCGGACGAGGGCAGCGTCAAGTGGGGCGTATCCACCATCCGCAGCTATCTGCCCAAGGACAATTCCCCCTACTTTGACGGGAATCAGATGGAACTGGTGGACTGGCTGCGCCAGTATTCCGCCAAGAAGGACGACGTGTACCTCCGGGGCTTCCTTGGGCGGATGCTGTTCAGCAACGAGGACGTGTTCAAGCCCGTGAACGTCCTCTCCGGCGGCGAAAAGGTGCGCTGTATGCTCAGCCGGATGATGCTCTCCGGTGCGAACGTGGTGCTGCTTGACCAGCCCACCAACCATCTGGACATGGAGTCCATTCAGGCGGTGAACAAGGGTCTGGAAGCTTTCCCCGGCGTGGTGCTGCTGGCCTCCCACGACCACGAGCTGCTGACCTCTACCTGTAACCGGGTCATCGCCTTCCAGCCCGACGGCACCATCATCGACAAGTACGGCACTTACGACGATTACCTTGCCTGGATGGCCGAGCGGAAGCAGCAGGGCTGATTTCTATTTCAGAAATATGGAGTAAGATATGGAAAAAATTCTTGATATCATCACCGAAAAAATGGAGCGCGCCTTTGCCGACGCCGGCTATGACGCCTCCTACGGCCGGGTGACGGTCTCCAACCGCCCCGACCTGTGCGAATACCAGTGCAACGGCGCTCTGGCCGCTGCCAAACAGTACCACTGCGCCCCCATCCAGATTGCGAAGGCAGTGGCGGAGAAGCTGGACGCCGCCGACTATTCTCTGGTGGAGGCCGTCATGCCGGGCTTCATTAACCTGAAGCTCTCCGGGGCGTTCCTGGAAACCTATCTGGAAGCCATGCGCACCGCCCCCGATTTTGGCGTTGCGAAAACCGGCGCGGGCAAAACCATTGTGGTGGACTACGGCGGCGCCAACGTGGCGAAGCCCCTGCACATCGGCCACCTGCGCCCCGCCATCATCGGCGAAGCCATGAAGCGGCTGTATGCCTTCTTCGGCTACAGCACCATCGGCGACGTGCATCTGGGCGACTGGGGCCTGCAAATGGGCCTCATTATCGCGGAGCTGCGGGACCGTCAGCCGAGCCTTCCCTATTTCGACCCGGACTTTACGGGAGAATACCCTGCCGAGCCTCCCTTCACCCTGTCGGACTTGGAGGAGCTCTACCCCGCCGCCTCCGCCCGGAAGAAGGAAGACGAAGCCTTTGCCCAGCGCGCCCACACCGCGACCTTTGAATTGCAGCAGGGCCGCCGGGGTTACCGCGCCATCTGGCAGCACATCATGAACGTGTCCCTGCCCGACCTGCGGCGGATCTACGACAGTCTGGACGTCCACTTTGAAAAGTGGCTGGGGGAAAGCGACGCCGACCCCTATATCCCCGCCATGGTCGCGGAGATGAAGGAAAAGGGCTACGCCGTTCTCTCCGAAGGCGCGTGGGTCATCCCCGTGGCCGAGGAAACGGACAAGAAGGCGGTTCCCCCCTGCATTCTGGTCAAGTCCGACGGCTCCTCCATCTACGCCACCACCGACCTTGCCACCATGGTTCAGCGGATGCAGGACTGGCACCCCGACAAGATGCTCTACGTCACCGACAAGCGGCAGGCGCTGCACTTTGAGCAGGTGTTCCGCGCCGCCCGGAAGTGCGGCATCGTCCCCGACACCACTGCCTTGGAGCATATCGGCCACGGCACCATGAACGGCAAGGACGGCAAGCCCTTCAAGACCCGTGACGGCGGCGTTCTCCGGCTGGAGACCCTCATCGCCGATATGACGGCCTTCGTCCGGGCAAAGGTTGTGGAAAACAAAATCGTGGACGCCTCCGAAGTGGACGATACCACCGCGAAAATCGCCCTTGCCGCCCTGAAATACGGCGATCTGAGCAACCAGCCCACCAAGGACTACAACTTCGATCTGGAGCGCTTCGCCGCCTTCGAGGGCAACACCGGCCCCTACATTCTCTATACCATCGTCCGCATCAAGTCCATTCTGGCGAAATATGGCGATTGGGCGCACCTTCCCATCCAGCCCCCGGCGAACCCCTTCGCCAAGGACCTGATGAACGTCATCACCCGCTTACAGCCCACGCTGGAAACCGCCCTGGCTTCCTCCGCGCCCAACCTGATCTGCGCCTACATCTACGAGCTGGCAGGCGCGGTGAACAAGTTCTACCACGAAACTCCCGTCCTCAAGGAAGCGGACGAAACCCTGAAAGCCGGACACATCGCCCTGCTGGGCTTAGCCAAAAACATTCTGGAAACCTGCATCCACATCCTCGGCTTCTCCGCCCCGGAGAAAATGTAACATTGCAAAAAGCTGCCCCTCGCGATCTTCAAGAATCGCAGGAGGCAGCTTTTTTTGAAAAGGCAGGACGCAAAAACCGCTCTGGTTACCCAGAGCGGTTTTAACTGTTTTCATGAGGGATCAATAGAACTTTCTCTTGTTCTTACGGGCAGCTTCGGACTTCTGCTTCCGCTTCAGGCTGGGGCTGACGTAATGCTCACGCTTCTTGACCTCAGCAATCACGCCTTCCTTGGCACAGCTGCGCTTAAAACGACGCAGAGCACTCTCCAGAGACTCGTTCTCCTTGACGCGAATTTCAGACATTGTTTTCCCTCCCTCCGATGGCATCCGGCTCGATCCAGGATGCTTTCAGGGCCATACCGGCTTGATACATTATAATTGTTCTTTCCCGAATTGTCAAGGAATAATTCTAAAAATTCACAAATTATACCGAACTCCAAAGGAAATCTGAAACCATTCCGGAAATCGGATCACTTGACGATCAGGTTGACCAGCTTGTTCTTTACCACAATGGTCTTCACGATCTGGCCGCCCTGCTTCTGCAGGAACTTGGCAATTTTTTCGTCCGCCACGGCGTTTGCCACCACTTCCTCGTTGGAAAGGTCGGCCGCCATCAGCACCGTGCCGCGCATCTTGCCGTTGACCTGCACCGCGATGTTCACCTCGGCATCCTTGCACTTTTCCTCGGAATAGGTCGGCCAGCTTTCGTAGGCGATGGTATCGTCATGCCCCAGCAGCTGCCAAATCTCCTCGCCCACGTGGGGCGTGATGCAGGAAAGCATCTTGATGAAGCCCTCGGCATAGGCCTTGGGGCAGCTGCCGTTCTTATAGACCTCGTTGACGAACACCATCATCTGGGCAATGGCCGTGTTGAAGCCCAGCGCCTCAAAGTCGGAGGTGACCTTCTTCACCGTCTGGTGATAGATCTTGGTGAGCTTGCCGTCGTCGGTATCGGTGATGTTCTTCTCCTCGGTGAAGAAGTTCCAGACGCGGTTGATGAACTTCTTTGCGCCCACCACGCCGGTGGTGCTCCAGGGCTTGGACACCTCCAGCGGCCCCATGAACATCTCGTACAGCCGCAGGGTATCCGCGCCGTACTCCCGCACCACGTCGCTGGGATTCACCACGAATTCCGGGAAGCGCTTGCCCATCTTGATGCCGTTCTCACCCAAGATCATGCCCTGATGCACCAGCTTCTTGAACGGCTCCTTCACGGGAGACAGCCCCTGATCGTACAGGAAGCGGTTCCAGATCCTTGAATACATCAAGTGACCCACGGCGTGCTCCGGGCCGCCAACATACAGGTCAACGGGCATCCAGTGCTTCGCAAGCTCGGGGTCGCAGAACACCTTGTCGTTCTTGGGGTCGATATAGCGGAAATAATACCAGGAGGAACCGGCGCTGCCGGGCATGGTGGAAGTCTCCCGGACGCCATGAATGCCGTTGCGGTCATATTTCTTCCACTCGGTGGCGTTTTCCAGCGGCGCTTGACCGTTGCGTCCCTTGTAATCCTCCAGCTCCGGCAGGATCAGGGGCAGCTCGTCGTCGGGCAGGAAGTAGGTCTTTCCGTCGTCGGTGTACACGCAGGGAACCGGCTCGCCCCAGTATCTCTGACGGGCGAAAATCCACTCCCGGAAATGGTAGTTGACCTTTCTTCTGGCCACGCCGGCCTTTTCCAGCTTGCAGGTGATGGCCTCCTTGGCCTCCTCCACTGTCAGGCCGGTGAACTCTTCGGAGTTGATGAGCTTGCAGCCCTTGCCCAGATAATCCTGCTTCTCAAAGGCGTGCTCGGACACGTCCGCGCCGTCAATTACCTGAATCATGGGGATGTTATGCACCTGAGCGTACTCGAAATCACGCTGGTCATGACTGGGCACGGCCATGACCGCGCCGGTGCCGTAGCTCGCCAGAACGAAGTCGCCGATGAACACTGGCACCTGCTTGCCGTTGACGGGGTTGATGGCGTAGACGCCCTCCAGACGGCAGCCGGACTTGGTTTTGTTCAGCTCCGTGCGGTCCATGTCGCTCTTCTTCACAGACTCGTCGATGTACGCCTGAACCGCTTCCTTGTTCTGCACCCGGTCCATCAGGCTCTGCACGATCTTGCCGTCGGGGGCAAGCACCATGAAGGTAATGCCGTAAATTGTCTCGATGCAGGTGGTGTAGATGGAGAATTCGCCGCCGCCCACCAGCTGGAAATCCACCTCCACACCGGTGGATTTGCCGATCCAGTTGCGCTGGATCTCCTTGGTGGATTCCGGCCAGTCGATCTCGTTGAGACCTTCCAGCAGCTTCTCCGCGAAGGCGGGCTGGTCAATGACCCACTGCATCATGTTCTTCTTGACCACGGGATAGCCGCCCCGCTCGGACTTGCCGTCGATGACCTCGTCGTTGCTGAGCACAGTGCCCAGCTCCTCGCACCAGTTCACGGGCATCTCGATGCGCTTGGCGTAGCCCGCCTCGTAGAGCTTCTTGAAGATCCACTGCGTCCACTTATAGAAGGACGGGTCGGACGTGGCGATCATCTTCGACCAGTCGTAATCGAAGCCAAGCTCCTTCAGCTGAGCGGAGAAGGTCTCGATGTTCTTCTGGGTAAATCCGTTGGGATGATGGCCGGTATTCACGGCGTACTGCTCCGCCGGCAGGCCGAAGGAGTCATAGCCCATGGGGTGCAGCACGTTGTAGCCCTGCATCCGCTTCATGCGGGAGACGATATCCGTCGCCGTGTAGCCCTCGGGATGACCCGCGTGCAGGCCGACGCCGGAGGGATACGGGAACATATCCAGCACATAGTATTTGGGCTTGGAGAAATCCCACACGTCGGTGTAGAAGGTATTATGCTCCTGCCAGTACTTGTGCCACTTGGCCTCAATTTTTGCGTAATCGTAATTCATGCCGAACACACCTCTCAAACCGGCTGCATTTCGGTCAGCCGGATATATACTAATTCTCTTCGATGACGATATCCCGGATATCCACGGTCTCCGCGTCCGCCCACAGGCGTTCCAGATCGTAGAACTTCCGGGCTTCCTCGGTAAAAACGTGGACGACGATGCTGCCGTAATCCAGCAGCTCCCAGGAATTGCCCCGGTGGCCTTCCCGGCTGAGCATCTGCTCCCCCAGCTGCTCCAGCGTGTACTCGGCATAGTCGCAGAGCGTCTTGACGTGGGTGCCGGAAGTGCCGGTGCAGATCAGGAAATAATCCGCCAGCGAGCTGACCCGGTCAATTTTCAGCAGCTTGATGTTCTGTCCTTTTTTGGCGTCCAGCGCCTTGGTAACCTCGTAAGCGATTTCTTTTGGGGTTAACATAACTTCTTCCTTTCTACAGGGCTTCTGCTTCCTGACGATTTAGCCAGTCCAGAGCTTCTCTGGACTCCGGCGAAACCTCGTTCCCCTGCTCCTTCAGATGTTCCAGCGTCATTTCCAGCCCCAGCTTCAGCGCCGCACGGAGGTCGGAAAACGCCAGCTCCCGGAGCTGTTCCACGCCGGGAAAGCTTCGGTTCGGCTCCATATAGTCTGCCACATAAATGATGGTTTCCAGCAGATTCATGTCCGCTTTTCCCGTGGTGTGGCTGCGGATGGCGGAGACCACCGCTTCATTTTCCCCGAAAATCCGCTCCGCCACCATGGAACCGGTGAGTGCGTGGAGGGTTCGGGGGTATTTTCTTGAAAATTCGCCTAATATTTTACCATATTCGGCACAGACTGTCAACTGCAGCGGCCCGTCCAGCGCCTTGGTAATATCGTGAAGAATGCCCGCCCGGGCGGCGTCGGTCACGTCCGCGCCCCAGCGTTTGGCCAGCGCCACCGCCGTATCCCGGCAGCCTAAGACGTGCGCCACCCGGTTGGGATTCAGCAGCCGGATGACCACCTGCTCCAACTCCGCCATGGGGAGATTTTTCCACTGGACGTTCACATCGTACAGCCCATGTTCCCGAATGTACGCCGCCACGCCGGGGGACAGAAACGGCCCCGCGCAGTGGAACGCCAGCATCCGCCGCAGCTGGGTGGAGGAAATATCGACAATGTCGTTTTCCACCAGTCGGATTTTTGCCCCCCGCTGTTCCAGCTTCGCCTTATTTTCGGCAACGGTGGTTTTTTCCCCCTTGCTGCCCCGGTAGAAAACGCCCAGCTCCACATTTTTCAGGATGTCGTCGGGCTGCTTCCACTGATCGAAGCACAGGAACATATCGCTGCCCATGAGCAGAATCAGCTCCGCGTCAGGATAGCGCTCCTTCAGCTCCGATACGGTCTGGAAGGTGTAGCTGATGCCGCCCCGGTTCAGCTCGATGTCCGAAACCTCGGCCTTCGGACAGTCCGCCGCGGCAATGCGCAGCATTTCGAGACGCTGCCGCGGGGTGGGCGAGTGCTCCGGTATCGCCTTGTGGGGCGCAATACTCGTGGGGACGATCACGAGCTTATCGAGTTTCAGCGCCGCGACCGCCTGCTTCGCCGCCTGAATGTGGCCGGCGTGTGGGGGATTGAAGGTTCCACCGTAAATGCCGATTCGTTCCATTTGCACCGCTCCTGTACCTGTTTATCCCGCAAAATGCGGAAGAAAAATTCCGCTGCTGTTCCTTTGTGGCACCGTTCGGGTTATTTCTGCTTTCTCTGCTGCCGTTCCCGGCTTTGCTCAATGGACTTTTCGATGGCCTGTTCCCGGAAATACTGGTTGTGCTGCTCCCGCGCCTGACGGGCTGCCTGACGGCGGGCGCGAACGCCCTTGCCTACCGGGTCAGCCTTGGACTTGGGAGTCTCCTTGTGTTTGGCACGGCCGGTCTGGTTGCGCTCGGCCTGACATTTTTCGCTGAACCGCCAGATGACGAACTTGGAACCGACGCAGGAAATGCCGTCGGCGCCGGTGGCCTCGCAGATGGCGTCGGACACCTCGCGCGCGCTCATCAGGGCGGTTTCCAGCACCTTGCCCTTCACCAGCTCCCGTGCGGTGAGCAGCTTGTCCGCTTCCGCGACCACCGCCTCCGTCACGCCGTCCTTGCCCACCATCAGGGTGGTTTCCAAGCTGTTCGCCTGCGCCCGGAACTCGGCGCGCTGTTTACTTGTCAGCATAGCCTTCCTCCTTGAGTTTGTCGTAAAATGCCCGCAGCGCCACCGCCCGGTGGGACACCTGATTCTTTTCTTCAGGCGTCACCTCCGCCAGGGTCTTGCCGAAGGGCGGATAGTAGAAAATGGGGTCATAGCCGAAGCCGCCCGTCCCGGCGGGGGCGCGCAGCAGCTCGCCGTGCACCTCGCCCCGGGCCTGAATCACCTTGCTCTCGGGGGTGACCATGGTGATGACGCAGACGAACTGCGCCTGACGCTGGCCGTCGGGAACGTTTTCCGTGTTTTTCAGCAGCAGCTGCAACCTGCCCCAGTCGTCCAGCGTATCGTCGAAGCCGTACCGGGCGGAGTAAATGCCGGGTTCCCCGTTCAGGGCGTCCACGGCAATGCCGGAATCGTCTGCCAGCGCCGGAAGCCCGGTGGCCCGCATGACTGCGTTGGCTTTCAGAAAGGAATTTTCCTCAAAGGTAGTTCCCGTTTCCTCCACGTCAATGTCCACGCCCAGGTCGGACTCCATCACCAGCTCCATATCAAATTTCTCGGTGATTTTCCGGATTTCTTCCCATTTATGTCTGTTTTTGCTTGCCAAAACTACTTTCATGATACTTCCTCAGATCAATGCTTCCACGAATTCCTTTGCGCTGAAGGGCATCAGGTCGTCCGCCTGCTCGCCCACGCCCACAAACTTCACGGGGATTTGCAGGGCGTCCGCTACGGCGATGACGATGCCGCCCTTGGCAGTGCCGTCCAGCTTGGTCAGGGCAATGGCCGTGACCCCCGCAATTTCCTTGAACTGTTTTGCCTGAATCAGGCCGTTCTGGCCGGTGGTGCCGTCCAGAACCAGCAGGACTTCCTTGGCAGCGTCGGGCAGCTCCCGTGCCACAATGCGGCTGATCTTGTTCAGCTCGTTCATCAGGTTCGTCTTGTTGTGCAGCCGTCCGGCGGTGTCAATGAGAATCACGTCCACGTCCTTGGCCTTGGCGGACTGGATGCCGTCAAACACCACGGAGGCCGGGTCCGCGCCCTCGTGCTGGCGGACGATGGATGCGCCGCTTCTGCCCGCCCAGATTTCCAGCTGATCGGCGGCCGCCGCCCGGAAGGTGTCTCCCGCCACCAGCATGACCTTCTTTCCCTGAGAGGTCAGCTGCTTCGCGATCTTGCCGATGGTGGTGGTCTTGCCCACGCCGTTGACGCCGATGACCAGAATCACGCTGGGGTGGGTGGACAGATTCAGCTCCGTGTCCCCCACGGAAAGCATGTCCACCAGAATTTCCTTCAGCGCTTCCCGCGCTTCCTCCGTGGTTTTCAGGTGCTGCTCCCGGACGGCCTTGCGCAGCCGTCCCACAGCCTTGACGGAGGTGTCCACACCCAAGTCTGCCAGAATCAGGCTTTCCTCCAACTCGTCGTAAAAATCGTCGTCAATCTCGGAAAAGCCGGAAAACACACTGCCCAGCGTGCCGCTGAGCGCTTCCCGGGTCTTGGTCAGTCCGGCCTTGATCTTGTCAAAAAAGCCCATAAAAATCTCCTTTTTATTCCACGATTCCCAAATATTCTTCCATCTGGTTCAAGTCCAGCCGCAGCAGCTTGCTCACGCCCTGCTCCTGCATGGTCACGCCGTAAAGCACGTCGGAGGCTTCCATGGTGCCCCGGCGGTGGGTGATGACGATGAACTGGGTCTTCTTCGCCAGATTGTGAAGATAGCTGGCAAACCGCTCCACGTTCCGGTCGTCCAGTGCCGCGTCGATCTCGTCCAGCAGACAGAAGGGCGTCGGCCGCACCTTCAGAATGGCGAAGTACAGCGCCGTCGCCACGAAGGCTTTCTCGCCGCCGGAGAGCAGCGTGATGGTCTTGACCTGCTTTCCGGGGGGCTGGACGCGGATTTCAATGCCGCAGGTCAGGGGATTTTCCGGGTCTTCCAGAACCAGCTGTCCCTTGCCGCCGCCGAACATTTCTTCAAAAGTCTGCCCAAAATAGTGGTCGATTTTCCCGAACTCCGAAACAAAAATGGTGGTCATCTCTTTGGTGATGTCCCGGATGACGCTTTCCAGCTCCCGCTTGGAGGTCAGCACGTCGTCCCGCTGGGAAGCAAGGTACGTGTAGCGCTCGTTGACCCGGGCGTATTCCTCGATGGCACCCAGATTGGGCGTACCCAGCGCGGCAATTTTCCGTTTCAGCTCTGCCGCACAACGGTTTCCGGCAGTGACGTTTTCGATCTGGCCCCGATGCTCCGGGGCGGTGCCGGGGGTCAGGCCGTAGGAATCCCACAGCTTGTCCACGATCTGCTTTTCCTCCATGGAGGAAGTGACCTTCTTCTGTTCCAGCAGTGCGCAGGCGCGCTCCATGTTGAGAATGTCCTTGTTCTTTTCCTGGGCGTCCCGCTCGGCGCGGGTCTTGGAGGCTTCCGCTTCCGCCCGGTCTTCCAGCGTCTTTTGCATCAGGGCGTTCATCCGGTCGGACTCCGCGTCGTTTTCCTCCTGCTTGATTTTCAGCTGGGCGATCTCTCCTTCCAGACGGTGGGTGTCCTCCCGGATGGCATCCGCCAGCGCTTCCTTCTTCTCCCGGTCGCCCTCCATGGCCGCCCGGAGGTTCTGGAGGTCCGCAATGTGGGTCAGCGCCGTACCCCGCTCGGCTTCCAGCGCCGCTTCCGCAGTTTTCAACTCCGTCATCTGTCCGGTGATGGCGGCGTTCGCTTCCGCCGCTTCCGTCTGACTGCCTTCCAGCTGTGCCAGCGTCTGCCGGGTCTCGGCAAGCTGCTGGGTGTACACCTGAATCTTCGCCTGCTGGGCGGCATAGCGCTCCCGGTCGGAGGTCTGCCGCGCGTTCAGCGCGTCCCGCTCCCGCTGGGCGGAGGTCTCCGCTTCCGTGATGGCGTTCAGCAAGATCTCAAACTGCTTTTCCTGCCCCTGCAGGCGCAGCACCTGATCCTCCGCGCCGCGAAGCTGATCCTGCGCCGCCTTCATCTGGAATTCCACCTGGTCGCACTGCCGCTGGGCTTCCTGCAGATCCGCCTGGGCAACCAGCAGCTCCTGTTCCAGCTTCTTTTCCTGAGCCGTCAGCTTTTCCAGCTCATTTGCCCGGGACAGAATGCCCGCTTCCTTATTCACGGAGCCGCCGGTCATAGAGCCGCCGGGGTTCATGACCTGACCGTCCAGGGTGACAATCTTGAACCGCCCCCGGTACTTCTGAGACATGGCGATGGCCGCATCCATATCGGACACGATGACCGTCCTGCCCAGCAGATTTTCCACAATGCCCCGGTACTTTTCATCGCTCGCGGTCAGCTGGGAGGCAATGCCCACGAAGCCCCGGCAATTTTCCAGCCCGGTCTCCTGTAAGCTCCTGCCCTGAATATTGGACATAGGCAGGAACGTCGCACGACCGCCGCCGGTGCGTTTCAGGTAGCCGATGGCCGCCTTGCCGTCCTGCTCCGTCCCAACCACGATCTGCTGCATGGCCGCGCCCAGCGCGATCTCAATGGCGACCGTGTAGCTGTCCTCGGTGCGGATCAAACGGGACACGGGACCGTGGATATTCCGCAGCGCGCCCCGCTGGGCTTCCTGCATTACCATGCGGACGGCCTTGTTATAGCTTTCAAAATCCCGTTCCATTGCCCGGAACACTCTGGCCTTGGCCGTCACGGAATCCCGCCGGGAGGTCATGTCCCGGATTTTTTCCTGCAATTCGTCCCGGCGTTTGACCCGGGTATTCTGCCGGAGGGTGTAGCCCGCGATGGTGTTGTTGGCCGCGGTCACTTCCTCCTGAGCTTTTTTCAGTTCCCTGCGGCAGCCATCCAGATTGGTCTGGGCTTCCTGCTGTCTGGCCGCGCCGGCGGACAGGTCGGCATTCAGCTGCTCCAACCGCTCCTTGGTCTGCGCCATGCTTTCTTCCAGACCCCGCACGTCGGCCTGACGCCCCGCGACATCCGCCGCCAGAGAGGATTCCTTTCCCCGCAGCTCCAGAAACTGCTTGGTCAGTCCCTGGGCATTGGCCGTCATGGCGGTGAGCTTGTGCTGCAATTCGTCCAGCTCCCGGCGCTTTCCCGTGAGAGCCGCTTCAATTTCTTCGATTCTGGCCTTCGTCTGGTCGATCTGGGACACGATGCCGCCGGAGCGGTCTTCCTGCCCTTTCAGCTCTTCCTCGATGCGGGAAATGTTGGCGTTGTTGTTCTCCACATTGCCCCGCAGCACGGCCATCTGCCCGTCCAGCTGCTGATGCGTAGCGGACAGCATATTCACTTTCAGACGGACGGTTTCCAGTTCGCCGTCCCGGGTGCGCAGGGCTTCGCCCAGCTGGTCTGCCTGACGGTACAGGGCGTCCAGATCGTCATGCGCCTGCTGCAAAACGAAGGACGCGGACGCATAGTCCTCCTCCGCCTTCTTGGCGGCGGCGGAAAGTCTGTCCAGCGTATCCAGCCACACGGCCACCTCCACGCCTTTCAGCTCGTCCTTCAGTTCCAGATATTTTTTTGCCTTTTCCGACTGCTGCTTCAGCGGCTCCAGCTGCAATTCCAGCTCGGAGACCTTGTCGCCGATGCGCAGCAGATTGTCCTCGGTGGCGGCCAGCTTCCGTTCCGTCTCCTCCTTGCGGTGGCGGTATTTGGAGATGCCTGCGGCTTCCTCGAAGATCTCCCGGCGGTCGCCGCTTTTCAAAGACAAAATTTCGTCAATTCTGCCCTGGCCGATATTGCTGTAGCCCTCCCGTCCCAGGCCGGTGTCCATGAACATCTCGTTGATGTCCCGCAGGCGGGCGGACTGCTTATTGATGTAATATTCGCTGTCGCCGGAGCGGTAGTAGCGCCGGGTGACCATCACCTCGTCGGCGTCGTAGGCCAGCGCCCGGTCGGAGTTGTCCAGCGTCAGGGTCGCCTCGGCGAAGCCCACGGCGGTGCGCTTCTGGGTGCCGCCGAAGATCACGTCTTCCATTTTGGCACCCCGGAGGGTTTTGGAGCTTTGTTCGCCCATGACCCACAGAATGGCGTCGGAAATATTCGATTTTCCGGAGCCGTTGGGGCCGACGATGGCGGTAATGTCGTCGCCGAACCGGATCAGCGTCTTGTCCGGGAAGGACTTAAAGCCTTGCAGTTCCAATGATTTCAGATACACAGCATAACCTCATGTAAAAGAGAGTAAAAGATAATAATTCAGTTTATTATATCTGACAGAGAGCGCAAATGCAAGAGTTTCTTTCGCTTCCCGGCGTTTATTGCCTCCCAATTCTGAAAAAATCGCACCCGGACAAAAAAACAGGAGTGGCACCATTCGCACTGCACCACTCCCGCCTTAAACTCAATATTTCCTATATAAGTTTATGCTACCCACGCAATCAGGTCTCCAGAAATGGATGAAATATTACCTGATTACTTTTTTCTTGATCTTTTCCGCCATTCGCGTCATCAAGTTCTTCATTGTCAATGTTTCCCCGTCTACCGCTCTGGCAAGGCGATCATTCACTCGCTTGGGCAGGTACACCCGGCTGCGGCGGTAAGCCTGTTCAACAGGCTGGTCAAAAATATGACAGATAAATTCTCCCAATTCCTTTTCCAGCCGCTCAGGATACGTCGGGTCAACCAGCACAGGCTGATTCAGCATTTCCAGATACTTTTCATCGTCCTGGTCAAGCTCCTTTATTTTCTCAATTGCCGCGTCAAAAGACGGATAGTCTGCCACGTTGATAAAAGCGTCTTTATTAAAAATCTCTGCTACCGTCAGGCTTCCATAGTACACCGGGATCGTGTCCGAATAAAATGCATCCATGATCTTCTCGGTAACGAAGCCATAGTGATTGGTGCTTTCAAAACACAGCGTAAATTTACACTTTCTCTGCAACGCCGTTTTGCTGCCGTCCAGCCAGTTCACGGCCTCACCATTTGGCATATTATTCAGGTATGTCCCTGCCGATTCCACACGCTTGTATTCATTCAGCTTTTTGAAGAAATCGCCGCGGATGTTGAATTCCGACTCATGGCTGGATATAAAGTTCGCAAAAAGTTGTTTATTTTGTACAAATTCTTTCGTGTACCCCCCCCATGCTTGTTCACTATGCTCAGCCATCGATCTCGCGGCCATACGCAGGGCGGAAGCTGGAAATTCCGGTCTCCAAATTGGATTGGGTACGGGCAAATGGAGTAGTCGATCAAATTAAAATCCGGGATGTAGTTTTCGCCGGAATACATGATCCGAACCTGGGGATATTTGCAATATTCGTAGTATTCCGCTCCCAGCGCATCACAAATAATATAATCCGGCTCATCCGAAATCTGCACGTCATACCCGTGGTTTTTAAGGATGTCATAAATCAGGTTCTGCTTTTTATCGAAATAATCATCGACACGCGCATAATTGATTTTTACCGTTTTCAAAGCACATTCCTCCATTCCTGTTATGCATAGTAATCTTCCGGTGACGGCTTTTTCGCCTGCGGCCGTTTCAGCAGCTTTTCCGTGCCGGTAACATACATGAGAAACACCGCTTTCAGAAGATACCTCGGCGGGAACGTATTTCCCCTTTGCAGGAAATACCGTCTTGCGTAATATTTCAGCAGCCGGATGCTCTCCTCCGTGTTGTCCGGGTAGTCTGCCAGATAGGAAAGGGCGTCTACAAAACTGATGTCGAACTCCCGCCGCAGTTCCGGGAAGCGTTCCAGCACCTTTTCCCGGCGCTTCGCCATGAAATCGATCCGGTCAACGGCGATCTGTGCTTTGGCCGCCGGGGACTGCATCACGCTGGACGCGCGCTGGCGGTAATTATACACAACGCGCGGGTCGCAGACAACTTTCGCGGCGTTCATGACACCCTGATAGGTGAAATATTCGTCGTCGATCTTGTGTCCCTCTTCAAAGAAAATGCCGTCGAAAAGCACCCGTTTATACAGCTTGTTCCACAGAAGCCCGCAGGTCCAGTCCGTGGTGAAACGCGCCAGAAAGGCTTTTCCCTCCATCACGCACCGGCTTTCGTCGGCGAGCCACTGCTCCGTGCGGGTGCGGAACCGGTTCTGAAACGCACACCGGACAATATCCGCGCCGTTTTCTTTCAGGAGCGACATCATGTAGGCGTATGCCCCCGGCTCCAGAAAATCGTCGCTGTCCGCAAAGCTCAGGTATTCCCCCGTGGCCGCCCGCAGTCCCGCGTTTTTTGCCGCCGCCGCGCCGCCGTTTTTCTGGTGGATGACCCGAATGCGGCTGTCCCGCTGGGCATAGGCGTCGCAGACGGCACCGGAATCGTCGGTGGAGCCGTCGTCAATGAGGATGACCTCCAGCTTGTCGTAATCCTGAGACAGAATGCTGTCCAGACACTCCGGCAGGTAGGCCGACACGTTATACACCGGCACAATGACTGAAATCACGTCCTTCATTCCTGACGCTCCTCTCTCCTGCCCAGCTTGCCGTACAGCCACCAGAACGGCTTCATGGGATAGGCTTCCTCATACACCCAGAAAAGCTCCCGGCAGAGCGGGAACAGATCAAATTCCTTTCCCTGCCGCAGGCCCTCCCGGAGTTTTTTCCGCAGGGTTTTCAGGAGCCGCCCCCTGCCCGGATTGTCCCATTGCTTTGCAAAGCCGATCTGTTCGTATGTACTGTAAATATACTGCCTGACCGCCTTTTTCAGCAGTCTCTGGTTGCCGTTTTCCCGTGCGAAAGCGATCTGGTTTTCCGTCGCTTCCAGAATGTGCAGCTTTCTCGGCGTCCACTTGGACAACATAATACCCACGGGATTCTGGTAGTAAGCGTACAAAGGCTCCCGCGTCACAGCCACCTTTCCCGCGCGGTACACAGCGAGATAGGTGGTGAACTCGTCCTCGTGCAGCTTTCCTACGGGATAGCGCAGGGTGTCAAACAGGCTCTTATGGTACAGCTTGTTCCACGCGATCGCCGGTACATCTTCCCCGGCCTCGTCGGGGCAGTAATAGTCGTCCGCCGACAAAACGCGGTATTCCGGCGCACCCATAGCCGGGAAATCCCCGCCCCCGGTGCGGAAATAGCCGCAGGCACTGAGCAGGCACCCCGTTTCCTGAACCATCGTGTACAGCCGCAACAGGAAATCCGGATGCACCCAGTCGTCGCTGTCCACGAAGGCCACCCACTGGCTGCCGCTGTTGGCCTGCGCCCAGTCAATGCCCGTATTCCGGGCGGCGGAAAGGCCGCCGTTTTTCTGATGAATGACGTGGATTCGACCGTCTTTCCGGGCGTATTCCTCGCAGATGTCGCCGCAGCTGTCCGGGCTGCCGTCGTCCACCAGCACAAGGTCAAAATCCGCAAACGTCTGGGCAAGGATGCTGTCCACGCACCGGTGCAGGAACGCCTCCACCTTGTAGATCGGGACAATTACGCTGATCGCAGCCATAGGCTTCTCCCCTTCGTATCGTTCAGCGCTTCAGAAAAAGCGCTTTCAGCTTGTGATAGGTCTTCTCTCCCAGCAACTTCGTGAAGAATGCATACCGGGCGGCGGACACCTTTTCGTAGTGCAGCCGTGCCCGCTCCGCTTCCAGCTCCCTGCGCTCTTCCTCCGTCTTCCAGCTGCTGGCAAACCAGTGAATGGCAACGGTTTTCCTCGTTCTGTGCAGCCGCTCCGTGTCAAAGTCCACCGGGCAGAACACGTCCTTGGGATAGACTGCGAAGCCGTCCACCACCTGAAATTTTCCATTCGGCACCAGCCCATGTTCCCGGCACAGGGACGTCAGGACGGAGACATTGGTAGTCACGTCGTGGGTGCCGTCGGATTTTACAAAACTCGCGCTGTCGTAATGCTGCAAAAATTCCTGAAACAGCGGAAAGCCCGGACAGCAGGCAAGCAGCCCCGTCTGCACGCTGGCGTCCGTTTCAAATCCGGCGAAGGCGTCGTGGGCGAGGAAGGGCGTCAGGGGCTTCACCAGCTCCACGTCCGTGTCCATGTAAATGCCGCCCATTTCCGTCATAGCCTTCAAGCGAACATAGTCCGTGACAAACGCCCAGCGCTTAGCCGCGTAAGCCTGACACACGTACTCCGGCGCGGCGGAAACGTCAAAATTCTCCTCGTTCCACTCGATGATCTGGTAGTCCGGGCAGAATTTCTTCCAGCTTTTAATGCACTTTTCCGCCAGCTTCGGCTTGGGATTTCCGCCAAACCAGCAGTAATGAATGATTTTTGGAACGCTCATTCATGTTCTCCTTTCCGCAGATGCTTCCCGATTTTTCGCGTCAGGCCGGACACGCCGTCTTCCCGCAGTGTCCGCGCCGCCCCTTCCAGCGGCCAGTAAAGCCGCACAAGTTTGGGGTGCATGGCGCTGAACATGGTCTCAAACTGCGCTTTCGTGAACGGGATCTCCCGTCTGAGCCGCCGGGCTGCCTTTTCGATATTCCGGGCGGCCTTGGTGTCGTTCAGCTCATATTTGACCCGATAATAGCACCCCGCCGCTTCTTCGGCATACAGAGTACCGAAGCGCTCCCGGAGGGTCGTGTACCCCACCGAGGAATAAAAGCGGATGATCCCTTCCAGCGCCCACAGATAGTCCAGCTTCTTCATGGAGAATCGGCTCTGGGTGGTGCTGTTGGGGTTGGTGCGGTAAAAATACAGGCTGTAGGGAATGCTCGCAATGGTTTTCGCCCCGTAAATCCAGTGGCACACGGCCTCGTTGTCCTCATACACCCGTCCGGGGCGGAACAGATAGGACTGAACCAGTTCCCGACGAACCAGCTTGGCACATGCCACCCATCCGGGGTATTTTCCCGCATCAAACAGCGCCGTCAAGGGTTCTTCCTCCATGGAAAGCCGCTCCCAGCTGACCTCCACCGGCGCGGAAAAGTCCTCCGGAATTTCCGGCGCTTCCAGCATCCGGCACATGCTCATGTCCGCGCCGCTCTCGGCAGCGGCCTGCCGCAGGCGTTCCAGCATCTGCGGATGCACGGCGTCGTCGCTGTCCACGAAGCAGACCCATTCTCCTTTGGCAGCAGCAAGGGCGTGGTTTCTTGCCGCGGCCTGTCCCTGATTTTCCTGATGGATGACCCGCACCCGGCTGTCCCGCGCCGCGTAATCGCCGCAGATGGCGCCGCAGTTGTCCGGGCTGCCGTCGTCCACCAGAATCAGCTCAAAATCAGAAACCGTCTGGGAAAGGATGCTGTCGATGCAGGCATGGAGATAGGCTTCCGCCTTGTAAACCGGCACGATCACGCTGATCTCAGGCATCTTTCTTCCTCTCCAATCGCGCCCGCACCTCCAGCCACAGCCGGTAGGCTCTGGTTCGCAGAGGGAAAAAGCGGTACAGAAAATCAAAATCCGGCCAAAAATCAATGCAGCCGTGCTTCCATGCAAGGGGGATCAGCCTGCGGATTTTCTCTTCGATCTGGCCGATCTCCGCCGTCAGCTCCGCCGCGTTGTCCGCCTGCTCGGCGGTGTACAGATTCGCCAAGGCGTTATCCAGATACCCCCGCACCCGGAATTTGACCAGTTCCTCGTCTCCCATGGCGGTAAAAAACGCCAGTTGCTGGTCATACGCCTCCCACGCGTGGAACCGCTTCGGCGACCACGCACTGCGGATGATTCCCTTAGGATTGATAAAATAGGCGTACAGCGGCGCGGGAACCACCGCAATTTCCTTCTGGGCAAACAGGAGACGGTAAGTCACGAATTCGTCCTCGTGGATTTTCCCCACGGGATAGCGGATGTCCCGGAAGCAGCTCCTGCTGTAGAGCTTCCCCCATGCAACGGTGGCGTTGACAAAATGCTCCATGTAAAACTGCTTCGGCGTCCAGCGGCACGGACGCATATTCTCCGGCAAAACCGCCGGGTCTGCCCCCTCCGTCTCCTGATAACCGCAGACGCTGATTTTCAGGTCAAACGCCGTGGCGGCGTCCAGCAGCCGGGCAAGCAGCTCCGGATGTACCCAGTCGTCGCTGTCGGCGAAAATCAGCCACCGGCTGTCGCTGTTGGCTTCCACCCAATCAATGCCTGCGTTCCGTGCATCGGACAGGCCGCCGTTTTCCTTGTGGATGACATGGACGCGGCTGTCCTGCCGGGCGTATTCGTCACAAATCTCCCCGCAGCGGTCGGGACTGCCGTCGTCCACCAGAATCAGCTCAAAATCCTGATAAGTTTGCCTTAGAATGCTGTCCACGCACCGGTTCAGGTAAGGCTCGACCTTGTACACCGGCACGATCACGCTAATTGTGGGCATCTTTTCTCACGACCTCCGCTAATTTATCAAACCATGGGCGCAGGGGCGCATTGTCATACCGGCAGTTTTCCATCGCCAGCAGCTCCGGCAAATACCGTTCCACTTCCTCAGGGGTTTTTGCGTAGCGGACATAGGGCAGGTAGGAAATCCATTCATAGGTTCCCAGAACCTTGTGGTTACTGCTGCTCATGGCGATGCAGGGCGTACCGGCGAGAGCACAGAACACCATGCCGTGAAGCCGGTCTGTAATGACCAGCCGCGCCGAGGCAAGCTCCTCCATTTTCTCCCGAACTTGCATTTCCCGGCTCTGCTTCGTGACCTTCTGGCCGGAATACATATCCGTATAGCCGAAGGCAATGCCCTTCGACCGCAGCATTTCTTCCAGATTTTCCCGTTCCTCCACAGGAAGGGAACGCTCCTTGTCACTGCGCAGGCACAGGAGGACGCCCTCCCGCCGCTGAGGCTTTGCGCCGAAGGTGTCCATGGACGCCGAAAGCACGATGTCCGGGGTCAACAGCACCCGCGTGTTGGGGTACAGCGACGTCATGATGTCGTAGGACTGCTTTTCCCGCGCCACCATGGTCAGCTTTTTCCGTCCGTCGTAGACCTCCGTGGAGGCTTTTCCCTCCGCATCTCCGTCTTCCCCCGGCAAATAGCAGATCGTCTGTGGAAAGATGACATTCCGGTTTTTTGCAAAGGCGGAGACCTGACGGCGGTGGAGATTTTCCTCGTTCCGCCACTGATTTCCCAGATGCCCGCCGCCGAGCTGGGCAATGAAGCCGTTCTTCGGCACCCATTTCCGAATTCGCTCCCAGTCCCGGGCATAGTCCTCGTCGGTCAGCTCCACGATCCGCTCTTCCTCCCAGCCGCAGGATCTGAGAAACGCCTTCTGCGCCAGAACGATCGCGCTGTCCCCCAGATTGTCATGGGACGGCGTTCCGATCAGGTAGACCTTTTGCCCCAGAGGAAATACGATCTCCCGCCACTTTTTCAGGCGGCGCTGCCGTTCCAGATGGTGCTCCCACTGCCTGTGATACCACCAGTAGACCGGGCGCAGGAATCGTTTCAGGGAATCCGCAATGCGCATTGTTGTCATCTCTCCCGTCTGTCCAGACGCAGAATTTTGAAAACCATCCGCTTCCCCCAGCGCAGGAAGCGGTGGAGCCATGAATCAGGATACCACTTTTTCAGCTCCTTCACCGTGAGCCGGGAACAGTAGTAGCGGAGCTTGCCGGCAAAAACGCTGTTGCTGTCCGCCAGCTTCCCGCTGAGAAACGCCTCCATCTCCGGCGTGTACCATTTGGCCTCCGGCCGGTTTCTCAGCTGGGCGTATGTAGGCGTTTTCAGGCTGGGGATCACCCCCAGACTCATAAAGTGGCTGGAATTGATGCAGTAGGGACTGCCGCAATGCTTTCCCACCGCTTCAAAGGGAATAGGCGCGTCCACATCCTCGAAAATGTTCACACCGTCGTAATCGGCATAGCATTTGGTCAGCACGCCGGTCTGCAGATTCAGCGTTCCCGACCAGTCCCCGGCGAAGCAGAATTCCTTCCGCTTCACGCAGAAATTTTTCGTGGTAAACTCAAACAGCGGCGAGTGAAATTTTTCGCCGTTGGCGAGGTATTCTTCCCGCGTTCCCTTGGTAAAGATGCCAAAGGGCTTGCGCTGCTCATCTCTCGTCAGCGCTACCTGAGGGTACGCCCCCACCTTTTCCATGGACAGCCGCTGAATTTCCTCGATGTAAGGAACATACTCGTCGCACAGGTTCAGCTGTAACAGAATGGACGCCCCGGCGTCGCGCATTTTCCGGATGTTGTCGAAAAACGTCTCCACCCAGCCTTTGCGCAGCAGCTCCGTATAGTGCATGGAGAAGGAAAGGTGCAGATGGCAGATATTCTCCCCGCAGGCTTCGATCAGTTCGTCAAAGCGGCGGCTCAGCGTCCCGTTGGTGGTGATATTGACAAAATGCCCCTCTTTCAGCAGCTCCCCCACGATGGGGACAACCTCTTTCTGCGCCAGCGTCTCTCCCGCGCCGCAGATGCTGATGAAGCACGTTCCCCCCACCCGTTCCGGGCGCAGCGCCCGGGCGATGTGCTCCGGGGAATAGGGCATGTCCGCCAGCGCCATCTTCCGTCTGTCTTCCTGAATGATATAGCAGTAGGGACATTCCAGATTGCACACCGACACCGGCACCAAACACTCAAAGAACCGCTTGATCTTAGCCATTCTTCCCCTCCAGGACCCGGACGTCGTCAAAGTGGATGCTGCCCCAGCCGTTGGTATTCCACTTCATGTTGTACAGCGGCTCGTCCTCCTCCACGGTAAAGGCGAAGGCGCGCACTACGATATCGTGGCGGGTCTGGGTTGTGCCGTCGTAGGAAATGGTGATGAGGTCGGCGACATACTCCCCGGGGGCAAGATTTTTTCCGTCAAATTCCAGCTGCACCGTGCTTTCTCCCGGCCGGAGGGTAAAGGTCTGGGAATAGGCCGTTCCGACGGCGGCGCCCCCGGCGCTGCACACCACAAAGCGGAGCATCACGTCGGGGATTTCGCGCCTGCTGTCATAATCCAGCGAAAAGCACAGCTTTTTCTCCCGCGCCATACTGCCGCAGTCCAGATGCACCGCGTTGAGATGGCATGCTTCCGTAATGCCTTCCAGACGCTTGATTTTGGACACGTCGTAATCGCTTTGCAGCGCCAGCATATTGCCCTTGGCATATACCCCGATGGCGTCCTCTACATCTCCGTCAAAGATGATCTTTCCCTTGTCCATCACGATGCACCGGTCGCACAGCTGACGGATGGTTCCCATGTTGTGGCTGACGTAAAGGACAGTCCGTCCCTCGACCTGAGCGACCTCCCGCATTTTTTTCAGACACTTCTGCTGGAAATTCACGTCGCCCACCGCCAGCACCTCGTCGGCGATGAGGATGTCGGGCTTGGTGATGGTGGCAATGGCAAAGCCGATGCGGGCCACCATGCCGGAGGAGTAGTTTTTCAGCGGCACATCGAGGAAGTTCTGCAGCTCGCTGAACTCCACGATCTCGTCGAACTTCTCGTCCAGATACTTGGGCGAGAAGCCCAGCACCGTGCCGTTGAGGTAGATGTTTTCGCGGGCGG
>OMFF01000291.1_pt1 | contig 21162 bp, 20 predicted proteins | sample 1645581 | NCBI WGS metagenome assembly OMFF01 (sample SAMEA103958140, study PRJEB25191) | human gut metagenome | biome: human-associated habitat [ENVO:00009003]; feature: intestine environment [ENVO:2100002]; material: feces | place: Germany | collected 2013/2015
CCGCCGCGACCACTGAGACGACCCGGGCTACCACCGCGCCCACCACGATGCCCAGCGTTGAGCCTTCTACCAACGCCACCATCGACAACGGCAACGGCCCTCTGGACGGGATGGACGACATCACGGAAAACACCGCCGCCCGTCAGGGTACAGCTGGTGTCCGATAACACCCCGGGGCAGTTCGCCCCGGTACATATTACCCAATGCGTCTCCGTTTCGCCGTTCGCGCCTGCACCCGCAGACGAAGTACACGGGTTTTGGGTATCACGGCAGTGCTGTATGGGAAATCCTCGCCCCGGTACTGCTTCATGATCAAATCCAGTGCCCTGCGCTTTTCCTCCGGCTCAGTCACGTCCTCCAGATAGCCCCAGCCGATGACGCTTTCGTAGTTGATGGAGCACATCCCATTTTCCAGAACCAGACCGTGGGTACAGTCCAGCTCAAAGCCGGCGCGGTTGTCCTTTTCTATCAGGGCATACTTCGTCCCCTCCCGCGCACCGTGGATGTACAGGGTCATTCCGTCCGGCTCCATTCCGAAGTTCACGGGGAGGATATAGGGCACAGTGTCCGTGTTCAGCGCCAGATGAAGCACCTCGCAGCGGGTCATCATCTCCGTGATCTCGGCGGGGTCGGTCACTTCCCGGTCAGTTCGACGCATCACGTTTCCTCCTTAAAGAATCGTTACATATCTCGTCAGATTTTTCTTCATTCTTTCGGCGGCAGCCACGGCCTGCTCCAGAAAATCCCCGCCGTCGGACTGTGCCTGCTTCCATGCGCAGGTGATCGTCTCCCCCGCGCACACCACCGCGCCGTGCCCCAGCCTGTCAAAGGCGTAAGAACAGTTTTTGGCGTTGGCACTGGGGGAATCGTAGCCGTCCACCAGGAAAAACACCCGTGGATACTTGCCGCGAAGACTGCGGAGGCTTTCGGCGGAGCTGGCCGCCGTCAGCGCGCCGATCCGGGAATAGCCCAGCTTTCCCACCGCCTCCGGCGCGAACCGGTTTATCAAGTCCACAGCCACCGTATGCACCAGCCGGGAACCGCAGAGCAAGTCCTGCAATTCCGGAGCGGATTTATTTCCGGTGCGCGCTGCCACGAACAAGTCCTTCTTCCCCTCTCGGCACCCGGGCAGGAAGGGCTTGATGATATCGCTGCCCAAGTATCCGGAAACAACCAACCCGTCACAGGGATAGTCGGTTTCCCCGCCGAAAAACGCTTCCGCCGTTATCCGGGCGGCGGTCGGGCTGAGCAGTTCCGGCGCATCCAGCACAGTGTAATAGCCCATGTTCCGGGCGGTGTTCAGCGTCTGCGCCAGCTCCTGCAATCCTTCACCGCCCAAAAGGGCAAAAACGCCGAAGCTCAGTCGAACCGCCGGGACGATCCCCTTCAATCCGCCGAGCAAATCCCGGCAGAATTCTCCGTAACCTACAGCGTCGTGAGCATACCGGGGCGGCAGAGCAGCCAGGGGCAGCATCAGCTCCGCCATGGAAGGATTCTTCAGCTTCCGAATCTTTTCCTGTAACATATCAATAGACATACTCCCGCCTCCGGCATGTTTTTTGTTTATTGTATCACAACTTTTTCCATCTGCAAAGATAAAAACCTTCCAGTCCTGATTTTTTTCCTTTGGGGTATACTACCTGTGAAGGGAGGGAGAATTTATGAATGCAAAAGGATGGATGCTTTCCGCCGGTCTTGGCGCTGCTGCGGGTGCGGTAGCGGTTCTGATGATGCCCAGGCAGAATCCCGTGCGGCGCGTGGCGGCAAAAGCCGCCAATAAGGCCGAAGACCTTGCCTGGAAGGTCGAAGACAAAATGAACGAGGTTCTTTGACAAGTTAACGCAGAACATCCCGGAAGGCTGTCCTTCCGGGATGTTTCCTCATAAACCCTTATCCTGCGCTTTCAGCTTTTGCAGACGGATGGCGCACACCGCCGTAAGGAACATCGGTATCAGCAAAATGCAGGCGTTGCTCACATGCGCCGTGTAGTCGCCGTAAAACTCCACAAACTGCCCGCCGGAAACGACAAGAAGCGACACACACCCGCACCCGGCAAGGGCGGCGCCATGGGTCAGCCATGGGGCGCCCCGGTGCTTTCTGAAACGGTACGCCAGAATCGCCAAAATAATTGCCATGACCGCGAGAACGACGCAAGAGATCGCCCCGTTGTGACTGACCGTCAGAAGCGGCTCCTCAGGGGCTTCCACGTCCCCCTCCCCTTTCAGCAGAAGCACCTCCGCCCTGCCATTCTTGGGGCTGATATACCAATAATTGTTCCGCGCGGCATCCAGTTCCTGCAATTCTTCCGGCAAAGTGGGGTCACCGTAGCAGCTGTAGGCTGTGGTTCCCCCCGCGTCATCCGGCGTAACATAAGGGTCAGGGGGCATTTGCTCCCCGAAGTGTACCCTGCCCCATGTGCTGAAGCAAAGAGTGCCCCTGTTTCCGGCCATGTCGTCATCACTGCTGATTCCCTGAATAATGTCCGTATAGTAGATACGGATGCTGCCGTCCTCCATCTTCACGACTTCCTTCACCGCCTGATCCGCGTCCAGCCAGATCGGCGCTTCCCAGAGGAACGCCGCGCCCAGCACAAGCGTGATCACCAGCATCACCGCCATGGTCACCGCTAAAACCCGGCGGCGCACAATGGCCTTTCTGATCTTTTTCAGTCCCGGCGCATCTGTTTCCACCGGAATCGCCTGGGCTTTTTTCAGAATCCCCAGCTGCTTCGCGCATTCGTCGCACCCGCACAGATGCTCGTCCACGAGGGCGTTGCTCTCTTCGCTGGTCAGATTTTCCGCATACAGCGGGAGCAGATCCCGGATCACATTACAGGATAGTTTCATACATATTCCCCCATTTCATCCCGTATTTTCTGCCTTGCCCGGTGGTAGGTCACACAGGCCCAGTTTGCCGTGCGTCCGAACAGGCTTCCGATGTCACCAAAGGAAAGCTGCCCGAAGACCCGCAGGGAGAAAACCTCCTTATAGGGTTCCGGCAGGTCGTGAAGCACCCGGTGAACAGCCATGGCCTGCTGGGCGTCCATGATCTGTTCCTCCACCGCCTGCTTCGGGTCGCTGATTTCCAGCTCGTCGATAGGCTGGGACGGGCGCTCCTTGCGCAGATGGCTGAGGTAGGCGTTTCTCGCCATGGAGCATAACCATGTACGGATGTCGCAGTCGCCCCGAAATTTCGGCAGAGCGTTCAACGCCTGAAAGAATACCTGTTCCGTCAGCTCCTCCGCAAGACTTTCGTCGTGGCTGATTGCCCGCAGGTACAGCTCCACATCCTGAAAATACGCCCGGTATATTTGTTCAAACTCCGTCACGGCTTCACCTCCTACACCCATTAGACGCGGGAATGGGGAAAATCTTACAGCATTCGTGAAAAAATGGGAGGGGATTTTTCCCCTCCCATATGTCAGGTAATGTCCAGCTTGACGACCTCCCCCTCCACCCGGATGCGGATGGCGGAAATGGGATGCTCAAAACTGTCAATGATTGCTTCGGAAATCGGGTCTTCCAGCTCCTTCTGGATAGTGCGGCGGAGATTTCTCGCGCCGTATGTCACGGAATAGGCCTTCTTCACCAGCAGGCGGCGCAGATCGTCGTCCCAGAAAAGGTTCAGGCCGCGGGTGGACAGGCTGTCTTGCAGCTCCTTGAGCATGATGTCCGCGATGCCCAGGAAGTTTTCCTCCGTCAGGTGGTTGAAGGTGATGATCTCGTCCACACGGTTGAGAAATTCCGGCCGCAGGAAGCCCTGCAATGCCTTCATGGTCTTTTCCTTCACCTTGTCGCCATCGCTTCGGCCAAAGCCCATGCCGCCGACACTGCCCTCGGAACCGGCGTTGGAGGTCATGACGATGATGGTGTTCTCAAAGTTCACCACCCTGCCCTGGGCGTCCGTAATGCGTCCGTCATCCAGCACCTGCAGCAGAATGTTCAGCACATCCGGGTGCGCTTTTTCGATTTCATCGAACAGCACGATGCTGTAGGGGCGGCGGCGGATCTTCTCCGTCAGCTGTCCGGCCTCGTCATAACCGACATAGCCGGGAGGCGAACCGATGAGCTTGGAGACGGTGTGCTTCTCCATATATTCCGACATGTCCAGCCGAATCAGGCTGTCCACATTGTCAAACAGATCGCTTGCCAGCTGCTTGACCAGCTCCGTCTTACCCACGCCGGTGGGGCCGACAAAGATAAAGGACACGGGCCGCTTCTTGGGTGAAATGCCCACCCGGTTGCGGCGGATGGCACGGGACACAGCGTCTACCGCCTCGTCCTGACCGACGATGTGGGTTTTCAGGCGGTCGCTCAGCCCCTTGATCTGCTCGTACTCCTGCGCCTTGATCTTGGACGCGGGAATTTTCGTCCACAGCTCGATGATCCGCGCCAGATTCTCCATGGTCACGGCGGGCTTGGGCAGCCTTTCCAGCTCCTCGATCTTCGCCGCCAGCTGCATCAGCTTGCTGCGGATCAGCGCCAGACGCTCATAGTCCTGATTCTCCGTGTTCTCGTTGAGCATCCGCAGTTCCAGCTCGTAATCATCCCGCTCCTTTTTCAGCTCGGCCAGCTGGGAAATTTCCTTGCATTGCAGGTTGACGTCGGAACAGGCTTCGTCCAGCAGGTCGATTGCCTTGTCAGGCAAAAACCGGTCGGTGATGTAGCGCTCGGAAAGCACGACGCACTGGTGGGCGATTTCCGGGGAAATCTCCACCCCGTGGAACTCGGCATAGGATTTGGCAATGCCCTGCATGATAAGGCTTGCCTCGGCGATGGTGGGTTCCGCCACGGTGACGGGCTGGAAACGGCGCTCCAGAGCGGCGTCCTTTTCAATATACTTACGGTACTCGGCGAAGGTCGTCGCGCCGATGACCTGAATTTCCCCCCGGGACAGAGCGGGTTTCAGGATGTTGGCGGCGTTCATGCTGCCCTCCGCGTCTCCCGCACCCACCAGATTGTGGACTTCGTCAATGACCAGAATGATGTTGCCGCACTCCTTGATCTCACCGATCAGACTCTTCATGCGGCTTTCAAATTGCCCGCGGAACTGGGTGCCTGCCACCAGCGCGGTAAGGTCAAGCAGGAATACCTCCTTATCCCGCAGCTTATAGGGGACATCCCCCGCCGCAATCCGCTGGGCAAGTCCCTCGGCAATGGCGGTTTTGCCCACGCCGGGTTCGCCGATGAGACAGGGGTTGTTCTTCTGGCGGCGGTTGAGGATCTGGATGACCCGTTCCGTCTCCACATCCCGGCCGATGACCTTATCCAGCTTGCCCTCCCGTGCCCGGCCGGTCAAGTCCATGCAATAGCTGTCCAGAAATTTATGCCGCTTGGACTTTTTCTTTTCCTTCGGCTCTCCTTCTTCCTTTCTGGAAGCGCGGGGGTATTGCCGAAAAGCTGGTTCAGCAGCGGGAACGTGGCGGTCTGGCTGTCGATCTCATCGTCGTCAGAGCTGTCGCTGTCGTCCTTCTGGCCGAACATGCTGCTCATTTCGTCGCTGAGCATATCCAGATCTTCGTCGGAAATGCCCATCTGCTTCACGGCCTGATCGATCTGGGGAATTCCCAGACTCCGGGCACATTTCAGGCAGTAGCCTTCATTCATGGTAACGCCGTTTTCAACTTTGGTAATAAACACAACGGCGATATTTTTCTTACATTTGCTGCACATTTTTGGCTGCATAACGCTCACTCCTTTTCGGTGCAGTATAGCATATTGCGTCTGAAAAAGGTAAAACAAATTATGAACGCATCAGAATTGTGCGATATACTCCGGGAACACCTTTTTCAGAACGATAACCTTTTCGATAATTTTGTCCATCAAAGCATCATAGTTGGAATGGTCATCAAAATTCAGCCCCGGTATTGCGTACCTAATTCTGGACGCCTTCTTATTGTCCAGCCGCACCCACTCCATAGGGAATCCCAGCGCATTTTCAATTTCGTCCTTACGCTCAGCCAGATAATCAAACAGATTTTTATTGTCGGCAATATAAATCTCAACCGTAACTCTGGAAAGCTTGTTGACCAGATTTATGGAAACGCAAGCTTCACTTGTACCAATCGCGACATTGTACCAATGGTCGGTGGTCGCATTTCTGATATTGAAGGGCTTGCCCTTCGCCACGACCATCTCGTTGAACCGTGTCCAGAACACCAGACGCTCTGACTGAGATTTGTTGATCTCATTGTTGTCGCTGTTTTCTTTGGAATATTTGATAAATCCGTTCGGTTTTTCAATGATTTCAAATTTGGGTGCCGGAAGGGAATCCCCGATACGGTAGGCGTGAAGCTCGATCAGGAAAAAGCCTATGTCATTTCCCGTATTGTTGTTTAGCCATTCGATTGCGCTTCGGTGTTCCTCTCTCGCCTGCGTCACGATCCAGACAATCACCTTGGCGTCCAGCCCGGAAGCGTAAGTAATGATTTTTCCCAGATGGTCGTGATTGGACGCTTCCAGCTGATTTTCAATGATGACCTTTGTTCCCGTTGTTTCATCTTTTGCAACAAGGTCGCAGCGGTAAGCGCCTACAAAGACTTCCTTTTTCACATCCGTCAGGGTAAGCCCAAGAACATCATTGAGCCGTTCTATGCTTTCCGGTCTGGCTAACCAGTTGGAAAAATCGTATTGCTCATGTTTCCACAGATGGCGAACCTCTACCTCTTCCAGCGAACCAAATTCCATAAATTACACTCCTATTTGACAGAACAACGGTTATCTTGTTCCGTCGCTTCCGACCTCAAACTTTTCGATTCCATCGTCATACCACAGACGGGTCATGTACAGCCCTCCCGCCGGGACTGTCGGGCCTGCGGCGGTGCGGTTGCCAGAGGCCAGAATTTCGCCGATCTCCTCCGGGCGTATCTTTCCCTCGGCGGCGTAGACTACCGTCCCCGCCATAGCCCGCGCCATGTTGTAAAGGAAACCGTTGGCGCAGACCCTGAGGGTGACAAGCTCCCCCTGCCGCTCCACATTGTAATAGTATACAGTGCGGACGGTGGATTTGACATCCGTGCCGACGCTTCTTACGGCGGCAAAATCGTGGGTACCCACAAACTGGTTTGCCGCCGCCTGCATCACGTTCTCGTCCAAGTGCCGGGGGTAAAACCATGAACGGTTGACATAAAACGGATTCTTAAGCCGGGAATTGTAAATCTGGTAGGTGTATTCCTTCCGGGCGCAGGAGCCAATGGCATTGAAATTCTCATGAACCTCAAAAGCTTTTGTCACCACGATGTCGCAGGGAAGGTGGGTATTCAGCGCATAGGGCAGCCGCTCCACCGGGATGGTGGAGCACGTGCGGAAATTCGCCACGTACACCCGCGCATGAACACCCGCGTCCGTCCGGCCGCAGCCCGTCATATGCACCGGATGCCCAACCACCATGGCGGCAGCCTTTTCCATGGTCTCCGCTACGGTGGGCAGATTTTTCTGCACCTGCCAGCCGTGGTAATGGGTGCCGAGATAAGTCAAAAACAGGGCGATATTGCGCATATTTCCCTCACATACCAAACTTTTTCAGAATAATGACCGCCGCTGTCAGCAGCGCCGCCGCGCCGAACGCGGCAAAATCGCCCCGCTGATAGTGCAGCTGCTTCATCTTGGTTCTCCCCTCGCCGCCCTGGTAGCAGCGGCACTCCATGGCCGTCGCCAGCTCGTCCGCGCGGCGGAACGCACTGATAAACAGCGGCACCAGAATGGGGATCAGCGCCTTTGCCCGCTCCATCAGCTTGCCGCTTTCAAAGTCCGCACCACGGGCTTTCTGGGCGGACATGATCTTATCCGTTTCCTCGATCAGCGTGGGGATGAACCGCAGGGCAATGCACATCATCATGGACAGCTCATGGACAGGCACCTTGATAACCTTCAGGGGGTTCATCAGGCTTTCCAGCCCGTCCGTCAGGGAGATGGGCGAGGTGGTGTAGGTCAGCAGGAAGGTCGCGGTGACCAGCATCAGAATACGCACCAGCATAAAGGCCGCTCGCTCCGCGCCGCCGGTGGTGATGGTAATGCCCCAGAAATCCACCAGCACCCTGCCGTCCTTGTTAAAAAACAGATTCAGCACGCCGGTGAAAACAAGGATCATCACCAGCGGCTTCATGCCCCGGACGATGGATTTTCCCGGAATGGCGGAAATTTTGATTACTGTCAGCAGGAACAGGAGCAGCACGCCGTAGGATACCCACCCGGAGGCAACGAAAAGCGTCACCATGTATACGACCAGAACAATGAGCTTCGTTCTTGGGTCAAGGCGGTGAATGACGGAATTGCCAGGGAAATACTGGCCGAGGGTAATGTCTTTAAGCATGGCAGTTTCCCCCCTTGAGCCGCCTGATCTCCGCCGCGGCCTGGTCGATGGTGTAGACGTTCTTCACGTCCAGCCCCAGCTTTTTCAGCTCCAGGAAGACCTGGGTCACCTGCGGTATGTTCAGTCCCATTTGGGTCAGTTCTTCGGCGTGGGTAAACACCTGGGCTGGCGGCGCGTCCATGGCAAGCTTGGAGCCGTTCATCACCAGCAGGCGATCCGTCAGCCGCGCCACGTCCTCCATGGAGTGGGAAACCATCATGATTGTGGCGTTCTTCGCCTTGCGGTAGGACTGAATATTGCCCAGAATTTCCGAGCGTCCCACGGGGTCAAGGCCGGCGGTGGGTTCGTCCAGAATGAGAACTTCCGGCTCCATGGCAATCACACCCGCAATGGCCACCCGTCGCTTCTGGCCGCCGGAAAGGTCAAAGGGCGAAACCTCCAGCTGCTGCTCCGTAAGCCCCACGAACCCGGCGGCTTCCCGGACGCGGCGATCGACTTCCTCCGCTGACAGCCCCATGTTCTTGGGGCCGAAGGCGATGTCCTTGTACACGGTTTCCTCAAACAGCTGATACTCCGGGTACTGGAACACCAGCCCCACCCGGAATCGCGCCTGCCGGGTGAGCTTCTTGTCCGACCAGATGTCCTGCCCGTCCAGCAGCACCGTGCCGGAGGTGGGCTTCAGCAGCCCGTTCAGCTGCTGCATCAGGGTGGATTTTCCGGAGCCGGTGTGGCCGATGATGCCAATAAACTCCCCCCGCTCTACGGAAAAGGATATGTCGTCCAGCGCCTTATGCTCAAAGGGTGTCCCGGCGCTGTAAATATAAGTGAGATTCTTCACTTCCAGAATGGGTTTCAAGAAAATACCTCCCAGCGGGTCAGGCCATCACCATATCGTAAAGTGCCTGCGCGCATTCTTTCGGGTCTAATTTATCCAGCGGAAGGTCAAAGCCCTCCTGATTCAGCTTCCAGCACAGCTCCACCGTCTCCGGTGCGGCAAGTCCGATGTCGTGCAGCAGCTCCACCTGAGAGAAGACCTCCTTCGGTGTGCCGTCCGCCGCAACCTTCCCCTTATCCAGCACCACGACGCGCTGCGCCTTGGCCGCTTCGTCCATGTGGTGGGTGATCAGAACCACCGTGATGCCCTTCTCCCGGTTCAGCCGTCCGATGGTGTCGATCACCTCTCGGCGGCCTCTCGGGTCAAGCATGGCGGTGGGCTCATCCAGAACGATGCACTTCGGCTCCATGGCAATCACGCCCGCAATGGCGATGCGCTGCTTCTGTCCGCCGGACAGCAAATGGGGCGCGTGGGTGCGGTACTCGTACATGTCCACCTGTTTCAGGGCGCTGTCCACTCTGCGGCGAATTTCCGGGCTGGCAATACCCAGATTCTCGGGGCCGAAAGCAACGTCCTCCTCCACCACATTCGCCACGATCTGGTTGTCCGGGTTCTGGAACACCATGCCCACGTTTCGCCGAATGGTGATCAGCCGGTCTTCGTTGGCGGTATCGATGCCGCAGACGTAGACCTTTCCCCCGGAGGGCAGCAGAATGGCGTTGAAATGCTTGGCAAGGGTGGATTTTCCGCAGCCGTTGGTGCCGAGTACGGCAACAAAGCTGCCTTCTTCAATGGTCAGATTCAAATCCGCAAACACGGGAACACCGGGCGTGTCCTCCACGCCCGGGTACGTGTATGCCAGATGCTCTACAGAAATTATGTCGCTCAAATCAGGCATCCTCCTATTTGTTACGGCGTCCACCGTCCGGTGGCGCCGCAGGGAAGAACCAGTCCGGACTGCTTCACCGGCAGTCCCAGCTCACCGGCAGCGGTTTTGCTGCCATGCGCCGCCCCGAACACCACGTCGGAAGCATAGGCCACAGCGGAGGGCGCAAGCCCGGTGGTGTACGAATTGATGATGACGAACAGCGGGTCGTCGGACAGCAGCTTCACCGTCTCCTGTAAGAAGGGGTAAAAGCTGGTCTCCATCTTCCAGATCTCACCGCTTGGCCCACGGCCATAGCTGGGCGGGTCCATGATAATGCCGTCATAGCGCCGTCCCCGGCGGATCTCCCGCTGGATAAATTTGCCGCAGTCGTCCACGATCCAGTGAATAGGCCGGTCGGCAAGGCCGGAGGCCACGGCGTTTTCCTTCGCCCAGGCCACCATGCCCTTGGAGGCGTCCACATGGTACACCTCCGCTCCCCCGGCGGCCGCCGCAAGTGTCGCGCCGCCGGAATAGGCAAACAGGTTCAATACCCGGACAGGGCGGCAGGCGGAAGCCGCCGCCACCTTCTCCCGGATGAAATCCCAGTTCGCCGCCTGTTCCGGGAAAACGCCCGTGTGCTTGAAGTTCATGGGCTTGACGTTAAAGGTCAGGTAGTCCTTATAGTGAATCTGCCACCGCTCGGGAAGCTTGTTGTCCGTCCAGTGTCCGCCGCCGGTATTGGAGCGGACGTAGCGGGCATCATAGCGCTTCCATTGGGGTACCGTCCGTGGCGTATCCCAGATCACCTGTGGGTCGGGGCGCACCAGAATGAACTTGCCCCACCGTTCCAGCCGCTCGCCGCCGCTGGTGTCCAGCACCTCATATTCCTTCCATTCATCGGAAATCCATAGCATTGGGTCTCCTCCCTCTTTCTCCTTATCTCAGCCGACGAAGCCGTCCCAGCCGCCATGCCAGCCGCCGTCCGAGCTGTTGTCCCAGCCGCCGGTGGTGTCTTCCTCCGTACCGCCGGGCTGATACTCCTCCCAGGAACTCTGGTTGTGCAGCGGACACATGATATAGGGGGCATCCACGCCGTTATTCAGGTTGTTGTAAAACCCGTGCCACGAAGCGGGGTTACCGTCGGAATCAATGAGATATACATAGTAGTTGGCGGTGTAGATGTCGTTCAGCCCGAAGCCGTCCGCTGCCTTGATCTCGTCCACCTCGGCCTGCGTCAGCTTCACAAGAGACCGGGACTCGATCTGGGCGTCGCTGAACATATAGCAGTAGTCGGTTGCCACACCGCCGCCGGTGACGCAATAGTCCACCTGAATGTGCTTGTCGCAGGTTCCCTCCGGCTCGTCGCCGTCGTAGACGTTCACGTAGACCACACGCTCCAGTCCACGCACATCGGCGCTGCACGCCGCGGTGGCTTTCTTGCCGGAATCCAGACACACGCCAACGCTGTGGAAAGCGTTGCCGTTATACAATCCTTCTCTGGGCAGGCCGTCGTGGATGGGCTGCATGACCGCCTTCCACAGCCGTGCCGCCGGGTTGGCGCTGCTGCCGGTGAGGTAGATCTGTTCGGGGATGTCGTAGCCGCACCATACGGCTGCGGTGTAGTGGGTGGTATAGCCGCAGAACCACCGGTCGCGGTTGGAAGACGTGGTACCGGTCTTGCCCGCGATGTTCTGTCCCGCAAAGATGGCCGCGCCGCCGGTGCCGTTGTTCGCCGCGTTGAACAGGCAGTAGTTCATATAATCCACAGTCTTCTGGCTGAGGATCTTCCGGGACTCCTGCTCATTGTCCACCACGACCCGGCCATTGCTGTCGTAGACCTTGGTGAACAGTCTCGGCTCCCGGTAAACGCCATCGTTGGCGAAGGTCGCGTAGGCGGCAGACATTTCCCGCACGGTGGAACCAACCGTCAGTGCGCCCAGCGCCAAAGGCGCCAGACCCACGTCGGACAGGCTCTGCCCGTTGGGCAGAGGGTAATTGTCGGTCAGGGAGCTTTGGCCAAAGTTATACTTGGCAAAGCTGTATCCGTAATCCGCACCGATGGTGTCCAGCGTCCGGGCAGAAACGGTGTTGACGGAGGAAACAATGCCCTGATAGACAGTCCTCGCGTACTGGTACTGCCGGTTATCGTTCTTCGGCCAGTTGTTGCCGTCGATATAGGTCATGGGCAGGTCTTTCATCACCGACGCCGGGGTGACCTCACCGGACTCAAAGGCCGGGGCGTAAACGGAAATGGGCTTCTGGGAAGAACCGGTCTGGAGCTTCGCCTGCGTAGCCTTGTTGTAGGCAAGGAAAGTCGTCTTCTCCCCCACGCCGCCGGACAAAGCAACCACGTCGCCCGTCTCGTTGTTGATGACCACGATGGCGGACTGGAGCTGCTGCTCGCTGCGGGTGGTGGGAATGTTGCTCAGGTCGGTATAAACCGCGTCCACCTGCTTCTGCACGTCCATGTCCAAGGTGGTATAAATATGGTAGCCGCCCTTCTGGATGCGGTTGAGGTAGATGCTCTGGTCGTTAGTGCTGAGGTCGTCCCAGACCTTGCCGTCCTGATCTGCCAGATAGCTGGCAAAGTCCACAATCACAGCGTCCACGAACCACGAATAAATGTGCTGGGAAGCGTCGGTGCTGACGGCCACCTGCTCGCCGCACTGGGGGCAGTAGCAGGTATCCCCCTCGCCGGTAAAGTGGCTGCGGGTGTTCTCGTAGCCGCAGTTGTCGCAGACCGTCCAGCGGTCGGCGTCGGCGATGCCCTCTTTGAACACCATTTCCTGCGCCACAGCCGCATCGTACTCCTCCTGCGTCAGATAGTCCTGATCCAGCATTTCGCTCAGAACGTTCAGCTGACGGTAGCGGTTCCGTCCGGCACCGTCCCGCTCCTCGCCCTTGTACATATATACGCTCTCGGAATAGGGGTTGAACAGGGACGGGTTATTGGTGATACTGATGAGGCTGGCGCACTCTGCGGTGGTCAGGTTCCGCAGCTCCTTACCGAAATACTCCGCCGCGGCGCTCTTGACGCCGTAGCAGCCCCGCCCCAGATAAATCTCGTTGAGGTAATACTCCATGATAAGGTCTTTGTCGTATTCCCGCTCGAAAATCTGCGCCCGGAAAATCTCCATGACCTTTCGCTGGACGGTGACGCTCTTTTCACCCGTGTGGTTCTTGATGAACTGCTGGGTGATGGTGGAGCCGCCGAACTGCTCGTCGCCGCCGAAGAACATATTCAGGCAGGCTTTCATGGTGGTGATCCAGTCCACGCCCTGATGCTCGTAGAACCGTTTATCCTCGATGGCCACGGCGGCATGAATCAGGTCTTCGGGAATCTCGTCAATGGACGCCCACTGACGGTCGGTGGTGGTATAAATCTGCTGCAGCAGCTGGATATCGCCGTGGTTGTCCACATAATAAATGAAGGAGGTCTGTTCCAGATCGTAGTCGTCCAGAGACCAGTCGGCGGCCTCCGTCAGAATATCCTCCTGCAGATAATCTCCCAGCGTGCCGACAAAGACCGTACCGCAGATCAGCACGATCAGCAGAACCGTCGCCGCCGCGCCGACGGCAATTTTCAGCACGGAACCGGCCACGGAGAAGATCATATACAGCAGTTTCAGCGACCAGTGGGGATTCCACTCCTGCCGGAGCTTCTTGCGCCTCCTGGGCTTTTTTTCATTTGCCATAGGGTACCTCCAATAGAAGCAGGACGTGCCTGCCTGGTAAATCCATTATAACCAGTGTCATATTCGCATAACACTACTCATATCATTATATCATACCGGATAAAAAAACGAAAGCCCCAATTTATAAATAAAGTTTTAATTGTGGGAAATACTAGCAGCAAAAGGAGGAATGCATGATATGCTGAAAAAACCGGCAAGCCTTATTTTGCTTCTGTACCTCACATTGGGGTGCTTCCGGGGGTATCTGGCGCTGTTCGACAAAGGCGCTTCCGAACCGAAGCAGATTTTCCCCTGTCAGGTGTCCTCCCTCCCCGACGCCGACCGGGAGGCTCTGGAAAAAGGCATCCCCGTCCGGTCAGAGGACGAACTGAATCAGTTTCTGGAAGATTTTCTGTCCTAAAATGCCGCCCTGTTTCTGTACAAAATGACCTCTTGATTTTGCGCGCGCCCTGCGGTAGAATATAGGCATCAAAAGCGGGGGGCGATTTCCTTGGCAGACCAATACGGTTCTGATTTCATCACCATCGTGGATGAGGAAGGCACCGAATACGAGCTGGAGGTACTCAGCACACTGGAGTACAACGGCAATACCTATATGGCAGTCATTCCCGCCGACGACGGTTCCGATTCGTTGAATCTGGAGGTCAGCATTTTCAAATCCATTGAGGAAGACGGAGAGCCGATCCTCTGCGCCATCGAGGACGAGGCGGAATTGCAGGCCGTGTACGACCTGATTATGGATTCTCTTTACTCGGAGGACGCGGAATAAGCGCGGTATTCCTCCTGCTTGGTGCGTAGCGTGTCCTTTTGGACCCACATTTTCTTATTGGGACGTTAGACTTCCCGGCCTGTTTGCAGACCTCCCGCCCCCGCATCGACGGATGGTGGACGCTGGGAGCAGTAATGGTCGGGAGCGGCATCCCACCTGCCTTTTCGTGCAGGTCATAATTGGATGCGATACGGCTAAAGCGGGGTGCATGGGGAGCTTCGGCTCCCCGTGTTTTTTTGTGAGGGGAAACTCTGACCAGATCGCCTTCGGCTTAGCAACGTTTTTCTCACCCTTGGTTATCGCACCTGCGGGTCATATACGCGCCCTTGCAGGGCAGCCGGTGCAGATTTTCTGTAAATTTTTTTCTAATTCCGTCTTCTTCAGCAGATTGCCCCTTGAAACCGGCGGGAAAATAGATTATAATACTCTGGTCTGTGCGTAAAACCAATCGCGTTATGACCAAAAGGACAAATGAGAGGATTTGATTACATGAGCGCATCCAGCAAGAAGAAGCTTCGCAATGAGCAGCAGACCGCCAAAATGACGGAAAAACAGGTCGCTGAGCAGAAGGAAGCAAAGAAACTGACGCTTTACACCACCATTTTTGTCGTCGTTCTGGCTGTCATGGTGGTATTCGCGATCGCCATTGGCGTCACCAGAAGCATCACTAACAGCGGTGTCCACGAGCGGAACACCGTGGCACTGACCGTGGGCGATCACGAGATCAGCAATGCCGAGCTGAACTACTTCTATATGAGCGCCATCAACAGCTTTAACTCCAACTACGGCAGCTACGCCGCCATGCTTGGTCTGGACACCTCCAAGCCCCTGAACGAGCAGGTCATCAACAATGACACCGGCCTGACCTGGGCGGACGATTTTCTGAACACCGCCAAGGACAACGCCCGCAGCGCCTACGCCTTGGCAGACGCCGCTGAGGCCGCAGGCTTCACCCTGTCCGAAGACGACCTTGCCGATATCGACAGCGCCATTAACAACATGAAGCTCTATGCCAACCTGTACGGCTATTCCAGCACCAAGGACTTCCTGAAAGCCCAGTACGGCAACGGCGCAACGGAGGAAAGCTACAGACAGTACGTTACCCTCAACGCCCTCGCCAGTGCCTACCGCAACAGCTATTCGTCTTCCCTGACCTATACCGACGCCGACCTGCGCGCCGCTGAGAGCGAGAACTACGAGAAGTATTCTTCCTTCACCTACAACACCTACTACCTCGCCGCCAGCAAGTTCCAGACGGATGAGGTTGACGCGGACAGCGATGAGGCCGTGAAGGCCGCCAAGGAAGCCGCTGATTCCCTGATCGGCGAGGATGTCGCCACCGTCGAGGACTTTGACGCCGCCATCGCCGCTCTGGATGTCAACCGGGACACCGAGGCTTCCAGCACCGCCTACACCGACCAGCAGTATTCCTCCGTCTCCGCCACCATCAGAGACTGGGTCATCGACAGCGCCCGCAAGGAAGGCGACAAGACTGTCATCGCCAATACTTCCACCTCTACCGATGATGACGGCAAGGAAACCACGACCACGCAGGGCTACTATGCCGTGTTCTTCACCGGTTCCAACGACAACACCTTCCCGCTGGTGAACGTGCGCCACATTCTGATCAAGTTTGAGGGCGGCACCACCGATTCCACCACCGGTACCACCACCTACTCCGACGAGGAGAAGGAAGCTGCCAAGCAGAAGGCCGAGGAAATTCTGGACGAGTGGATGTCCGGCGACGCCACCGAGGATTCCTTCGCTGCTCTGGCCAATGAGAAGTCCGACGACGGCGACGGCACCACCGGCGGCCTGTACGAGAACGTCTACCCCGGCCAGATGGTGTCCAGCTTCAACGACTGGTGCTTCGACGAAAGCCGCCAGGCCGGCAACACCGGCATCATCGAGTCCCAGTACGGCTACCATGTCATGTACTTCGTTGGCAAGAGCGATACCACCTACCGCGACTACCAGATCGAAACCGAGCTGCGCAACACCGACACGCAGGAATGGTATGACGCCACGGTGGAGGCCATGCCCATGACCGACGGCGACACCAGATATATCCGCAAGGATCTGGTAATCAGCGCCAGCTAAGCATTCCAAGTAAAAACCGCTGCCCCGGTTTCGCTGATGCGAAGCCGGGGCTTCCTTCTCGGAAATTTAGGGTCTATCTGGAAACCGGAAATATGACCGACAGCGAGGGTTTTTTCGCCTGATGAAGCCATTTTTTCGCGGGAATACTTTGTGTATTGCAAGGGAAAATGGCGCACAGCAGGCGGAAAAGACCCGCTGCTCGGGCGTGTTGACGGTTTTCAGATAGACCCTAAGAGAATCCGGTCGCTTTTTTCATTGACAAATATCCCCGGCAGTCGTAGAATGGTTGCAAACTTCTTACAGGAGGAATTTTTATGGAAGTAACACGGGAGCAGGCGCTTGCCCTGCTGCAAAAATACAATCAGGAGCCGTTTCACATTCTCCACGCTCTGACCGTTGAGGGCGTCATGCGCTGGTTCGCCCAGCAGGAGGGCGAAGACGCGGACTTCTGGGGTCTGTGCGGCCTTCTGCATGATGTGGACTTTGAACGCTACCCCGAGCAGCACTGCGTCAAGGCGCCGGAGCTGCTGGCTGAGATCAATGCCAGTCCGGAGATGGTTCACGCCATCTGCTCTCACGGCTACGGCCTGTGCTGTGACGTGGAGCCGACTCACAAAATGGAGAAGATTCTCTTTGCCGCCGACGAGCTGACCGGCCTGATCGGTGCAGCCGCCCGGATGCGTCCCAGCAAGAGCGTCATGGACATGGAGGTCAGCAGTCTGAAAAAGAAATACAAGGACAAGAAGTTCGCCGCCGGATGCTCCCGTGACGTGATTCAGACCGGCGCCGACCGTCTTGGCTGGACGCTGGAGGAACTGATGGAAAAGACCATCCTCGCCATGCGCAGCTGTGAAGCCGGTGTGGCGGCGGAACAGGCAAAGCTCTGCGGCTGATTTCCCCTCACAATTTTCATTCAGTACGATGCAAAAAGCCCCGAAAGCCGAAGCTTTCGGGGCTTTTACCAACTCATACTGAACTCCAATTAAAATCTTTAGAAAAGATTTTAATCAGGAAATAGTATCAGTTGGTCTCTTTCAAAGGCTTGATATACTGCTCGCGGCGGCGTTCCTTTTCCGCACTGTAGGCGGCGTCGTTGCCCGCGTGAATCTCCCGGAGATAATCGTAATGGTTTTGCAGGATATTCTCGTTATTCCGCGCCAGCATCATCACGGCGATGGAGGAACACTGATCGGAGGCACGCTCCAGATAGGTCAGCGTCTCCATGAACACCAGGCCGCTGCCCACGGAACAGGCGCCGCTCTTCAAACGCTTGGTGTGGCGGTCCCGGAGGATCATCACCATGTCGTCGATGGTTTCCTCCAGCGGCTCGATGCGCTTGGCGGCTTCGTTGTCGCCCTTGGCAAAGGCGTCCACGGTAATGGTCAGGATTTCATTGACGGCATCAAAAATCAGCTTCAATTCCCGCTGCGCCATGTCGGAGAAGGCCGCGTTGTCCGCAACCAGCCGCTGGGACAGCTCCACCAGATTGGTGGCGTAGTCGCCGATACGCTCGAAGTTGGGCACCGTCTGCATCAGCATATCCAGCTGACGGTCGTCCCACTCCGTTTCCACCGCCTTGGACAGTCCAATGAAGAACCGGTCTGCCCTGTCCGTGAACTCGTCGATGCAGTCCTCGTCCACGTCGATCTCGCTGGCAACGGCGGGGTCGTACTTTTCCAGCATCCGGCAGCCCTTTTCAAAATTCTCCTTCGCCAGCGTACCCACATCCGACACAGCCTTGATGGCGACGGACACGGCAAGGGCGGGAGAATTATAAAGCTTTTCATCCAGCGTATGAAGCTCGGGATGGCGCAGCTGTTTCTGCTTGTCATCCTTGACGATGACCATGGACAGCTTCACCAGCTGATCCGCAAAGGGAACCAGCACGATGGCAGTGACCAGATTGAAAATCGTCTGGAAATTCGCGATATTTCCGCTGTCCACACTGCGCACCCAGAATTCCGCCGAGAACACAGACAGCTTCCGCAGAACAGTCATCAGAAGCAGGAACAGAATCGTTCCGATGGTATTGAACGCGATGTGGACGACGCCCGTCCGCTTGGCGTCCTTGGACGAGCCGATGGAGCAGACCATGGCCGTGGTGACGCAGGTGCCCAGATTGATGCCCATGATGACCGGATAGGCCATGGCGAAGGTGATCCCCGCCCCCGGCACAGATGCCACCGTCTGGAGCATACCAACCGTCGCCGACGAGCTTTGGACAATGACCGTCAGGACAAGGCCAAAGAGAATGCCGAACAAGGGATTATTCAGGAACCGCACGAAGGCAATAAACGCATCCGTACCCACCAGAGGCTCCACGCCGCTGGTCATCAGGTTCAGACCTACAAACAGGATGCCGAAGCCGATGCAGATATCGCCGATGGTATTGGAGCGCTTGGACTTGATGAACATCAGCAGCACAATGCCGATGATAAGAGCGATAGGCGCAAGCGTGTCCGTGTCGAACAGCCACAGCAGCCAGCTTCCGTCGGACTGAATGGAGCCGAGACGGATGATCTGTGCCGTGACGGTGGTGCCGATATTGGCGCCCATGACGATGGACACGGCCTGCTTCAGATTCAGCACGCCCGCGCCGATCAGGGCAACCGTCAGAACGATGGTAGCGGTGGAGCTTTGGATCACGGCGGTGACCAGCGCGCCCGTGAGAACGCCCATCACAACATTTCCGGTGACCTTTTCCAGCACGCGTTTCAGTGCGGCGCCGGAGCTGTTTTTCAGGCCGTCGCCCATCAGCTCGATGCCGTACAGGAACAGGGCAAGTCCGCCCAGAAGCTGCACGATGGCACTTAAAATCTCCATATGAAACTCCTAAAATCTCTTCTGTAGTCGCCATACACAGGCATAATATTATTATAAAAAAAGATACCAGAAAAGTACAGTGACAAAATTTGCATAAATTTTACATACACCGTACGCAAATTTTATAAAAAACGCCAGTTATTTGCCGGTAGAGCCGAATCCTCCCGCATTTCTGGCCGTATCCGTCAGGGTCTCGGCAATTTCGTAGGCCGGCTGCAGCACCGGCGTGATCAGGAGCTGGGCGACGCGTTCGCCGTTTTCGATGGTCTGGGGGGCGCTTCCGTGGTTGTGGAGAACCACGTTGATCTCCCCCCGGTAGTCGCTATCCACCACGCCGACCTTATTGGCGGGTGCAAGCCCCCGCTTGCAGGCAAGGCCGCTGCGGGCATATACCAGCCCCGCGCAGCCCTCGGGAACCTCCAGCGCGATGCCCGTGGGGATGAACACCGTCTCTCCCGGCCGGATGGTCACCGGCGCGTCAACGCAGGCGTACAGATCAGCGCCCGCCGCCCCGGCGGTGCCGTAGGTGGGGAGCTTTGCCCCGTCCCGGAGGATTTTCACATGAACAGGATTCATCATTTCATTCCTCTCTTTTCTCCCTGCCAGTCCTGCCAGAGAATGGTTTTTCCCGCGGCCAGAGAAGCCGGAACGTCAATGAGCCGCTGGTTCTCCGAGCCACGGAACCGCAGGGACAGGTTTTTCTTTGCTTCCACAAAGGGGCCGTCCACCAGAACATCCAGATAGCTTAAGTATTCCCGTGTATCCCCCAGCCTACCGGAGAGGATGTCCTTCTCAAACAGATAGCCGGAGAACGCCCAGATGCTCTTCTGGGGCATTTCCCGCTTGATCTGTCGGAGCAGCTCCACGATCGCGCCCTGATTTTCCGGCTCAAAGGGTTCGCCTCCCAACAGCGTCAGGCCACGGATATAGTCCGGGCGGAGCATATCCAGAATGGTATCGATGGTCTGCTGGGTAAACGGTTCGCCGTAGCCAAAATCCCAAGCCACTTCGTTAAAGCAGCCGGGGCAGTGATGGGTGCAGCCGGAGACAAACAGACTCACCCGCACGCCGGGGCCGTTGGCAATGTCGCAGTTTTTGATCGTCGCGTAATTCATATTCTTCCCCCCTGAAACGCTTTTATGTTAGTATACCACAGCTTGACCCCAATTTCCACTCTTATCTGATAAATGCGCTAAAAAGCGCCGCCGTGAAGCTTCACGGCGGCGCAATGGTCAGCACGAAATTATTTCTTTGGTTCTTCGTCGGGATAATCGGCCTTGTACTGCTCCCAGACCTCGATCTGACCCTTTTTATCCAGACCACGGCGAACCAGCTTCTTCACAGTGTCATAGATGACCCCGAACAGCGGCACCCCAATAACCATGCCGAAGACGCCCCACAACCCACCGAACAGGATGATGGTAAACACTATATCGAAGCAAATAGAGGGGATGACATTAATTCATTTACAAACAAAAATATTATTAAAGGTGGTTATGATAAATTAAGATGTGTATTTGATGAGAATAAATCACTTAAAAATGTTATTCTTGCAAATAATAAAACATATCCAGATAATAAAAAATCAGATACTGTAGAAAGTGAAAATGGAATAGACTTTTCAAAACCAGCTAGTGCTACTAACGGAATAGGTTTATTTTATAACTATAACTCAGATGATATTAATTCAGATGGAAAAGTAGACAAAACATATTATTTTAGAGGGCTTGTTGCTAATAATAATGTTTTATTTGCCGGTGGT
>OMFF01000296.1_pt1 | contig 20913 bp, 25 predicted proteins | sample 1645581 | NCBI WGS metagenome assembly OMFF01 (sample SAMEA103958140, study PRJEB25191) | human gut metagenome | biome: human-associated habitat [ENVO:00009003]; feature: intestine environment [ENVO:2100002]; material: feces | place: Germany | collected 2013/2015
GACAGGATGGTTACGAACTGTCCTATAAAATTGCAGTGGTATTCTACTATAAAAAGAGAATTTTGTCAAGGAAAAAGGAGGCGGCTTACGCCGCCTCCAAAAAACATTTACGCCAGGTAAATAGCCTTGCAGGCCTTCATGGTCTCGTAGCAGTCCAGCTTGCTGACAATTTCCAAAGGTGCATGCATACACAGCACAGGAACTCCCGCATCCACGGTGACGATGTTCCGGTTTGCCATATAGGCAGCCACGGTGCCGCCGCCGCCCTGATCTACCTTGCCCAGAGTGGCGATCTGCCACTTGACACCGGCGGCGTCCAGGGTGGACCGGACATGCTGCATGGCCTCGGCGGAGGCGTCGGATGCGCCGCCCTTGCCGCGGGAGCCGGTGTACTTGCAGATGGAAACGCCGTAATTCAGCATGCTGTTGTTCCGGCGGTCGCAGGTTTCGGCAAAATTGGGATCGAAGGCATTGGAAACGTCGGCAGACAAGCAGAAGGACTTGGCAAAGCAGTGGCTCAGCTTGACCCCCTGGCCGTCGCACAGGATCTCCATGAAGTACTCAAAGGCGCGGCTCTGCATACCGCTGATGCCCACGGAGCCGATCTCCTCCTTGTCTGCCAGGATGCAGACGGCGGTGTGCTTGGGGGTGGGCAGAGTCAGCATGGGCTCCAGCTCTGCATAGGCGCAGACCCGGTCGTCATGACCGTAGGCGCCCAGCAGGCTCCGATCCAGGCCAACCTCCCGGCACTTTCCGGCGGGGACAACCGTCAGCTCGGCAGTGCGGAAATCATCCTCCACAAAGCCGTACTTCTCGTTCAGCAGGCGCATGATGTTCAGCTTCACCAGGTCGCTGCCCTCGCCCTCCAGAGGCTCGGTGCCCAGGATGACATTCAGCTGCTCACCGGCAATGCCCTCAGCCAGAGTCTTCTTCATCTGGTCGGCGGACAGGTGGATCAGCAGGTCGGAGACCACCAGGATGGGATCGTTCTCATCCTCGCCGATGGTGACGGTAACCTCGCTGCCGTCCTTCTTGCAGACCACACCGTGAATGGCCAGAGGCACGCAGGTCCACTGGTACTTCTTGATGCCGCCATAGTAATGGGTCTTGAAATAGGCGATCTCGCTGTCCTCATACAGGGGCTGGGGCTTCAGGTCCATGCGGGGAGAATCCACATGGGCAGCGCAGATGTTTGCGCCCTCGGCCAGAGACTCGGTGCCCACAACGGCGATCATAAAGCTCTTGCCCCGGTTGTTCAGGTAGATCTTATCCCCGGGCTTGACTTCCATACCGGGCACGGCGGGCTTGAAGCCGTGCTTCTCAGCCTCGGCAGTGGCCCAGGCGGTAGCCTCCCGCTCAGTCTTGCAGGCGTTCATAAAAGCGGCATAGCGCTTGCAGTAGGCCTCCATTTCGGCCCGCTCTTCCTGGCTCAGACCAACAAAGCCATTCTTGGGGCTGCTCAGCAGCGCCTCGCGGAGTTCATCAGCGTTCATTGTTCATTCCTCCAAATTCAGGATATCTGTTCTTGTACTTCACTCAGCAACAACAGTCTTCCTATATTATACATAGATTCCGCAAAAAAGCAAGGCACTTCTCCCGGAATTGGACTTCCGTGCCGCTGTTTTCCAGGGTATAGGTGCATCTCTCCCGGAACCAGCTTTCCGGGTGCTGGGCGGCAATGCGGCTGCGGGCATAGTCTTCCGAAATAGCGTCCCGGGCCATCAGGCGGCGGACCCGGTCTTCCTCTGGGGCCGTCACCGCCACCGTCACATCGCAAAGGGAATCCAGCCCGCTTTCAAACAGGGCAATGGCATCGATGGCCGCCAGCTTCGGCTTCCGGGAAAGGGTCTTCTCCACTTCCCGGCGGACACAGGCGTGGGTGATCCGGTTCAGGTCCTCCAACGCCTCGTGGTCCTTGTAGACCAGCGCTCCCAGCTTTTTCAGATTCCGCCCGCCCTCCTCCACCGTGCCCGGAAAACGGGCCTCTATGGCAGCAAGCATGGCGGTATCCGTCTTGAGAAGATCATGGTAGATGGCATCGCAGTCCATAATCATCCCGCCACAGTCTGCAATGCAGCGAAGCAATGTGGTCTTTCCACAGCCGGTGCCCCCGGTAATGCCCAGGATCATGCCTCTGCCTCCGCGTCCACAATATGGAAGGCGGCGGCCTTTTTCAGCCGGTTCTGCACCGCATAGGCCACGCCTCCGCCCACGGGGCACCGGGCGTAAACCTGATGAATGCTGGGGTCGTCCAGCATTCGCAGGGCGGAGAAGAGTCCTGCACTCAGGGTGTTTACGTCTGCTTCCCTGCCGTAGGCCAAGGGCGCGCAATCCTGATACAGCGGCAGCTCCTCCTCAAAACACAGCACCCGGTCTCCGGGGGTAAAATGGGCATGGATATATGCCGCTGCCTTTTCCCGGCTGCCGGAAACGATAACCACAGGCTCGGCGGGAGCATAATGGCGGTACTTCATACCGGGGGCCTTCACCACGGCGTCCTTATCGATCTGAGCCGTGACTGCCTTGTCGATGACCAGGTCCCCCAGCACCTCGATCAGCTGCTCCGGAGTGATTCCGCCGGGGCGCAGCAGCCGGGGCCGGTCCTCAGTCAGGTCCACAATGGTGGACTCCACCCCCACCCGGCAGGGACCGCCGTCCACAATGGCATCGATTTTGCCATCGTGGTCGTGGCGCACGTGCTCCGCCGTGGTGGTAGAGGGCTTGCCGGAGATATTGGCAGAGGGAGCCGCAATGGGCACCCCCGCCAGGGCAATGATCTTCCGGGTAACGTCACTGTCCGGGCAGCGGACGGCAACGGTATTCAGCCCGGCGGTGGTGCGCTTGGGCACAACATCCTTCACGGGCAGCACCATGGTCAGCGGGCCGGGCCAAAATTTTTCGGCCAAACGGTAGGCGCTTTCGGGAATATCGTGGCAGAACCGCTCCATTTCCTTGGGCTCGGCCACGTGGAGGATCAAGGGATTGTCCTGAGGGCGACCCTTGGCCTCAAAGATTTTCAAAACGGCGTTTTCGTCCAGTCCGTTGGCACCCAGGCCATAGACCGTCTCCGTGGGGATTGCCACCAGGCCGCCGTTTCGAATAATGGCGGCAGCAATTTCCGGCGTTTCCTGGGCATCCGCAGATAAAAATAAGGTTTTCATCACTCTTACCTCGAAACGATAAAAAGGGAGAAAACACCCCGCGGCGTTTTCTCCCCTTTTGGTTCAGAATTATTCGTTGGGCTGGTTGGCTGCCTCGATGATCTTGACGAACTTCTCGGGAACCAGGGAAGCACCGCCGATCAGGCCGCCGTCGATGTCGGGCTGGGCCAGCAGCTCGAAGGCGTTCTTGTCGTTCATGGAGCCGCCGTACAGGATGGAGATAGCCCGTGCATTCTTGGAGGAGTACAGCTTGCGAACCGCAGCGCGGATGCACTCGCAGACTTCCTCAGCCTGCTCGGGGCTGGCGGTACGGCCGGTGCCGATGGCCCAGATGGGCTCGTAAGCAATGATGACCTTGCGGATCTTGTCCTCAGGAACGCCTGCCAGACCCAGCTTGATCTGCATGGTAATCCACTCGGTGGTAATGCCGGACTCTCTCTGCTCCAGAGTCTCGCCGCAGCACATGATGGGGGTCAGGCCCGCATCCAGCGCGGCCAGAACCTTGGCATTGACGTCGGCATCGGTCTCGCCCATGGCACGGCGCTCGGAGTGGCCGATGATGACGTACTTGCAGCCGGCATCCACCAGCATATTGGTAGCGATCTCGCCGGTGTAAGCGCCGGAAGCATTGGCGTTGCAGTTCTCAGCACCGATGCCGATGCGGGTCTCACGGACGGCACGAACGGCAGCGGGAATATCCACAGCGGGCACACACAGAGCCACGTCGCACCAGCGGCCCTTGGGCATAATCGCCTTCAGCTGGGTCATGAACTCCTTGGTCTCAGAGGGGGTCTTGTTCATCTTCCAGTTACCGGCGATGACGGTCTTGCGATATTTTCTGTTCATTGTTGATTACTCCTTGTTTCTTCTTGCATATGTCTACACTCTGGAAAGAATGTAATTGACGAATTTAAAAAGCCTTCTCGCTTATTTTTAGGGAGCTTCAAGGAAATTGGCAAGAGCTATGGGCAAGAGATTTCGCCGTCAGGCAAGGATTCGGAAGCGGAGACGTACCTTGTGTACGTCCCGCTTTCAAATCCGCAGCATGGCGGCGAAAGATCCGCCCACAGCCGCAGACAATTTGCTTGAAGTTCCCGCCTTAAAATTACTTATCCTGCAGGCAGGCGATGCCGGGCAGCTCCAGGCCTTCCAGGAACTCCAGGGAAGCGCCGCCGCCGGTGGAAATGTGGGTGATCTTGTCGGCAAAGCCCAGCTGCTCGCAGGCCGCAGCGCTGTCGCCGCCGCCGACGATGGTGGTAGCGCTGGAATCTGCCAGAGCCTGCGCCATGGCGATGGTGCCCTTGGCCAGAGTGGGATTCTCAAACACGCCCATGGGGCCGTTCCAGACAACGGTCTTGGCGCTCTTCACAGCGTCAGCAAACAGGGCCTGGCTCTTCTCGCCGATATCCAGTCCCATCTTATCAGCGGGGATGGCATCGGCAGCCACAGTCTCCACGGCAATCTCTGCGTCGATGGGATTGGGGAAGGAATCGGCAACAACAGCATCCACAGGCAGCAGCAGCTTGACACCCTTGCTCTCAGCCTTAGCCATCATTTCCTTGCAGTAGTCGATCTTCTCGCTATCCACTAGAGACTTACCGATATCGTAGCCCTTGGCAGCCAGGAAGGTGAAGGCCATGCCGCCGCCGATGATCAGGGTGTCGACCTTCTCCAGCAGATTGTTGATAACGTTCAGCTTGTCGGAAACCTTTGCGCCGCCCAGAATGGCAACGAAGGGACGCTCGGGGTCGGCCAGAGCCTTGCCCATGATGGAAACTTCCTTCTGGACCAGGTAGCCGCAGACAGCGGGCAGATAGTCAGCCACGCCGGCGGTGGAGGAATGGGCACGGTGAGCAGTGCCGAAGGCATCGTTCACGAACAGGTCTGCCATAGAAGCCAGAGCCTTGCTCAGCTCAGGGTCATTCTTGGTCTCGCCCTTCTCAAAGCGGGTATTCTCCAGCAGCATCACGTCGCCGTCCTTCAGCGCGGCAGCCTTGGCCTTGGCATCCTCGCCGACAACGTCCTTTGCCATGACGACGGGCTTTCCCAGCAGCTCGGAAATGCGGTCAGCAACCACCTGCAGGCTCAGCTCAGGCTTTACTTCGCCCTTGGGCTTGCCCATGTGGGAGCAGAGGATGACCTTTGCATTGTGGTCAACCAGATACTTGATGGTGGGCATTGCAGCCACGATACGCTTGTCAGAGGTGATCTTGCCATTCTTGGTGGGAACATTGAAGTCGCAGCGGCACAGGACCCGCTTGCCGGATACGTCGATATCCTCGATGGATTTCTTATTGTAGTTCATGTTGATTCCTCCAAATTACCAGGGTTTTCTCCCCGCATTTTGCCAAAATCTTTCAGGTGTGGAAAGGACAGCTGCCGCAGCGCCTCGAATACCGTAACCGCCACCGCATTGCTCAGATTCAGACTTCTGGCCTCCGGGCGCATGGGGATGCGGACACAGCTTTGGCGGTGTGCCTCCAGGAATGCCTCTGGCAGTCCCTTGGTCTCTTTTCCGAAGAAAAGATAGGCCCCGTCGTGATACTGTGCCTCGGTATAGCTCCGGGGTGCCTTTGTGGACAGGCACCACATTTCCGTGACTTCGTTTCTGGCGAAAAAGTCCTCCAGATTTTCGTAGTCCAGCACCTCCACCAGATTCCAATAGTCCAGCCCGGCCCGCTTGACAGCCTTTTCGGAGATGTCAAAGCCCAGGGGACGGATCAGATGGAGGCGGCAGCCGGTTGCGGCACAGGTCCTGGCAATGTTGCCGCAGTTCTGTGGAATTTCCGGCTCCACCAGTACAACATTCAGCATTGCCGTTCACCTCGGAGTTTTTTTGCGGATGGGCGCGACCCAATCCATACAGACCTTATTGTAAGACAAATCCGCCGTAAAATCAATGAAAAAAATGAAAAAAAACGAGATTTTTTTCAGCTTTCACCAGAAAGACTTACTGCCAGGCCCTTTTCTTGTGAATTTTGCTTTCCCATTTCTTGTTGTCCGGTATAGAAATTGTTGATTTTGGTCATATCGTCGGAAATGCGCAGAAAAAGCGGCCCAAAATTTCGGGCCGCACGGGCATTTGCATATTTTGGAATTCCCGGGGAACGCAGCGCTTTCCGGACGTGCGCAATCAGCCCACAGAGGATTCCAGCTGCCCCTCCTGCGCTGTCCAGGAGCCCGCAACCGCCGTCAGCACCCGGCCGTCAGACAGTTCCGCAGTCAGCACCAGGTCGATGGCCGTTCCGTCCTCAAGGGGCGGCGCCTCCAGCCGGAGAGGAAAGTACCCCGTTAGGCTTCCCTCGGTCTCCCCCTCCTGCAGGTTCAGGATCTCCTCGGAAAGCACCTGGTCCTCCTGCTGCCAGCTAAGCTTCGCCAGCACCAGCGACACCGGGGTTCCGTCCGAAGAAATCAGCGGAGTCTGGATTGCCACAGTAACATTCGCCCCAATCACACCGTCCTGAACGGTCAAGTCCTGGGTCAATGCATTGGCATAGGTCTCCAGGCTTCCGGCAAGGTAAGTCAGCTTGGGGGCAGCAGGGCTGTCCGGGGTGCTCAAAAGGATCTGCTCCGCAGCCTCCGTGCCATCGGAAAGCAGACAGTAGTAGCCATAGCCGTCCTCCGGCTGCAGGGAGACCGAAGCCGTATAGCTTTCCCCATCCCACAGGCAGTCCGCCCGGGTAACCTCTTTTCCCTCCAACATTACCAGCAGCTGAGCCTTCTGGCCATCCGGACGGGCAAAGGGTCTGGCAGAAAACAGGACTTGGGCAGGCAAAACATCATCTGTGCCCCTTGCATCCAGGCTCCAGCTTTCCAGAGCTGTGCTCTGCAAGGCAGACAGCTGTTCCTGCAGCTGGTCAATGGTTTCCAGCAGTGCCGTATTCTCCTGCTTCAGCCGGTCCACCTCCTCCTGCAAAGCTTGCGTATTCCGGGAGCAGCCCGCCAGGAGCAGGCACAACGGCAGCAGCAGCGCGAGTAATCGTTTCATGGAAGTCACTCCTTCTGTTTTACAAGGGAATCGGGGCATTCCTCATCCCCATTCGAATCCACGTTCGTTTTCAGTATACCCGCAAAGCCGGAAAAAATCAACTTTTCCGAGCTTTATCGCCCTTTTCTTCTCTCTGCCGATCAAACCCGCTGGGCATTTTGCAGTAAAATAGCAGCTTTCTTTTTCTTGCATTTGTGCTTTTCCCCAATTCTCACATTTTTTGAAATTAACAATTTACAACTTTAGTTAGATGAAGTATAATGCAGCCATCAAGAAAAAACGCTCCCTAGAAGAGAAAGGAAGGATTCCTATGAAAAAACTGATTGCTGCCATACTTGCCATCAGCATGACACTCCTGTGCTGCGCCTGTGGAAAGAAAGCCGACGATTCCGACCTGAGCTACATTCAGAAGAAAGGCACTCTGGTCGTGGGCATTACGGATTACGAACCCATGGACTATCAGGATGAAAACGGCAACTGGACCGGCTTTGATGCCGAATTTGCCCAGGCCGTCGCCGAGAAGCTGGGTGTGGAAGCCCAATTTGTGGAAATCGACTGGGACAACAAGTTCTTTGAGCTGGAGTCCAAAGCCATTGACTGCATCTGGAACGGCATGACCATTACGGATGAGGTCAAGCTCAATGCTTCCGTTTCCAATCCCTATGTCAAGAACGCCCAGGTGGTCGTCATGAACAAGCTGTCCGCCCCCGATTACGATGCCATCGAGCTGCTGCGGACCCTCACCTTTGCCGTTGAAGCTGGATCCGCCGGTGAAGCGGAACTGAAGGCCATGGATATCACGGACTACACCGCCGTCCAGTCCCAGTCCTCCGCCCTGATGGAGGTGGCCGCCGGCACTGCCAACGCCTGCGTGATCGACATCACCATGGCAAACGCCATGACCGGAGAAGGCACCGGCTATCCCGACCTGGCCATTGCCTTGGAGCTGAGCAGTGAGGAATACGGCATCGGCTTCCGGAAGGACAGCGACATGACCGCCAAGGTCAACGAGATCATGGCCGAGCTCATGGCCGATGGCACGCTGGACGCACTGGCAGAAAAATACAGCCTGACCCTGGTGAAGTAATATGAGTCAGTTTACCACCGTCACCCTTACCCTGCTGAAGGGCTTTGGCCAGACCATGAATATCTTCCTGCTGACCCTGGCCTTTTCCATCCCACTGGGGCTTCTCGTATGCTTTGGCACCATGAGCGGCTTTTCTCCCCTGCGGCTGCTGATGAAAGGCATTGTCTGGGTGATCCGTGGTACACCTTTGATGCTGCAATTGATCGTCGTCTTCTATGGCCCGGGGCTCCTGTTCGGACTCCCGGCCATGGGGCGCTTTACCGCCGTCATTCTGGCCTTCGCCATCAATTATGCCTGCTATTTCAGCGAGATCTACCGGGGCGGCATTGAAAGCATCCCAAAAGGGCAGATCGAAGCCGGGCAGGCTCTTGGCCTGAACAGCCACCAGATCTTTTTCCATATTCTTCTGGTGCAGGTCATCAAGCGGATCATCCCCTCCATGGGCAATGAGATCATCACACTGGTCAAAGACACCTCTCTGGCCCGGGTCATTGCGGTTTACGAGATCATGTGGATGGGCCAGGCCTTTATCAAAAGCGACGGTCTTATCTGGCCCATGTTCTACACCGGCGCATTCTACCTGCTGTTTTCCGGATTGCTAACCCTGCTGTTCCAAAAGCTGGAACAAAAAATGGACTACTACAAAGATTGACTCTTTGAGAATTTGTGGTAAAATAATTGCAGCTCAGACAAGGAGGATATCCGTTTTGGAGATGCAGGAAAAAATCGGCGCGCTGTACGATGCCATTGTCTCCCTGGAAAGCCGGGAGCAGTGCCAGGAGCTTTTTGACGATCTGTGCACACGCAAGGAAATTGAGAAGATGGCTGAACGGCTCTTCGCTGCCAAGCTGCTGCTGGAAGGCAACACTTACAATCAGGTCATCGCCCAGTCGGACATCTCCTCCGCCACTCTGAGCCGGGTGTCCCGGTGCGTGCAGTACGGAAAGGGATATTCCCGTCTGTTAAAGCATGACAAATAATCTATCTCACACAAAAACCGGGCGCGGGCCCGGTTTTTCAGGCTGTCGGAAAACCCCTGACGGGCTTTTCCGACAAGTTTTTGCAGTCTGCTGCGCGCACTCCTTGTTCGCCTACGGCGAACAACTCGCACACTTGCAGCCTGAGATGTATTTTCTGTCAGGTACACGCCCCGACAGAAAATGATTTAATTCTATTTGGCGGCCTACGCCGCCAAACTCTGCGAGGCTTTTTTGAGAAAATGAAGAAAACCGTTTCAGGAGGCAGCACTTATGCAATACCGCAAGGACCGCTACGGCAACCCCATCTCCGTTCTGGGGTACGGCTGTATGCGCTTTACCCAAACCGCTGGGAAGGTGGATGTGAAAAAGGCAGAGCAGGAGCTATTGGAAGCCTACCGGGGCGGCGTCAACTATTTTGACACGGCCTATGTCTACCCCGGCAGCGAGGCCGCCCTGGGCGAGATCCTGGAGCGGAACCGCATCCGCGACAAGGTAAACATCGCCACCAAACTGCCCCACTATCTGATCAAGAAGCCGGACAGCATGGAGTCCTATTTTCAGGAGGAGCTGCGCCGTCTGCGCACGGACCACGTGGACTACTACCTGATGCATATGCTCACGGATGTCAAGACCTGGCAGCGGCTCTGCGACCTGGGTATCCTTTCCTGGCTGGAGGAGAAAAAGAAGTCCGGTCAGATCCGGCAGGTGGGCTTTTCCTACCACGGAAACTCCGATATGTTCTGCCGCCTTCTGGATGTCTACGACTGGGACTTCTGCCAGATTCAGTACAACTATCTGGACGAAAATTCCCAGGCAGGCATCACAGGACTGCACAAGGCCGCCGAAAAGGGGCTGCCCGTTGTCATTATGGAGCCTCTGCGAGGCGGGCGGCTGACGAACGGCCTGCCCCACTCCGCGAGGAAGGTCATGGACCACGCGGAAGTCCGGCGTACCCCTGCCCAATGGGCCTTTGACTGGCTGTGGGATCAAAAGGAGGTCACCTGTGTGCTCTCCGGCATGAACTCCCTGGAGATGGTCCGGGAAAATCTGGAAACGGCAGACAAAAGCTTTCCAGGAATGCTCACCGAGGCTGACCGGGCCATTCTTGTCCGGGTGGTGTCCGCTATCAACGAGAATATGAAGGTGGGCTGCACAGGCTGCCGGTACTGTATGCCCTGCCCAAGAGGCGTGGATATCCCGGGCATCTTTGCCGCCTACAACCGACGGGCCTCTGACGGCTATTTCAAATCTCTGACGGAATACTTCATGATCACAGGTGTCCGCAAGGACTATACCGGCCCGGCCAACTGCATCGGCTGCGGCAAATGCGAGCAGCACTGTCCCCAGCATCTGCCCATCCGTCAGGAGCTGAAAAGCGCCCAAAAAGCCATGGAGGGGCTGCCCTACAAGCTGGGCAAACTGGTACTCCCCCACATCATACACTATTGAGGTGCCGCCATGGGAACGAACACAGGCGCACGCATTCGTCAGGCCCGAACCGGAGCCAAGCTGACCCAGGCCGCACTGGGCGAGGCCATCGGGCTCTCCGCCGCCGAAATCAGTAAGGCGGAACGGGGGGAGCTTCAGCTGTCCCAGGCAAAGCTGAAAGCCATTGCTAAGGCCACCGGCGTCACCCAGGCCTCCCTGCTGAGCGGGGACAGGGAAGCAACGCCCGCCCCAAAAAGTGAGGGCAGCACCGTGAAATTATCCGCAGCCGAAAAGAAGCTGGTAAAGCTCTTCCGCAGTGCTACCGACGAGCAGAAAAGCGACGCCCTGCGGATCCTGAACGGTGAAAAAACAGAGGTGGAGCAGCTGGTGGACTCCCTGCTGGGCGACAAACGGAAACGGAAGCTGCTGAAAAAAATTTAAAAGCAGAAGGCCCGGGCAAATCCGCGCACACCCTTGAAGGTGTGTACAGATTTGTCCGGGTCTTTTTATTGGATTTCAGCCGTGGAGGTTTCTGGCCTGACGGTCCATGTCCTCTACAACGATATCGTAAATTTCCCCCAGGGAGGCGCAGTATTCCAGCACCTTCCAGGGCTCATTGGTGTGGTAGTGAATCTTGACGGTGTCCTCGTCGCCTACGGCCAGCAGGCAGTCACCCTTGAAGTTCTCTACAAAGTAATCGTTGATGGCATCCTCATCCAGGTCTTCCCCATCAATGAGCAGCTGGGTATCATAGCGGTATTCAATCATGTTTTTTCATCCTTTCTAAGTATTGCCTCCCGGGCTTGGCGCAGAGAGATTCCCTGCTCCAAGGCAATCCGGCGAAGGTCCTCATATTCCGGCTTGCTGCGCCGGACCCCATAGCCCTCCACGGATTTCCCCCGAACGGGGCCGAAGGGGGTCTGCATAGTCTCTTCCTCCCGGCGGAGGATATAACGGTCGTGCCGGGTCTCCCGGACCCCGATGGTGGTGGTGTGCAAAAACAGCAGCCGGACCAGCTCTTCCCGCTTTTCCGGCCTGCACAGCACGTTCAGCATGACCCCGGGGCGGTTTTTCTTCATGCCGATGGGTAGAGTATACACATCCAGCGCCCCGGCAGAGAGAAGCACCTCCATGGCAAAGCCCAACTCCTCTCCGGTCATATCGTCCAGGTTGCAGCTCAGCTCGTAAATTTCATCCGTCATTGGCGCTTCTCCATATGGTTCATCATGGAGGCCAGATACCCGGCTCCGAAGCCATTGTCAATGTTCACAACAGACACACCGCTGGCGCAGGAATTGAGCATACTCAGCAGCGCCGCAACGCCGCCAAAGGCTGCGCCATAGCCCACGCTGGTGGGCACCGCAATCACTGGGCAGTCGCACAACCCCCCAACGACGCTGGCCAAGGCACCCTCCATACCTGCAATGGCGATGACCACGGAGGCATCCATAAGGACCTCACTGTTGCTCAGCAGCCGGTGAATGCCGGAGACCCCCACATCATAAAGCCTTGCCACATCGTTTCCCAAAAATTCCGCAGTTCTGGCCGCTTCCTCGGCTACATGCTGGTCGCTGGTACCGCCGGTGGCGATGACGATTTTTCCCATGCCCCAGGGCTTTGCATTCTCACCCAGAACGCCTATGCCGCAGTCGGCATAGTAGGTAATGGGCAGCTTTTGCTGCACATAGGCCGCTTTCTCTCCATTCATCCGGGTGATTAGCACATTTTCCTGACCGTTGTCCCGGAAGCCTGCCAGGATGCCGGCAATCTGCTCTGCGGTCTTTCCCGCACCGTAAATTACCTCTCCCGCACCCTGGCGGAGCTTGCGGTGCAGGTCTACCTTGGCATAGCCCAGGTCCTCAAAGGGCTTCTGCTTCAGATGCAGCAGTGCCTGGTCCACAGAGACCGTCCCCCGCTGAACACCCAGAAGCAGCTCCCGGATCTCACTGTCCATTCCGGGCCTCCAAATCCAGCAGCACACCGCTGTAGCGCGTCTTCATAGTTGCAAGGATCATCTCCCGCTGCTCCATGAATTTGTCCATTTGATTCTCCGGCAGCTGCACCCGGGCGCAGGTCCCCAGAAGCCGTACCCGCAGGTCCGAGAAGCCCAGATTCATCAGATAGCTCTCTGCCCACTCGGTTCTTGCCAGATCCTCCTCCGTAATGGTCACACCGGTGGGGATCCGGGTAGCCAGGCAGGCATAGGCAGGCTTATTCCAGGTGAAGAGTCCGGCCTCCCGGGACTTCTCCCGGATCATAGCCTTGGTCAGCCCTGCCTCCCGCAGCGGGGAGCGGACCTGAAGCTCCTGCAGCGCCTTCATGCCGGGCCGGTCCCCGGCCTGGTCAGAGGCATTGGTGCCATCCAGCAGAACGGTGAAGCCATCTGCCCGGGCCGCCCGCCAGATATTCCCAAAGATATTCTGCTTGCAGTAGTAGCAGCGGTTGGCAGGGTTGGCCGCCACCTGCGGGTCAGACAAGGCGTTCAGCCGCAGCACCGTCACCTGGGCGCCAAGCTGCTTTGCCAGGCGCATGGCATCCTCATACTCAAATTCCGGTTGGAAGGCCGTCTTCACATAGTAGGCATGTACCTCTGCCCCGGCCTGCCGGGCCGTATAGAGCAGGTAGGAGGAGTCCACTCCGCCGGAAAAGGCCAGAGCGGTTTTGGGATTTTCCTTAAAAAATTCATTCAGGGTCATTGCAGTGTCCTCGCAGAAAACGCTTTATTTCATAAATTTATCGATGGCCACGCAGAGGTCGTCAATAGCCTCCTGGTCTCCGGCGGCCACGGCGTCCACCATGCAGTGGCGCATATGGTCCTTTAAAATGACCTTTCCGGTATTGTCCAGAGCCGAACGGACCGCCGCCAGCTGCACCAGGACCTCAGAGCAGTCGTAGCCCTCCTCTACCATTCGCTTCACCTTTTCCAGGTGGCCAATGGCCCGGGAAAGGCGGTTGATGACGGCTTTCTGATTCTCGTGCACATGTCCATGGCTGTGGGGGATTCCGTGAGCGTGGAGATAGGCGTGATCGTGGTCATGCTCGTGTGCATGGTCGTGCTCGTTGGTATGGTCGTGCTCGTGCTCATGCAGGTCTGACATTGGGCTATCCCTCTTTTCTTGCGTCGTCAAGGCAGCACCTCTCAAATCCCTGATTGCCGCAGAGAAATTGCGCAGTGCTACGCTAGGTATTATACCGCCTTTTGCCAAATAACGCAAGTAAAAGTATCCGTTCATCCGGAATGGCGCAGTTATAAAAGAAACCTTTGACATATGCACGGGAAGCGGCTATAATAGATAAAAAATTACAGATAGGAGGATCCAAACTATGCATCTGGATCACGATCATATCGGCGCCCATTCCCATGAGGAGGCCCACACCCACGAGCACACCCATGCCGACGGCACCACTCATACCCACGAGCATGCGCATCCCCATGACCACACCCACGACTGCGGCCACAGCTGCGAAAGCTGCGGCACGCCCTGCGAGCACACCCCCATGGAGGAGCTCACCGCTCTGATGAAGTACATGGTAGGCCACAACGCCGCCCATGCCAAAGAACTGGCTGAGCTGGCCAAGAAGCTGGAGGAGATCGGCAACCACACCGCCTATGAGCAGGTTATGGCCGCCGTATCCGATTTTGAAAAGGGAAATATGCGCCTGAGCGTTGTTCTGAGCAGCCTGGCTGAATAAGGAGGAATTTCTATGTGTCTTTCTACGGTTTATCGCAACACCGTGGCCCCGGAAGAGGTCATTATGAAAAACGTCATGACCATTGAGCAGAAGGATGGCGTCATCATCCTCACCGACCTCATGGAGCGTCAGACCGCTGTAGAGGGAACTCTGGAAAAAGCCAACCTGGTGGATGGCTACGTTGTGATCAAGGAAGCAAAAACTGCCTGACTTTTTCCCTGCGACTTTTCGCCGCAGGGAATTTTTTAATGAGAAATTAACCCATTCCCCATTGCATCCCCGGGGAAGCTATGCTACAATGGGGCAGTATTCCTATGAAAAGCAAAGTGATTGGTGAAAAAATGATTCTAAAATATCTGGCCGTCTTTTTTGTTTCCATGGTTCCGCTGATTGAACTGCGGGCCGCCGTGCCCATTGCCATCGGCATGGGGCTGCCCACCCTACCGTCCATCGTTGTATGTGCCATTGGCAATATGGTCCCTGTCCCCATTATCTATCTCTTTGCCCGAAAGTTCCTGGTCTGGGGACTGGATAAGCCCTATATCAGCAAAATCTGCCACTTCTTCCATGACAAGGGCGAGGCCGCAGGCAAGAAACTCTCTTCCAGCCGCTTCGGCAAATACGGCCTGGTCATCGCCCTGACCGCCTTTGTGGGCATTCCCCTCCCCGGCACCGGGGCCTGGACCGGCACCCTGGGCGCTAGCTTTCTGGACCTGGGCTTCAAAAAGACCGTGGTTGCCGTTCTGACCGGTGTTCTGATTGCCGCAGTCATCATGGCAACCGTCAGCAATGTCGGCGTACACATGGTCGGACTTTAATTTTGGAGGTACTTATTATGAACGACTGTCTCTTCTGCCGGATCATCGCCGGTGAAATTCCTTCCACCAAGGTCTACGAGGACGAGACCGTATTTGCCTTCCGGGATATCAATCCCCAGGCACCCACCCACATTCTGGTGATTCCCAAGACCCATATCTCCGGCTGCGACGGCGTGAATGCCGACAACAGCTCCGTGGTTGCCCACATTTTCCAGGTCATCCCTCAGATTGCCAAGGCAGAGGGGCTGGTAAACGGCTACCGGGTGGTGTCCAACTGCGGTGCCGATGCCGGGCAGACCGTGCCCCATCTGCACTTCCATATTCTGGGCGGCAAGCAGCTGGCTCTGGATATGGCTTGACAAAATGAACAAATTGTGTATAATAGTGTCAATCGCATAGTAACGATGTCTTCGGGGTGCCGGTAAACCGGCTGAGATAGGGATGAGTATCCCTGACCCGTCAAACCTGATACGGTTCGTACCGTCGTAGGGAAAGATGCGCCTTGACCTATTTTATGTCGCATTGCACCCGGACAGGTTGCGATGCGACATTTTTTGTAGGAGGTTTGCAACAATGGCAAACGAAAAGAATCGCTCCGTCCACATTCTGGCCGAGAGCGCAATTATGATTGCTCTGGCCACCGTGCTGAGCATGATCAAGGTCTACGAGGCCCCCTATGGCGGCTCCGTCACCCTGCTGAGCATGGCCCCCATCATTATCCTGAGCATGCGCCGGGGTGTCAAGACCGGGCTGGTGGCCGGTTTCGTCCACTCCCTGATTCAGCTGCTGCTGGGCCTGAACAATGTGGCCTGGGTGCCCACCCCCGGCGGCATTGTGCTGTGCATTCTGTTCGACTACATTCTGCCCTTCACCCTGCTGGGCCTGGGCGGCTGTTTCCGCAATGTGCGCTTCTGCAAGAACGACACCGCCAACCTGATGGTTGCCGCCGTGCTGGGCACGCTGCTGGTGACCCTGCTGCGGTTCGCCTGCCACATCGTCTCCGGTGCCGTGATCTGGTACGCTCTGGACCTGGAGTGGTACGCTGACGACCCCGATCACATCGTCCACAAGTACGGCGCATGGATGTTCTCTACCATCTACAACGGCACCTTCATGCTGCCGGAGATCATCGAGACCGTCATTGGCGTTCCCCTGCTGACCAAGGCTCTGAGCAAGGTCAATATGAATCAGTAATTTCCATAGCGTTTGAATTTTCTTGTCAAAGGACCTCCCTGCCAAACAGCGGCAGGGAGGTCCTTTGCAGACTGAGACACACAGAAGCGGCAGCGCCTCTGTGTGTTTTCTGTCATCTTCCTATTCCGCCAGCTCCAGATCGCAGATACAGAAAAAGGGAATTTCCCGCCCGTCTGTCAGGATCAGGCCGCCCTGATACAGGTCAATCTTTTTCAGATTGCCCGTAATGCTTTCAAACCGTCCACCCGCTTTGCGGTCATCCTCGTAGTAGACCGTCATTTGGAGTCTCGGCTGTTTCTCCTGTCTGGCCTGGGCCAGGCGCAGCTGGGCATTCAGCTCCTCCAGGCTTTCCTCTGTCAGGAAAACCGGGTTCTGGGTCAGGCGTGCCGTCTCCGCCAGAACCGCGTCGTAGCCCGTCAGGGCTGCAAAGGGGGCAAACTGTGCCGCCCGGTCCCCCACAGACATCCGGGCCCGTTTGGTTGGCCGGGGCCAGGCAATATGAATCATGTCATCGTATTTTCTCACAGCTGTCTCCTCACGCTTTGTGGCCACCGATCTGTCCGTTGCGGTCCCGGGCTGTCGCCCCTTCCTCCAGGTTCATGCCGCGAAAAATCGCGTTCTTTCCGAATTTCTTTTTGATTTCCAGCATCGCCAGAAGCCGCGCCTGCTCCCGCTCCAGTTCCTCTGCCTGGGCCTGCTTTTCCACAGGGGCTGTGAAAAAGTCCAACTGCTCCGTTGTCTTTTGAGCAGCCTCCTCTTTGGTGTAGATGTCCGCCCCCAGGGTAATGCGGCGCTGCAGCAGGCGCTTGTCCGCAATTTCGTCATATAGCCCCAGAATCGCCTGGGTAATCTGCTTCTGGGAGGCGCACCGGGCAGACAGATTGGTCGTTCCGTGGGCGCTTTTGGGAATCATCCGGCCGTAGCGGTCCTTCACCAGAGGGCCGGTGTAGGCAATCTCCGGCTTTTCCAGGCTCTCCCGATCATAGCCAAGGGTCAGCGTCAGCTTCTGGGTCACCAGCCCCTTGGCCACCAGGTCCATTGCCAGCTGGTCCGCCATTTCCCGGACGATCAGCCTTGCCTTTTCCCAGTCATAGGGGCACTGCAGTACCTGCCCAGAGCTGATGCTGCGGTTTTCCGGGCGATAGGCCTTGATCTGGGCAATGGTGCAGGGCTCATAGCCCCAGGCATGGTCAATCAACAGCTCCGCATTGACCCCGAAGAGCTTATAAAGACGTTCCTCGCCAAAGGACCCGGGGTCCAGGGACATCCGGGCAATATCGCCCATGGTGAAAATCCCCTGCTTTTCCAGCTTCCTGGAAATGCCGCCCCCCACCCGCCAGAAATCCGTCAGAGGCCTGTGATCCCACAGCTCCCGGCGGTAGGTCATCTCGTCCAGGCAGGCAATTCTCGCCCCCTGGGCATCCGGCGGAATCCGCTTGGCCATAATGTCCATAGCCACCTTGCACAGGTACAGGTTGGTCCCCACCCCCGCCGTGGCCGTAATCCCTGTCTGGTTATAGACCTCCTGCATGAGCATTTTTGCAAAGCCCCTGGCATCCACGCCATAAAGCTTCAAATAGGCAGTGGCATCGATGAAGACCTCGTCGATGGAATAGGGGTGAATGTCCTCCGGAGCCACGTACTTCAGGTAGACGCTGTAAATCCGGGCGCTGCACGCCATATAGTGGCCCATTCTGGGGGGCGCCACGATATAGCCCAGCTTCCAGTCCGGGTGACGCTGCAGGTCCTGGCTCTCCAGCGCCTCCCCTGCGAATTCCCGGATCCGATTCCGGTGCGCCCGCAGGGCGTTCACCTCCTGCACCCGCTGCACAACCTCGAAAAGCCGTGCTCTTCCGGGGATGCCATAGACCTTCAGTGCCGGGGAAACCGCCAGACAGATGGTCTTCTCCGTTCGGGAGGCGTCCGCCACCACCAGATGGGTGGTCATAGGGTCCAGCCCCCGCTCCACGCATTCCACCGATGCATAGAAGGATTTTAAGTCGATGGCGATATACTGTTTTTGCATAATAGCACCCCCTATCCTGCTTTTTCCTATATTATAGAACATATGTTTTCATCTGTCAATACATTGACGCGCTCTCTTTTCCCTGCTATAATGGTCAAAAAGAAAGGAGGCTATGCTATGGCCAAATATATCTGCCCCAGCTGCGGCGCACCCTTCAATGGGAAGAAGTGCCGGAACTGCGCCTACGAAAGCTTCTCGGAAGAGATTGCCCACAACCTCCACGTCCACGAGGGCGAGCCCCTGGTCATCCACGATACCACCCGCAGGCCGGTTCCCTATAAAGACCCCTTCGACTGTCCCCCGCCCCACCGAAAAAAAGAGAAAAAGTCAAAATCCGGCGGACTTTCCAAGGTCGTGCTGATCGTTTTCATTGCGATCTTCCTGCTCAATGTGCTGCCGGTTCTTTTTGCAGCTGTGATCGATCATGCAGAATCTGACATACACCCCGAAACCGTTGAAGCGGTCACGCTGCCGCTGGACGGCAAGACCCTGCTGGATGACGAATCCTTCTCCATCGTCGCCCAGTGGCAGGACGGCAAGGATGACCGCACCGATATCCCCATCTACATTGTGAACCACACGGACCGGGAATATGAATTCAGCACACAGGATGTCATGGTCAACGGCTACTGCCTGGATGATTTCTGCTCCTTCTATGCCGACGTTCCCTCGGGGGAAACCGTAAAGGGCACGCTGTACCTGAGCGATATGGGATTGGCGACTGCCAACATCGCCCAGATTCAGCAGATCGAATTTTCCCTGACGGCAACGGCCTACGATTGGAAAAATCACACCAGTGAAAGCCATTCCCTGCCCGCCTTTGTTCTGAGGGGGAATGCGGCGAAAGACTATGTCCAGACCGACCGCCCCGGCAGCACCATGCTGTATGCGGATAATAACCTGATTCTCTCCTATGTAGGCCTCTGGGCTGAAGACTATGACGAGAATTTGGAGGACATGGAGTTAATTCTCTGTGCCGAGAACAGCAGCGAGGAAGACCTTTCCCTCTATGACGACCGGATTCTTGTAAACGGGGAGATTAGCGACGTCAGCCTCTGGGCCCGGGTCCCCGCCCAGTCCAGGACCCTTTTCCGGGTCTATCTCTACGGCATCGACGTTTCCCAGCCGGAGGAGGTGGACTCCTTCATCATGGACCTGCGGGCTTATGGTGACAGCCTGGATACCCAACTTACAGGACTCTGCGTACCGATCAACTAAATCCTTTTCATTATATCAGAAACGGGGAGGTAACTTTGTGGTTTTTTGACAGGCTGAGAAAGGCTCCGGTGCTTTTGGCACCGGAGCCTTCCTTGAGTCTTACTTCGCAAGTACAACGGAAATTTTGATCTCCTTTTCCGCCTCGCTCAGGTCGAACGCACCGCCGTCTGCGACGCTGACACGCAGTTCATACAGTGTGCCATCGGCCAGGGTATCCACGCCAGTCCCGGCTTCATCCGTGATCGTCCACAGCTCTTTGCTGACCTCCGCCAGCTTTCCGTCTGCACCGTAGGCATAGAGCTTCAAAACAGCGGCGCTTCCGGAAAGATTGTTCATCCGGAACGAGACCGTCGTGTTGGGATGAACATTTTCGACCGTCATAGTATTGCGCCAGCTCGCGACCGTACCTTCGCCGCCGGCCTGCTCAAACTGTTCCTGTGTCAGTACGTTCCGCGCGGCCTTATCGAGATCGACCTCTCGGTACGGCATTTCGGGCAGATAGGCGAAGCGATCCTGTAATCTGAGCAGCTCCAGATAGCCCGTCGGGCAGTAGAGCGCGTTGCCGCTGTTTCCGGCATACATACCGATAGCCATGTTATTGTAGCCATATTTGTTGGAGACGTCCATGGTGAATACCGTCTCGCCGGTGGCAAAGTCCAGAATGATGTACTGCCACATGCCGCTTTCCAGATCCTGCACATAACCATAGATATAGCCCGTCGCGGTGGAGAGCTTGAGAATCGATGTATCGCTCAGGTCATTTCGAGACCAGATGCTCTTCATCTCATAGCCGCTATCGGTTTTCACGGTGTCCACGCGCTCGACGCCGGGCGCGATCATGCAGTTGCCCTTTGTCAGCCAGTTCATGTCATAGATGTTGGCATAGCTCTGGATGGAAGAGTCACTGTCGGGATCGGCAAGGCCTGCGCTGCCTGCGCCGAACCAGTTGCAGACAATCGTGCTGACGGTGCCCTCACTGTCGTCATAGACGATGGCAGAGTTTTCAACCGCCACCTGATAGCCCTCGGGCAGATCATCCAGCACCGGCATGCTCGCAACGATCTTACCGGTCTTCATATCGAGCGCCAGCAGCTTGACTGGATCCGCATTGTCGGTGAACATCACAAGATCCGGCGTCAGCGACGGGGAGCAGCCGCCGCCCCAGGCAAGACCGCCGCCGGTGGTCTTGTCGTTTTCGCCGCTGACCTTCGCACCGACGCTCTCATACGGTGTGCACCAGACAGCCTCGACACCGTTATTGGCACGCAGCAGATAGCAGTTCTGGTTTGTCAGGATGACCGCGCCGTCCTTGGAGGCGGC
>OMFF01000308.1_pt1 | contig 20345 bp, 20 predicted proteins | sample 1645581 | NCBI WGS metagenome assembly OMFF01 (sample SAMEA103958140, study PRJEB25191) | human gut metagenome | biome: human-associated habitat [ENVO:00009003]; feature: intestine environment [ENVO:2100002]; material: feces | place: Germany | collected 2013/2015
TCTCCACCGAGCTGTATTACCAGGACCCCGACACCCAGGAGTGGGTCATGTACCAAACGCTGTACATGGACGAAAACCGCATCTGGGTGGACGGGGATCAGATCCCGCAGCACATGAAGGACGCACTCGTCGCCATCGAGGACAAGCGCTTTTACACGCATAAGGGCGTTGACTGGTTCCGAACGGCGCACGCGGCGCTTAACATGTTCACCGGCGGCTCGACCTTCGGCGGCTCGACGATAACCCAGCAGCTTATCAAGAACCTCACCCAGCAGGATGATATCACCGTGCAGAGAAAGCTTTTGGAGATATTCCAGGCGCTGGACTTCGAGAAGAAGTACGATAAGGAAGAGATTCTTGAATGGTATCTCAACGCCGTGTATTTCGGCGAAGGCTGCTACGGCGTGCAGACGGCGGCACAGACCTACTTCGGTAAGGACGCAAAGGATCTTACCGTTGCCGAGGCCGCATCGATCGTCGGCATAACGAATCTGCCGACGTACTACGACCCGTTCTACAGCGTTGAGAATAATAAGGAGCGTCAGGAAAACGTCCTGCGCGAGATGTATAAGCAGGGCTATCTTAACAAGTCGGAGTATGACGAAGCCGTAAACGAGGAGCTTGAGTTTGTCCGCGGCGAAAATTCGCCCAACACCTCCAGCGTCTACAGCTACTACGAAGAAGTCGTGCTCTCCGACGTCATCACCGACCTTGCCGAGGCAAAGGGCATCAGCCGCGTTGCGGCAAGCCAGCTCGTTCACAATGCAGGCTACGAGATCTATGCCTGCATAGATAAGGACATTCAGGCAAAGGTCGATGCGATCTACACCGATCTTGACCAGCTGCCCAAGGCTCAAAACGGCACGAAGTCGCAGCTTCAGAGCGGCATCGTCATCATTGACCAGTACACCGGCGAGATCAAGGCTCTCTCCGGCGGCACGGGCGAAAAGAAGATCAGCTACGGACTCAACAGAGCCACCGGCACCACAAGGCCGCCCGGATCGTCCATTAAGCCCATTGCGGTCTACGGTCCGGCCGTCGAGTACGGACTGATAAGCCCCACAACGCTGGTTCTCGACGCCGATGAAACTCACGTTCAGCTTGCGCACACCTCATGGTATCCGAAAAATTCGCCGAACAAATACGACAAAGTCATCACGATATTAACGGCGCTTCAGAAATCCAAGAACACCGTTGCGGCGCAGATCATGGATAAGCTCACTCCCTCGGCAGCGCTCGATTTCCTGCGCAATCGCCTCGGCGTAACGAGCCTCGTCGATGCCGACGCGGACTATGCGGCAATGGCTCTCGGCCAGCCGAGCTACGGCATGACTGTGCGCGAAATGGCGCAGGCGTACACCGCCCTTGCAAACGACGGCGTTTTCACCTATTCGCGCACCTACTCCATGGTCAAGGATCGCAGCGGCAAGATAATCCTCGATAATCAGCCGCAGACCATTCAGGCCTTCTCGCAGGATACCGCGCGCACCATGACCTATATGCTCAACAACGCCGCGACCTACGGCACCGGCCATGAATCGCGCCTGAGCAACATGCCCGTCGCCGGCAAGACCGGTACCACCACCGCAAACAAGGACCGCTGGTTCTGCGGATACACTCCGTATTACACCTGCGCGGTCTGGACGGGATACGATACTCCCGAATACATGTCCTTCTACGGCAACCCCGCGACGCAGATCTGGCAGAAGGTCATGGCTTCCATCCACGCCGATCTTCCCTATAAGGACTTCAAGATATCCTACGGCGGCTCGCCGACGGGCATCTTCGGAACGCGCGAGGAGCTTGAGGATCAGGCTTTGACCGAGGAAGAGCGTCAGAAGAAGGAAGAGGAAGAGAAGAAAAAGCAGGAAGAAGAGAACAAGAAGAACAACGATGACAACACCGGCGGCAATACCGGCGATAACACCGGCACCGACGATATCTTCGCAAACTTCCGCGATCTCTTCTAAGCAAGAAGGAGGAATTACTTTGGCAAACAAACCGCTTGAATACAAAGGTCATCCCCTGCAGCGTGCAGGAAACATAGTCTATTACGGCAGCATGTCCGACAAATACGTCATCATGCTCCAGATCATGGGCACCAAGAAGGTCAAGGATCTTGACGTTGCCACGAAGGTATCCGTCCAGCTCCAGCTCACCGATCCCTCCGTCAAGTCCCGTGACCGCATCGTCAAGAAAAGCGAAAAGGACGGCTTCTGGGCGGCAATGGATGTTGCAAGTGTCTGGCTCGACAGGGCTTTGGCTGCAAAATAACCATAAAAACTTAAAAGCAGACGGTTTAGGCCGGCTGCTTTTTGTTATAATTTTGCCTAAGATAGATATAGAATTTGAAGAAATTTTATATTATAATATACACTGTTAGTTCATAGGTCTGCGGTGCAGGCGAAAAATTGAATTCTGGGAGGAAAAAATGAAGAAAGTACAGTTTACGGAAACCGTGCTTCGTGACGCAAACCAGTCACTTATTGCGACAAGGCTTCCCTATGACAAGTTCGAGCCCATCCTCGAAAAGATGGATCAGGCCGGATTCTACTCCGTTGAATGCTGGGGCGGTGCAACCTTCGACGTCTGCCTGCGCTTTCTCAACGAGGATCCGTGGGAGCGTCTGCGCAAGATCCGCGCAAAAATGCCCAACACCAAGCTCCAGATGCTTCTGCGAGGCCAGAACATCCTCGGCTACAAGCATTATCCCGACGATGTCGTCCGCCGCTTCGTGCGTGCATCGGTCAAAAACGGTATCGACATCATCCGCATATTCGACGCACTTAACGATACCGACAATCTGAAGGTCGCTATCGAAGAGACTATCAAGCAGGGTGCAATGGCATCCGGCACGATCTCCTACACCACCAGCCCCGTGCACACGACGGCAAAGTTTGTTGAGATGGTCAAGGAGCTCAAGCAGATGGGCGTAAGCTCTATCTGCATAAAGGATATGGCCGGCATCATGACTCCTAAGAGCGCATACGACCTCGTTTCCGGCATAAAGGACGCCGTTGACCTGCCCGTCGTTCTGCACACCCACTGCACCACCGGCCTTGCATTCATGACCTACCTCAAGGGCATCGAAGCCGGCGCAGACGTTATCGACACTGCTATATCTCCCTTCTCCGGCGGCACCTCGCAGCCCGCTACCGAGACGCTTTACTATGCGCTCAAGGAGCTCGGCTACGACGTTGCGCTCGATGAGAAGATCCTTATAGAAATGGCGAATTTCTTCAAGCCCATCCGCAACGATTACCTCGCTGACGGTACACTCAACCCCATCTCCATGACCACCGACACTCAGTGCCTGACCTATCAGATCCCCGGCGGCATGCTCTCGAACCTGCTCAGCCAGCTGAAGATGATGAACGCACTGGACAAGTTTGAGGAAGCGCTCATCGAAACTCCGCGTGTGCGCAAGGACATGGGCTATCCTCCCCTCGTCACCCCGACCAGCCAGCTCGTCGGCTCGCAGGCGGTTCAGAACGTGCTCGCAGGCGAGCGCTACAAGAACGTCGGTGCCGAGATAAAGGCCTACTGCCGCGGCGAATATGGCAGAACTCCGGCTCCCATTGACGAGGAAGTCCGCGCAAAGATCCTCAACGGCGAAAAGCCCATTGAGGGGCGCTATGCCGACACTCTTCCGACCGACACCTATGAAAAGGCCGCCGAGCACCTCGGCGACACCGCCAAGTGCGAAGAGGATGTCCTCAGCTACATCGCATTCCCCCAGGTTGCCGAGAACTTCTTTGAAAAGCGCCGCGAGGCAGAGGAAAAGGTCGTCCGCTACACCATTACCGAAGCCTGAGGAGGTTTAGACGATGAGTGATCTGATAAACATTTCCTTCGGCGATGCCGCGCTTACGGCTCTGCTGGGCTATCTTGTCGTTTTCTTCGGCCTTGTTCTTCTGATGGTCGTCGTTATCATAATGGGCAAGATCATGGTCAGCCGCGCAAACAAGGCAAAGGCGGCGGCGCCTGCCGCCCCTGCCGCACCGGCTCCCGAAGTTCCTGCCGCTCCCGGCTCTGCCGGCGAGCTGAAGCTGTATGACACCGATCCGAAGGACGCAGCAATGATAATGGCCATCGTCGCCGACACGCTCGGCAAGCCCATTAACCAGCTCCGCTTTATTTCCATCAAGGAGGTCAAGGAAGATGAAGTATAAGGTAACTTTAAATAACAGAACTTACGAGGTCGAGGTCGAAGAGGGCAAGGCAATGCTCGTCGATGAGTACGAGGCCTATGCTCCTGCCGCTCCCGCACCCGTGGCGGCGGCTCCCGTCGCAGCGGCTCCGGCCGCAGCGCCTGCCGCACCTGCCGCACCTGCCGGCGCAGCACTTGCTGCCGGCGAGGTCGTAAAAAGCCCAATGCCCGGCAACATTCTTAAGATCAATGTTGCGCAGGGTCAGAAGGTCAACGAGGGCGACGTGCTTATCGTCCTCGAAGCCATGAAAATGGAAAACGAGATCGTCGCAACCAAGTCCGGCACCGTCGCTCAGATCGTCACGGCAAAGGGCGCAGTAGTCGAGACCGGTGCTCCTCTTGTTGTCATAGCATAAGGAGGTAACGGATGGACATTCTGGGTACTCTCCAAAAGCTTTCGATGGAATCCGGCTTCGCCGCGTTTTTCGTCACCGACGGCGGCTGGAAAAACCTCATCATGATAATCATTGCCTTTGTGCTCCTGTACCTTGGCATAGTCAAAAAATTTGAGCCCCTGCTGCTGTGCGGTATAGCCTTCGGCTGCCTGCTGACAAACCTGAGCTACTTCATTGGCATGGGCGAGAACGCGCTGTATCACCCCGAGCTGTGGGAGGCATTCCTCGATGAGGCAAGCCCCTATTATCACAGCTACGGCCACATTCTGTCGAATGCGGGTCTGCTTGACATCTTCTACATCGGCGTCAAGGCCGGTCTGTACCCGTCCCTGATCTTCATGGGCGTCGGCGCGATGACCGACTTCGGCCCCCTGATCGCAGATCCGAAGAGCCTGCTGCTCGGTGCGGCTGCGCAGCTGGGTGTGTTCGTCGCCTTCTTCGGCGCGATCTGCCTCGGCTTCACCGGCCCTGAGGCCGCTTCCATCGGCATCATCGGCGGCGCAGACGGCCCGACCGCAATATTCTTAACAACAAAGCTTGCGCCTCATCTGTTAGGACCTATCGCCATTGCGGCGTATTCCTACATGGCTCTGATCCCGCTCATTCAGCCGCCTCTTATGAAGCTTTGCACAACAAAGGAAATGCGCGAGGTGAAAATGGAGCAGGCGCGTGAGGTCTCCAAGGCCGAGAAGATCATCTTCCCGATCGTTGTCGCAACCTTCGTCATTCTGCTTCTGCCCTCGACCGCTCCGCTGGTCGGCTGCCTGATGCTCGGCAACCTCTTCCGTGAGTGCGGCGTGACCGACCGTCTGTCGGATACCGCTCAGAACGCGCTGATGAACATCGTAACCATCTTCCTTGCGACCTCAGTCGGCGCAACGATGGTCGCTCAGAACTTCCTGAGCGGCGCAACGATCAAGATCATTATCCTCGGTCTGTGCGCATTCGCCATCTCTACCATCGGCGGTCTGCTCGGCGGCGTTGTCATGTGCACGCAATGGGTCCCAACGTTGCCGGCGTTATCGGCTCCGCTATCGCGGCAGGCTTCCTGCTTTCTGTCTTCGGCGGCTGATAGATCTATCTTTTCAAGGCATGTGTCATACGGCACATGCCTTTTTTATTGTATTGTCATTGTAAAATGTTAATAAAATATCGTTTTTGCGCAGCAAGGCTATTGACAATGCGCCGCAATGCGCATATAATCTAAAACGCTTGTTACAAAACATTTGTTTTAAAACGTCAGTTTTAATTCAAGGGGAGATCTTAATGCCGCCGAAACCCAAATTTTCAAAAGAAGAGATAATAGATGCCGCACTCGATATCGTAAGCAGGGACGGAGTCGCGGCGCTCACTGCGCGCGAGCTTGGCGAAAAGCTCGGCTGCTCGTCAAGCCCTATCTTCACCGTTTTCAAAAGCATGGATGAGGTCATGCAGGCTATCCGCGACGAAGCAAAGCGGCGGTATGACAAATACGTCAGCCGTGCACGCGACTACTATCCGTCGTTTAAGGCCATCGGCATTCTCATGCTGCGTTACGCCAAGGAGCAGCCGAAGCTCTTTCAGCTTCTGTTCATGACCGAAAATGCGCAGGCGCGGCGTTTTGACGATGTTTTCGATGCTTTGGGCGAAACGGCAAAGCTGAGCATAGAGTTTGTCACAGACGACTACGGCCTCACGGAAGAGCAGGCGCGCTTTTTGTTCCAGTACGTCTGGACATTCACCTACGGTGTGAGCGCAATGAGTGCAACGGGAATGTGTGATTTTTCCGAGGATGAGCTTGTAAGCATGCTCGGCAACGAATTCATGGCCATTATGAGCTTTATAAAGTCCGGCATGTACGGCAAGGCCATGACCGATATCCGCCCCATTAAGCGCGGCGACGGCGCGCTGCCCGACACTCGGAGCTTTGACGAACCGGCCTAAGCTCTGCCGATGTGCGCATGTTTGCCTTTTTGTTGCCCTTGTGTTGTACTTTAGTGTCAAAATCGCCATTATCGAGGCAAAAAACGCCCTGCGCAACCAACAGCAACCGTCGGTTGACACATTTTCCGCCCGGCTTTATTGCCTGCAACCGCAAAAAATGTTACTGTCAGCACACAATCCAACTGACAGGAGGAAATCAACCATGATACTCGCAGACAAAATCATCGATCTACGCAAAAAGGCCGGATGGTCGCAGGATGAGCTTGCGTCAAAGCTCAACGTAACGCGCCAGTCCGTTTCCAAATGGGAGGGCGCACAGTCGATTCCGGATATGGAGCGCATCGTCCGGATGAGCAGGCTATTCGGCGTGACAACGGACTATCTTTTAAAAGACGAGCTTGAGACCGAGGAGTTTTCCTCCGCCGATGCCGACACCGGCACCTCATGGAGCAGGCGTCAAATTATCTGGCGCTGCGCAAGGCAGCCGCGCCGAGGATAGCCCTTGCAACGCTTTTGTGCATCGTCTCGCCGATCGTTCTGATCGTCCTTGCATGCGCGTGCGAGTCCTCTTATTTCGGCATAAGCGAGGACGCCGCGGCCGGTATCGGACTTTGCGTTATGTTCTGCATCGTTGCCGCCGCAGTGGTCATCTTCATCCGCACCGGCCACGCATCGGCCGAGTTTGAATTTCTCGAAAAAGAAGAGTTTGAGACAGAATACGGCGTTGCCGGCATGGTAAAAGAGCGCAAAAAGGAATTCGGTGAGCAGTATTCGCGCCTGAACGCCGTCGGAACGGCGCTGTGCATACTCTCGGTCCTGCCGATCTTCGCCGCCCTGGCTTTCTCCGCGCCCGACATATGGGCCGGCATTTCCGTCGCAGCGCTTCTGCTTATTGCCTCGTTCGGCTGCTATGCTTTCATACGCGCAGGAGTTTACAACGCGGCAATGGAAAAACTTCTCGAGGAGGGCGACTACACGCGCGAGAACAAGCGCAAAAACTCCGTTTTCGGCGCGATAAGCACGGCCTACTGGCTCGTTGTCACGGCGCTTTTCCTCTACCTCAGCTTCGGTCCGAGCGGCAACGGTCAGCCCGGCACGCTGTGGTATATCTGGGCCATCGCCGGCATTCTGTACGGCGCGATCGTTGCTTTTAAAAATGTTTTTGTCCGCAAAGGCGGCAAGAGATAGGAGCTTATATGGAGCAGCATATAATTGAAATATCACATCTGAATAAAAGCTTCGGCAGCATAAAGGCCGTAAGCGATCTTTCGTTTCATGTGCGGCGCGGTGAGCTGTTTGCTTTTCTCGGTGTCAACGGAGCCGGAAAGAGCACGACCATATCCATCATGTGCGGCCAGCTCAAGGCCGACAGCGGCAGCGTCATCATAAGCGGCCACGATGCCGACCGCGACATTGCGCAGATAACGCGCAAGCTCGGCGTCGTGTTCCAGAGCAGCGTGCTCGATAAGCCGCTGTCGGTGCGCGATAATCTTGAAAGCCGCGCCGCGCTTTACGGCATAACGGGAACGGAGTTTGAAACAAGACTCGGTGGGCTGTGCGAGCTTCTTGATCTTTCCGAGCTTCTTGACCGCAGCGTCGGCAAGCTCTCCGGCGGTCAGCGCCGCAGGATAGACATTGCCCGCGCCCTGCTGCACAGGCCGGAGATCCTCATTCTCGACGAGCCGACCACCGGCCTCGATCCGCAGACGCGCAGACTCTTGTGGAGCGTTGTCCGCTCGCTGCGCGAGAAAGAGAACATGACCGTTTTCCTCACGACGCACTACATGGAGGAGGCCGCCGACGCGGACTATGTCGTTATTCTCGACAGCGGCCGCATAGCCGCCGAGGGCACGCCCCTTGCTCTTAAAAACGCCTACACCGGCGACTACATAACCTTTTACGGCGCGCAGCCCGAGGCGCTGAGCGCTCTTGGGCTCAAATACGAGGCTCTGCGCGATGCGTACAGAGTATCCGTTGCAAACACCGCCCAAGCTACAAAGCTCATAACGGAGCATCCCGAGCTTTTCGTCGATTACGAGATAACCAAGGGCAAAATGGACGATGTTTTCCTGGCCGTGACCGGCAAGGCTCTTTCGGGAGGTGGCGATTCATGAAAACGCTTTTAATTCTCACAAAGCGCAACTCAAAGCTCTTTTTCAAGGACAAGGGCATGTTCTTTTCCTCGCTGATTACTCCGGCGATACTGCTGGTTTTGTATGTAACGTTTTTGTCCAACGTCTATCGCGACAGCTTTTTATCCGCGCTGCCCGAGGGCTTTTCGCTTTCCGAGAGCATCATCGACGGCGTTGTCGGCGGTCAGCTTGCCTCGTCGCTGCTGGCGGTCTGCTGCGTCACCATTGCGTTCTGCTCAAACCTTTTAATGATCCAGGACAAGGTCACAGGCTCTGTTCGCGACCTCACCGTGACGCCGGTAAGACGCAGCGTGCTTGCAATGGGCTACTTTGCCTCGTCCGCACTCGTCACGCTCATAGTGTGTCTCGTCACCTGCGGCATATGCTTTGCATATCTCGCCGCGATCGGCGGATGGTTTTTAAGCGGCGGCGACATTGCGCTGATACTTCTGGATGTTTTCCTGCTCACCCTGTTCGGCACGGCGCTTTCATCCTGCCTGCACTATTTTCTCACGACTCAGGGGCAGCTTTCGGCCGTCGGAACGCTTGTGAGCGCAGGCTACGGCTTTGTATGCGGCGCATATATGCCCATGTCAAACTTCCCCGTTGCTCTTCAGAAGGCGCTGTCGTTCCTCCCCGGCACCTACGGCACGAGCCTGCTGCATAACCACTGGATGCGCGGCGCGCTCGACGAAATGGGCAGCAGCGGCGTGCCCTCGCAGGTCATCGATGCGATACGCGACGGCATCGACTGCAACATTTATTTTTCCGGCAAGGCCGTATCAGAACCTGCAATGTTTCTGATCGTTGCCGGGTCGGTGCTTGTCGTGACGGCAATTTACATTCTCATAAACGCACTGTGCCGCCCGAGATACGGCGACAGATGACAAACAAGAAATTAACGCGCTCAGCGGCACTGTATGCCTTAACGCGCCTAGAAAAGGAGATATAAAACATGCTCGATATCAAAGGTCTGACAAAATGCTACGGCGAGAAAAAGGCTGTCGATGACCTCAGCCTGCACATCGCCCCCGGAACGATCTACGGCTTTATAGGCCATAACGGTGCCGGTAAGACAACAACGCTCAAATCCGTTGTCGGCATACTCGATTTTGACGAGGGCGAGATACGCATTAACGGCGTTTCCGTCAAGAATGATCCCATCGCGTGCAAGAAGGTACTTGCCTACATTCCCGATAACCCCGATCTGTACGAGTACATGACGGGCATAAAGTACTTAAACTTCATTGCCGATATTTTCGGCGTAAGTCCCGAGGACAGAAAGGCGCGCATTGAAAAATACGCAGATCTTTTCGAGCTGACAAAGGATCTGGCCCAGCCCGTCGCGGCCTATTCCCACGGCATGAAGCAGAAGCTTGCCATTATTTCGGCGTGGCTGCACGAGCCGAAGCTCATTTTGATGGATGAGCCGTTCGTCGGCCTCGACCCGAAGGCTTCACATATCTTAAAGGGCATGATGCGCGAGGTGTGCGACGCGGGCGGCGCGATCTTCTTCTCGACCCATGTGCTCGAGGTCGCCGAAAAGCTCTGCGATCAGGTCGCCATCATAAAGGGCGGCAAGCTCATCCGTTCGGGCACGATGAGCGAGGTCAAGGGCGATGACAGTCTGGAGGAAGTATTCCTTGAGCTGGAGGATGAGTCATGCTGAAAATTCTTCTGAAAAAGCAGCTTTACGAGCTTAACAGCAGCTTTTTCTACGACCGCAAAAAGGGCAAGGCGCGCGCGAAATCGACGAGCATCCTGTTCATCGTTCTGTACGCGCTGCTGATGATCGTCGTCATAGGCGGCATGTTCGCTGCGATGTCTTTCATGCTGTGCAAGCCCTTTGTCGGTCTGGGACTTGACTGGCTGTATTTTGACATGATGACGCTTATGGCGCTGTTTCTCGGCGTTTTCGGCGGCGTTTTCAACACATATTCAAGCCTTTACAAGGCCAAGGACAACGACCTTATGCTCTCGCTGCCCGTGCCGACGAAGTACATTCTTCTGTCGCGCCTTATGGGCGTGTACCTAATGGGGCTTATGTTCAGCGCCGTTGTCATGCTTCCGGCGATCATTGTTTATTTCATCGTCGCAAAGCCTGCATTCGCCGGAGTTTTCGGCAGCATCCTGCTTACGATTCTTGTGAGCGTTTTCGTGTTCATCCTCTCCTGCCTGCTCGGCTGGGTGGTCGCGAGGGTAAGCGTTCATCTCAAGAGCAAGTCGCTCATCGTCGTTATCATCTCGCTTGTTTTCTTCGGTCTTTACTACTTTGTGTGCTTTAACGCCTATGATCTTATCGAGCAGCTTGTCCTGAACGCCGTGACCGTCGGCGAAAAGCTCATGAACTCGGCATATGTTCTGTATATCATCGGCGACTGCGGCGCAGGCGGCTGGCTGTCGATGCTGTACACAACGCTTGCCGTTGCCGTGCTGTTTATCCTCACCTATCGCATTCTCGCGCGCAGCTTTATCAAGATCGCAACGACCTCCGACAAGGTTGCAAAGCGCGAATACCGCTCGCAGACGGCTAAAATGCGCAGCACATCCTCCGCGCTTCTGCACCGCGAGCTTTCCCACCTGCTCTCAAGCCCGACATACATGCTCAACTGTGCCCTCGCCACTCCGATTCTCCTCATTGCCGGTGTGTTTTTGCTCATAAAGGGCGCGGACATTGTATCGATATTTGAAATGTTCGCTCTTCCCGACGGCTTTTTCACCGCCCTGCTTGCATTCGGCGTGTGCGTCCTCGGCGCAATGAACGACCTTACCGCGCCCTCCGTTTCGCTTGAGGGCAAGGGACTTTGGATAGCGCAGTCGCTGCCTGTGCAGCCCAAGGCCGTCCTCCACGCAAAGCTCAGGCTGCACATGCTTTTTACGGTCATCCCCGAGCTGTTTTGCAGCGCATGCATCTGCATCGTGTTCCGCCCCGACTTCGTCTCCGGCCTGCTGTGCGTCATTCTGCCGCCGGTGTTCACGCTGTTTCTTGCCGCGTTCGGCCTGATAATAAACCTCAAAAAGCCCAACCTCAACTGGCAGACCGAAGCCATTGCCGTCAAGCAGAGCATAGGCGTTCTCATCGCAATGTTCGGCGGCTGGGTGATCGCGGCAGCCCTCGGCATTGCCTACTACCTGCTGTACGCGGTTATCGGCTCGACGGTGTTTTTGTGCATTGCGATCGTGCTGCTTGCGCTTTTATCCGCGCTGGAGCTTAAGTGGATAAACACACGCGGCAGCGAGATATTCAGGTATCTGTGATGAAGGATATTTTAAACAAGCTGCTCATCATAGCAAGCGTAGGTCTTGCCGTAGCAGGCGTGATATTTCTCGTCATAGCGTTCACCGGAAAATTCGACGGCACATGGCCGCTTGCCGCTTCGCTTGCATGCATAGTGCTTTCAAACCTCTTTAACATCATCCGCCTCAGGCAGGGTAAATAAAAAAATTCCGCATCTTTCGATGCGGAATTTTTACTAATTTACGATTTACAGGCCGTATTCCTCGGCGAGCTTTTTGAATGCCGGGAGCGAATTTTCGGCCGTCTTTTCGGACACGCAGTAGGCAAGTCGGGCATAGCCGGCAACGCCGAAGCTGTCAGACGGCACAAGCAGTATCTCGAACTTTTTGGCCTTTTCGCAAAATTCCCCGGCACTGTCGCCCTTGGGCGCTTTTACAAACAGATAAAACGCGCCGTCCGGCTTTACGCAGTCAAAACCCATGCCGGAAAGGGCATCATACAGCGTGTCGCGGTTTTTGGCATAGCTCGTGATATCAGGCCGGACATCCGCGCACTGCGCGAGCATGTGCTGCATAAGGCTCGGCGCGCAGACATAGCCCAGCGCTCTGCCGGCTCCGCACACGGCCGCGAAAACCTCCGCGCTGTCCTTGACGCAGGGCGGCACCATTATATAGCCGAGGCGCTCGCCCGGCAGCGACAGGGACTTCGAGTAGGAATAGCAGACGATCGTGTTGGGGTAAATGTTCGGCACGAACGGAACGGTCACGTCGCCGTAAACAAGCTCGCGGTAAGGCTCGTCGGCAATGAGGTAGATGCTCTTTCCCTGCTCCTCCTGCGCGGCCTGAAGGATCTTGGACATGACCCTGAGCGTCTGCTCGCTGAGTATCGCACCCGAGGGATTGTTCGGCGAGTTTATGATGACCGCCGCAACACCCTGCTCGACAGCGTTTTCAAACGCCGCCATGAACGGCTGCATATCGTCGCCTGCCGGCGGAACTATCAGAATCTCCGCTCCGGCATTTTCGGCAAACACCTTGTATTCGGGGAAAAACGGTGCGAGCACCGCGACCTTCTCGCCCTCGGACACCAGCGCCGACATGACTATCGACAGCGACGAGGAAGCACCGGAGGTCAGGTAAATGCTCTCGGCCGGTATATCATATCCGGCTCTTTTGCTCTCCTGCGCCGCGGCGGCCTTGCGCGCCGCCATTGCGCCGGGGGCTGCCGTGTATCCGTGCAGAGCGAGGCTCTCCTCATTTTGGAGAAGCTCTATAAGCGTATTTTTCACCTTTTCGGGCGTCGGAACATTGGGATTTCCTATGCTGAAATCAAAAACATTTTCGCTGCCTATCTCGCTGCGGCGCGCGTCGCCGTAGGCTGCGATGGCGCGTATTGCCGAATCGCTTTTGCCGAGTGCAAGCATTTTCTTCGCTATCATGGTGCTGCTCCTTTCCGATTTATCGTGTGTGTTGTTTTATCTGAGGTCTGCCAGCTCGTATATGAGTCTCTCGGTCTTATCCCAGCCGATGCAGGCGTCGGTGATGCTCTTGCCGTAAACTCCGCCGTCGGGCTTCTGGTTACCGTCCTCAATGTAGGACTCGATCATAAGGCCCTTGACCAGATGCAGGATATCGTCCGAGTGGCGCGTGCTGTGCAGAATTTCCTTTGCAATGCGCGGCTGCTCATCCCACTGCTTGCCGGAGTTGGAGTGGTTGGTGTCGATGACGACCGCCGGGTTTTTAAGTCCGCTTTTTGCGTAAAGCTCGCACAGTATCTTAATATCCTCGTAGTGATAGTTGGGTATGGTTCTTCCGTATTTATTTGACGAGCCGCGCAGGATCGCGTGTGCAAGCGGATTACCCTTGCTCTGCACCTCCCAGTTGGAGTAAACGAAGGTGTGCGGATGCTGGGCGGCGGTGATGGAGTTCATCATAACGGAAAGATCGCCGCTGGTGGGGTTTTTCATGCCGACCGGCAGATCAAGGCCGCTGGCAGTGAGCCTGTGCAGCTGGTTTTCAACCGATCTTGCGCCGACCGCAACATAAGAGAGCATGTCCGACAGGTAATGGTGGTTTTCGGGATACAGCATCTCGTCTGCGCAGGAAAAGCCCGTTTCGGCAATCACCTTCATGTGCATTTTGCGTATCGCTATAAGGCCGCGCAGCATATCCGGCGAGCTGTTCGGGTCGGGCTGATGGAGCATGCCCTTGTATCCGTCGCCGGTGGTGCGGGGCTTATTGGTGTAAACGCGCGGAACGATGAGTATCTTATCAGCAACCTTCTCCTGAACCGTGCGCAGACGCGAGATGTAATCGAGCACCGAGTCCTCGCGATCGGCAGAGCACGGGCCAATGACGAGCAGCAGTCTGTCGTCCTCGCCGGTGAATATTTTCCTGAGCGCCACATCGGTGATATTTTTTCTCTCGGCAAGCTCGGGGGTTATCGGGTACATTTCCTTTATCGCCTGCGGCGTAGGCATTTTTCTTTTGAATTCCATGTTCATGACTCATCATCCTCTTTTTTAACATCAAAGTATTTTCTGCGCTCTGTCGAAAGGCGCATCATACGGCGTATGGTTTCGCGGTCGCCGTTAGCTATGCTGTTTCGCAGAAGCTCGAACTTTTCGGAGAAAAGATCCATCTGCTTCACCAGCTCGTCGCGGTTGAGCAAAAACAGCTCGCTCCACATTTCATCGTTTATTTTTGCAATGCGCGTAAGGTCGCGGAACGAGTCACCCGTGTAATCGACGAGATGGTGCGAATCCTTGCACACCATAAGCGAAACTGCAATGCAGTGCGCAAGCTGCGAGAGAAAGCCTATCATCTCGTCGTGCTTTTCGGGCGTAAGCTCGGCTATCATGCGAAAGCCCATTATTCTTCCGAGCTTCTTGCAGGTCTCGATAGCTTCGGGCGTATTCTTATCCGTGGGCGTCACGATGTAGTTTGCGCCCTCGAATATCTCCATGCGCGCGTTTTCAACGCCGCTGCACTCGCGGCCGGCCATGGGGTGCGCGCCGATAAACTCAAGGTCAGGCCGCAGCATGTCCTGAATTTTATAGACTATGCTGCATTTTACGCCGGTAACGTCGCTTATAAGCGCATTGGGCTTAATGTACTGCTGATATTTTTCTATCCACTCTACAAACGCATGCGGATACATTGCGAAAATCAGCAGGTCAAACTGCCTGATATATTCGGGGTCTATCTCGGCTCTGCCGTGCTTTATTATCCCCTCGCGCAGGGCATAATCTATCGTCGCCTGCCGCCGTGCGACAGCTCCGACCTCAAATCCGTGCGTGGTGAGCGATTCGGCGTAGCTGCCGCCCATAAGGCCAAGGCCGAGTATAAGTATTTTTATGTTTTTATCAAGCTTCATATTCTGCCTCCAAACCGAGGGAACTGAGTGCGTCAAAGTAATTCGGATAGCTCTTGCGCACCGCCTGAGCGCCGTCTATAACGCCGCCTGCTATACTGCACAGGAGCGTGAGCGCCATGACTATGCGGTGGTCGTTGTGCGACGAAAGCTCCCTGTCCGGCGCGCTTATCTTCCCCGGCTTTATCGTAACGCTGTTTTCGTGCAGCTCGGTCTTGATGCCGAAGGCTTCAAGCTCCTGCGCCATGACGGCGGCTCGGTCGCTCTCCTTTATCCGCAGCCTGCGCGTTCCGGTAAAGCGCGCTCCGTTGCCAAGTGCCGCTGCCAGCGCAAACAGCACCGGGCCGAGGTCGGGGCAATTTGAAATGTCAAGCTCCGCGCCGGGCTGTGTAAGCTCCCGGAAATACTCAAGGCACACTCTGTCGCCCTGTATGCTGTTTTCGTTCAGACCGTTCACATTAACTTTGCCGCCGATGAGGTTAAACGCCTCGAGCGCCGCGGCATTCGACCAGTCGCCCTCAACGGTCTTATCCCCGGCAGCATACCGCTGCCCTCCGGGAACGGCAAAGGTGTTTTTCTTATGCTCTGCGATTTTTATGCCGAACGAGCCGAGCGCTGCGGCGGTAATGTCTATATATGCTCCGCTCTCTACCGGAGGAAGGATCTTTATCACGCTGTCGCCGTCAAGCAGGGGAAGTGCAAACAAAAGCCCCGTTATGAACTGGCTGCTGACATCGCCGCGCAGAACATACTCACCTGCCGTGAGCGCGCCGGAAAATTCGATCCCACCGCTGTCTTTTTTAATTTCGATGCCCTTGCCGCCGAGAAGCTGCTCGTATATTCCGATTCCTCGCTCAAGCAGTCTGGGCGTACCCTCGAACCGCACTCTGCCGCCGGTGAGCGCAGGCGGTATCATAAAGCGCAGCGTGCTTCCGCTTTCGCGGCAGCGCAGCACCGCGCCCTCGGGTGTTTTTCCCGTTTTGCCGCATATTTTAACCGTGTCACCGATCTTTTCGTATTTTGCGCCGAGCGCGGCGATGCAGTCGAGCGTTGCGAGCATATCCTCGCTTTCTGAAATACCTCGTATCGTGCTCTCGCCCTCGGCGAGGGCGGCGCATATCATCAGGCGATGCGCGTAGCTTTTCGACGGTGGCGCGCTTATCTCGCCGCGAAGGCGCGACGGACTTATTTTAACCTTCATTTTTCTCTCCGATGTAGTCGATAAGGAAATCCAGCGCCTCGTTATAGCCGTCAAGCCCGTGGCCGCAGATGGTTTTGACCGCAACATCGCGGATGTAGCTCACCTGGCGGAACGCCTCGCGCTCGGACACCTCGGAGATGTGCACCTCCACCGTCGGTATGCCGACGCCCTTCGCCGCGTCCGCTATCGCAACCGAGGTGTGCGTATATGCGGCCGGATTAAAAACGATGCCGTCAATGCCGTCAAAATACGCCTTCTGTATCGCGTCAACGAGGTCGCCCTCGTGGTTTGACTGATAAAACTCGACGGTGACGCCCTTTTCCTCGGCGTGCTCGCTTATCAGTTTCAGAAGATCCTTATAGCTTTGTCTGCCGTATATCTCCGGCTCTCTTATGCCGAGAATGTTTATATTCGGCCCGTTGAGTACGAGTATTTTCATTCTCCCAGCTCCTTTAATATTGCGTCGGCCTCCGCCTCGGGCGTGGTATTCGCGTCGATGTGTACCTCTGCCGCCGCCGTGTAGATATCGTATCTCTCTGCATAGAGCTTCTCAAGCGCGCTGCGGCGCGAGGCAAGCGGCCTGTCGTCGGTCGCAATGAGATTTTCAGGCGCGCGATCCAGGAACACGATCGTTCCGTTCTGCTTGAGTGCTCTCACGTTTTCCGGATCGAGCACAGCGCCGCCGCCGGTCGCGATGACCTTGCCGCCGGTCTCGGCAAGCTCGGCGATCGTCTCTTTTTCAATGCGTCTGAACTCAGGCTCGCCGAATTTGGCGAAGAAATCGGAAATGGACATGCCGATTTTTTTGATGATGTATTCATCAGTGTCGGCAAGCTCCTTGCCGCTTTTTTCGGCCAGGATCTTACCCACGGTGGTCTTGCCGCTTGAGGGCATACCGACGAGGACAATATTCTGCTTTGCGCTTTTAACGCTGTCAAACGCACTTTTTATAAGGCTCTCGTCAAGCTCGATGCTCTGAAACACTGCCGAGGCGTAAACCGCCTGAGCCGAGAGCATGTACAGTCCGCCCTCTGCCGGAATGCCTTGCTCCTGCGCATCGAGTATAAGATTTGTGCGCAGGGGATTGTATATCGCGTCGAGCACGCCCTCAAGCTTCGGGAATGCGGAAATGTCTATCGGTCTGCCCTCGACCTTCGGGAACATGCCGGCAGGCGTTGCGTTTATGATGATCTGCGCGTCGCTGTGCTCCTGCGCGGCCTGCTCATATGTTATGCTTCCGCCCTTTCCGCTGCGCGAAACGTAGTCAACGCTCTCTGCACCCATAAACTCCGCCAGAGCGTGCGCAGTTTTCGATGCGCCGCCGGTGCCGAGGATGAGCACCTTTTTGCCCTTCATGTCAACGCCTGCGTGCTTTGCAAGCGCCAGCATACCGGGAAAATCGGTGTTGTCGCCGTAAAGCTTGCCGTTGCGGTTTACGATGGTGTTCACTGCGCCGATGCGCTTTGCCGTTTCGGATATCTCGTCAAGATACGGGATAACGTCCTGCTTGTACGGAATCGTAACGTTTATCGCGTTAAACTCGCGCTTTGTCATAAACTTGCCCAGCTCATCCGGTCTAAGCTCATGCAGCTCGTATTCATAGTCTGCTATCTGCGCGTGAATTTCGCACGAATAGCTGTGCGTCAGATGCTCGCCGATAAGTCCGTATTTCACCTGTCATCTACTCCTTTCGTCAGCACATCCGTGCCGTACCGCAGGCTGAGCATATCCGCAACGCACAGCGCCGCAACGCTGTCGAGCACCGGGCATATCCTGCGGATTATCGCCGGGTCGTGCCTCCCGTGGATGCTCAGCTGAGTATTTTCGTTTTTTATAAAGTCAACCGTGTCCTGCGTCTGCGCAATAGACGGCGTCGGCTTGACGGCACAGCGGAAGACGATCGGCATGCCGTTTGTGATGCCGCCGTTGACGCCGCCGTTATTGTTCGTCGTCGTGACTATCCTGCCGTCGGATACTCTCAGTGGGTCATTGCACTCGCTGCCCTTCATATCCGCAGCGGCAAAGCCTGCGCCGAACTCAACGCCCTTGACGCCGCCGAGGCTGAACGCCGCATGGGAGATGATGCTCTCGACGCTGTCAAACCACGGCTCGCCGACTCCTGCCGGAACGCCGCATATAACGGTTTCCGTAACGCCGCCGACGCTGTCGGCTTCTTCGCGCGCTTTCAAAATGCGCTGCGCCATTTCCTCGCCGCGCGCATCGTCGAGCACAGGGAAGCTTTTTTCATGAAGCGATTTTATATTGCTTTCAAGGTTGCCAAATTTTCTGTCCGAAACGCCGGCGCACTTTGCGATGTGCGTTGCAAGGCTTATGCCTATGCCCTCGAGCCGCCGCAACGAGCGCCGCGGTTATCCTGCCGGAAAAATGTCCGCCGCCGCGATAGTCCTCAAAACCGTGATATTTGCAGTAGGCCGAAAAATCGGCATGTGCCGGGCGCGCCGGGCCGTAGTTATAATCACGGCTTATGGTGTTCTCGTTGGGGATGACTATCGTCAGCGGAGTGCCGGTCGTTCTGTCGGAAAACACGCCGCTTATGATCTTAAATTCGTCCTTTTCCTGCCGGGGCGTATCCAGCGCCGAGGACGGTCGGCGGCGCGTGAGCTGCCGCGCGATGAAATCCTCATCGACCTTTATTCCCGGCGCAAGTCCGTCTATCACGCAGCCGACCGCCGCGCCGTGGCTTTCGCCGAATATCGTCAGGCAAACGCTCTGACCGAAGCTGTTTTTCATGCGGCAAAGGCGGAACGAGCCGATCTCGTCAACGATTACCGCCGCAATGCCGTCGGAGGCCATTTTCTTATCGTGCTTCAAAAACGGCATAAGCTCCTCGGCGCTCTGCCCGATCTTTGAAGGCAGGCCGTATTTTTCAAGCACCGACTTTATCCGAGCCGCGGCATTATCTCCGCTCATCGGGATCATGCCGAGCGCAACACACTCGCCGTGCAGGAGCTTGCCTGCACTAAAGCTCTCCACCGCATGTCCGATCGTGTGGCCGAAGTTTAGCACCTTTCGCAGTCCCGTCTCGCGCGGGTCCTGCTCGACTACGCTCTTTTTTATCATCAGTGCGCGGTAAATGATCTGCGGAAGGTCGGCCGTGAGGTCTGTGCTGTTTTCGATAAGCTCAAACAGTTCGGCGTCATTTGTCGCCGCCATTTTTATTGCCTCGGCAAGGCCGGCCATAAGCTGACGGCTCGAAAGCGTTTCGAGTACCTCGGGGTCTATGATGACCTTTTTGGGCTGGTAAAACGCGCCGACGATGTTCTTTACGCCCCCGAAGTCTATCGCCGTTTTGCCGCCGATGGAGGAATCGACCTGCGACAGAAGTGTTGTCGGGATATTGTAAAAATCCACGCCGCGCATGTAGCAGGACGCCGCAAATCCGCTCAGGTCGCCGACAACGCCGCCGCCGACGGCAACAACGCAGTCGCCTCTTGTAAACGACTTATCGAGCATCTCGGATAAAAGGTGCCGGAACTCATCAAAGCACTTGCTCTGCTCGCCCTGCGGTATGGTGACGATCACCGCCTCGCTGCACTGCGCGGCAACGGTCTCGGCGTACTGCGCCGGAATTCCGCTGTCGGTGACGACGAGCACACGGCGGTTGAGGTTTAAAAGCTCACCGGCCTTTTTAATTGCGCCCGGCTCGAGCACGATGTCATAATTCCATGTATCGGTCTTTACGGGGACGATCATATCTGTCACTCTCCGATTTTAAGATTTGAGTAGTAGGTTCCGACGAGCTTGAGCTTTGCGCATATCGCCGACAGCTCGCGGAGCATATCCTGTCCGTTTTCGTTGTTTATGTTTCCCTCGGCCTCGATGTAGAAGAAGTAGTTCCACTGCAGATCCTTCA
>OMFF01000310.1_pt1 | contig 20119 bp, 19 predicted proteins | sample 1645581 | NCBI WGS metagenome assembly OMFF01 (sample SAMEA103958140, study PRJEB25191) | human gut metagenome | biome: human-associated habitat [ENVO:00009003]; feature: intestine environment [ENVO:2100002]; material: feces | place: Germany | collected 2013/2015
GGGGATAAAAAAACAGCCCTGTTCCTGATTATGTCGGACACGGACACGACCTTTAATTTCATTCTGGCAATGGTGCAAAGCCAGCTTATCAACCTTTTGTGCGACCGGGCCGACGACAAATACGGCGGGCGGCTGCCCGTCCATGTGCGGCTGATTCTGGACGAGTTCGCCAACATCGGCCAGATTCCAAACTTTGACAAGCTGATTGCCACCATACGAAGCCGGGAAATCTCGGCTTCTATTATTTTGCAGAGCCAGTCGCAGCTAAAGGCCATTTACAAGGACGCGGCGGAAATCATTTCCGACAACTGCGACTGTACGCTGTTCCTTAGTGGCCGGGGCAAGAACGCCAAGGAGATCGCGGAGGTGCTGGGCAAGGAAACCATTGACAGCTACAACCAGAGCGAGAACCGGGGCGCGCAGACCTCCCACGGACTGAACTACCAAAAACTCGGAAAGGAGCTGATGAGCCAAGACGAAATTGCAACGATGGACGGAGGCAAGTGTATTTTGCAGGTGCGCGGCGTAAGGCCGTTTTTCAGTGAGAAATACGACATTACCCGCCACCCCCGCTATAAATACCTCTCGGACGCCGACAAAAAGAACACCTTTGATGTGGACAGCTACCTGTCGTCCCTGCGCCGGAAAAAGCGGCGCGTGGTAACGGAGGACGAACTCTTTGACCTCTACGACATTGAGCTGTCGGATGAAGATTTTGCCGCGGAATAAAGCGGCCATGGAGAAAGGAGCGTGACCGATGGGACACTCGGACGAATGGACATTTGCGGATTATTTCAAGCAGGAGCAGGCTGTTTTCCGTGGCATGATCTCCGCTGCCGTTGCATTGCGGTGGATGATCGAACACGATTTTGAACTGCCTGACGACGCCGGTTTGAAACAGATGGAGGCGGAAGTAAACCGTGAATTGTGTGAAGCATGGGGCGAAATTTTTTCGCTGGCTGTGCTGGAATGGCGGGACGGCCAGTAACTCCGGGCCGTCTGCGGATTGTGAGGCTGCCACTGTGTACGGCGGCTTTTTTTGCACCCAAACACCATCACAATCTGAATTTATGGAGGTAAATTTATGGAATTTTTCAATAGTGCAGTTGATACTTTGCAGACCATCGTTGTGGGCCTCGGCGGCGCGCTTTGCGTATGGGGCGGCGTCAATCTTTTGGAGGGATACGGGGCGGACAACCCGGCGAGCAAGAGCCAGGGAATCAAGCAGCTTGTCGCCGGAGGTGGCGTTGCCCTCATTGGCATGACCCTTGTTCCGCTGCTGTCCGGGCTGCTGGGATAACCCCCATGTGTGTTAGAAAACCCTCCGCGCCCTCTCTGATCGGGGAGGGCGCGGGAAAGGAGGTGTCCCCACATGATCGGTGATTTAATCGGGGAATGGATCAAAGGAATCCTGATCGACGGTATCATGGGCAACCTGTCCGGCCTGTTTAACACAGTCAATACCAAAGTCGGGGAAATCGCGTCGGATGTGGGCAGTACCCCGCAGGACTGGAACGGCGGCATTTTCTCCATGCTGCAAAACCTGTCCGAAACGGTGATCGTCCCCATTGCGGCGGCCATTCTCGCCCTTGTGATGTGCTATGAGCTGATCGACATGATCGTGGAAAAGAACAATATGCACGACTTCGACAGCTCCATGTTCTTCCGCTGGATTTTCAAAAGCGCCTTTGCCATTCTCATTGTGACGAACACATGGAATATCGTCATGGGCGTGTTTGACGCCACCCAGCAGGTCGTCAACCAAAGCGCCGGGGAGATACCAGCATTGATTTTGACACGCTGCTGCCCGATCTGGAAAGCCGCCTTGAAGCAATGGACATCGGGCCGCTGCTGGGCCTGTGGTTCCAGACCCTTGTTGTGGGGCTGACGATGAACATTCTTTCCATCTGCATTTTCCTTGTGACCTATGGAAGAATGATTGAAATTTACGCCGTGACCGCATTGGGGCCGATCCCCCTTGCCACGCTGGGCAATGCAGAGTGGCGCGGCATGGGCCAGAACTACTTGAAATCCCTGCTTGCGCTGGGCTTCCAAGCCTTTTTAATCATGGTGGTTGTCGGGATTTATGCGGTGCTGATCCAGCAGATCGGAACCGCCGACGACATATCCGGCGCGATCTGGGGCTGTATGGGCTATACCGTTTTGCTTTGCTTCTGTCTGTTCAAGACCGGCAGCATATCGAAAGCCGTATTTACCGCACATTGACAGACAGGAGGAATACCAACCATCGAGGAAACACAAAAGAAAACCTACAACATCCTTTACGCCGACCCGCCGTGGAGATATGAGTGCAAACGGACAGGGGCGGCGGAACATCACTATCCCACCATGAGCATTGACGATCTGTGCGCCCTGCCGGTGGAAACGCTGGCGGGAAAAGACTGCCTCTTGTTTTTGTGGGCGACTTTCCCACAGCTCCCGGAGGCGCTGCGTCTGATTAAGGCGTGGGGCTTTTCCTTTAAGACCGTGGCCTTTGTCTGGCTGAAATTGAACCGCAAAAGCCCCACATGGTTTTACGGACTGGGCTATTGGACGAGAGGAAACGCGGAAATCTGCCTGCTTGCCAAGCGGGGCCATCCCAAGCGTTACTCCAAAAGCGTCCATCAGTTTATCATTTCCCCGGTGGAGGAACACAGCAAGAAACCAGACATTACCCGCGAGAAAATCATAGCCCTTGCGGGCGACCTGCCCCGCGCAGAACTGTTTGCCAGACAGAAAACCCCCGGCTGGGATGCGTGGGGCAATGAATTGGACAGCGATTTTTCCCTGTCCGTACCAGAAACGAGGTGACTTTTTATGGCTTATGTAACTGTCCCCAAGGATTTAACCAAGGTCAAATCCAAGGTAGTATTCGGGCTGACGAAACGCCAGCTCATTTGTTTTGGCGGCGCGCTGCTGGTAGGCGTCCCGCTTTTCTTTTTGATCCGGGGCCGCGTCCCGACCAGCGCGGCGGCGCTCATTATGGTGTTTGCCATGCTGCCGGGCTTTCTGCTGGCGCTTTACGAAAAACACGGCCAGCCCCTTGAAGTGGTGGTGCGCCAGATCGTAGAGTGCTGCTTCATCCAGCCCAAGGAGAGGCCCTACCAGACCAACAACGCTTATACCGCCCTTGTGCGGCAATCCCAAATGGAAAAGGAGGTCAACGCCATTGTCCAAAAAGCAAAAGAACGAAACGAGCGCAAAAGCGCCGGTCAAGCTCACCCGCGCCGAAAAGAAAGAGATTCAGGCCGTCATCCGAAAGTATAAGGGCGACGGCAAACCCCATTCGGCGCAGGCCAGTATTCCCTATGAGGCCATGTATCAGGACGGCGTGTGCCGGGTAACGCCCCGCACCTTTTCCAAGTGCATTGAGTTTACGGACATCAGCTACCAACTGGCGCAGGCGGACACCAAGACCGCCATCTTTGAAAACCTGTGCGACCTCTACAACTATCTGGACGCCTCCATTCATGTGCAGTTTTCCTTTATCAACCGCAAGATCGACCCCAAGCAGTACGCCAAGAGCTTTGAAATCCGGGCGCAGGGGGACGACTTTGACGACATCCGCAGCGAGTATTCCGACATTTTGCAAGACCAGCTTGTGAACGGGAACAACGGCCTGATGAAGCGGAAATTTATGACCTACACCATCGAGGCGGACAGCCTGAAAATGGCCCGCGCCAGACTGCGCCGGATCGAAACCGACCTTTTGGGCTATTTCAAGAGCATGGGGGCCTCCGCGTGGGGACTGGACGCCAAGGAACGGCTGGAAGTCATGCACAGCATTTTCCACCCGGACGGGGAGCCGTTTTCTTTTGACTGGAAGTGGCTTGCCCCGTCGGGGCTTTCCACCAAGGACTTTATCGCCCCGTCCTCGTTCCGCTTCGGCAATGCCCGGATGTTCGGGCTGGGCGGCAAATACGGGGCGGTGAGCTTCCTGCAAATCCTCTCCCCGGAGCTGTCGGATGAAATGCTGGCCGACTTCCTCAACACAGAAAACGGCATTGTGGTGAACCTCCATGTGCAGGCCATCGACCAGAGCGACGCCATTAAGACGGTCAAGCGCAAGATCACCGACCTTGACGCCATGAAGATTCAGGAACAGAAACGGGCGGTAAGAAGTGGTTACGACATGGATATACTTCCCAGCGACCTTGCCACCTACGGGCAGGACGCCAAGGAGCTGCTAAAGACCTTGCAGAGCCGGAATGAACGGATGTTCCAGCTTACCTTTTTGGTGCTGAACACCGCAGACACCCGGCAAAAGCTGGAAAACGATGTGTTCTGGGCTGCCGGGATCGCCCAGAAATACAACTGTTCCCTTGTACGGCTGGACTACCAGCAGGAACAGGGGCTTATGAGTAGCCTGCCGCTGGGGGCCAGCCACACCCAGATTGAACGCTCCCTGACGACTTCCAGCGTGGCCGTGTTCGTCCCCTTTGTAACGCAGGAGCTTTTTCAGGGCGGCGACGCCATGTATTACGGGATCAACGCCAAGACCGGCAACATGATTATGCTCGACCGCAAACGGGCGAGGTGTCCCAACGGGCTAAAGCTGGGGACACCGGGAAGCGGCAAAAGTATGAGCTGTAAATCAGAAATTTTGAGCGTGTTCCTCTGCACCCCGGACGATGTGTATATCTGTGATCCAGAGGCCGAGTATTACCCCCTTGTGAAGCGGCTGCATGGGCAGGTGGTGAAGCTGTCGCCTACCAGCAAAAACTATGTGAACCCGCTGGACATCAACCTGAATTACTCCGAGGACGAAAACCCGCTGGCCTTGAAATCCGACTTTGTGCTGTCGTTCTGTGAGCTTGTCATGGGCGGCAAGAACGGGCTGGAAGCCATTGAAAAGACGGTGATCGACCGGGCGGTACAGGTGATCTACCGACCTTATCTGGCAAACCCCAAGCCGGAAAATATGCCCATCCTTGCAGACCTACACAAAGCCCTGTTAGACCAGCATATCCCGGAGGCCGACCGGGTGGCGCAGGCCCTTGACCTGTATGTGTCCGGCAGCCTAAATGTGTTCAACCACAGAACCAACATCGACATTCAAAACCGCATTGTGGCCTTTGACATCAAGGAGCTGGGCAAGCAGCTAAAGAAAATCGGTATGCTCATTGTCCAAGACCAGATTTGGGGGCGCGTCACCCAAAACCGCAGCAAGGGCAAGGCGACATGGTATTTCTGTGATGAGTTCCACCTGCTTTTGCGTGAGGAACAGACGGCGGCCTTTTCCTGTGAGATTTGGAAGCGTTTCCGTAAGTGGGGCGGGATTCCCACAGGTGCGACGCAGAATGTAAAAGACCTGCTTTCCTCCCCGGAAATTGAGAACATTTTGGAAAACAGCGACTTTATCTGCCTGCTCAATCAGGCCAGCGGCGACCGCAAAATCCTTGCGGAACGGCTGAACATTTCGCCCCAGCAATTACGGTATGTTGACAATTCCGAACCCGGCGAGGGGCTTCTCATTTACGAAAATGTGATCCTGCCCTTTAAGAACCCCATCCCGAAAAACACCCAGCTCTACCAGATCATGACGACCCGGTTAGGTGAGGGGGCGACGGTATGAGCGCCTTAACACATTTCAGCCTGTTTTCCGGGATCGGCGGGATCGACCTTGCGGCGGAAGCCGCAGGGTTTACCACCGTATGCCAGTGCGAATGGGCGGATTTCCCGATGGAAGTTTTGAAAAAGCACTGGCCGCAGGTACCAAAATTCCGGGACATTACCACAGTGACAAAGGAGGCATTTTTTGAAAAAACAGGACGAGAAACCACCACACTTATTTCCGGGGGATTCCCCTGCCAGCCCTTTTCCAGCGCCGGGAAACAACGGGGATTTGAGGACGAACGGTATTTATGGCCCGAAATGCTCCGCGTTATCCGGGAACTGCACCCCTCTTGGGTGCTTGGAGAAAATGTTGCTGGCTTCATCCATCTGGGGCTCGACAAGACGGTTTTTGACTTGGAGCAGGCAGGCTACGCCGTTAGGGTTTTCGTACTTCCTGCTGTCGCCGTCGGCGCATGGCATGAGCGCAAAAGAACTTTCATCATCGGCCATGCTGCTTCCCACGCCCCTTGCCAGCGACACGGGGGATGTGGGGAAAACTGTCGATGTACGGATGACCCCGACCGGGAGCTTCCGAAAATACAACCCCAGCGGAACCGTATGGACGGCGCGGCTGTCATGGGCGGTTTACAAACTGCTGGGCAGCCCGCCGGGGGATGTGAAACTGAATCCCGACTGGGTGGAATGGCTGATGGGATTCCCCCGGAGATGGACGGACATTCCATGTGGGCCAAAGAACCGGCGCAAATCCCGTACTTAATCAGCGACCCGCCGGCGAATGTGGCAAAGCGGTTAAAGACTTTGGGAAACGCAGTTGTTCCCCCGCAGGTGTACCCCATCCTGCGCTATATTGCAGAGATCGAAACCGGGCGCTGCCGGAACAGACCGCAAGGAGGTGATGTTACATGAACCCATTGAAACCCCGCGACAAGGTAACGCAGCACATGACCCGCGACGGCCTGACGCTGGATAACCAGACCACCGGCGAAAGCGTCAATGTGTCCAGCCGGGAGGCCGAGCAGGAATACACCGCCCAGCCGGAGGGCGCGGCGGAAAAAATACTGGAACGGGCGGACGAACTGCACGACCGCCACAAGGCAAAGAAAGCGGCCAAGGACGCCGGGGAAACCGTGGCGCAGACCACCGGCCCCGTTTCCCGGTTGCAGTTTACCGCCGAGGAACGGGCCTCCCCAGAGCTGGCCCCGTATATCAAAAAGGCAGAAAAGCGGGCGGATAAGCTGGAAGCGGCCAAAGAAGCCCTGCCGAAAAAGCGCGTCGTCACCAAGGAAACCGTTTATGACGAGGCCAAGGGCAAGGCCAAAAGCAGGCTGTATTTTGACAAGGTGGAGAAAGCCCCTCCCCAGCTCAAACCAAACCCGGCCAGCCGTCCCATACAGGAAGCCGGGCTTTACCTCCACGGAAAAATCCATGAGGTAGAACACGAAAATGTGGGCGTGGAGGGCGGCCACAAGGGGGAGGAACTGGCGGAACGGCAGGTGGGCCGCATGATCCGCAGCGGCGTCCACCGCCACAAGCTCAAACCCTACCGGGCCGCAGCCAAGGCCGAGCGAAAGTCCATCGCTGCCAACGCCGAGTTTGCGTATCAAAAATCCCTGCGGGACAACCCGGAGCTGGCGCAGGCGGTCAAGAACCCCGTTTCCCGCTTCTGGCAGAAACAGCACATCAAGCGGGAATATGCCAAGGTAGCAAGGGCGGCGGGTCAGACCGCACAGGGGGCCGCAGGCACCGCCAAGACCACGGGTGCCGCAGCCAAGAAAGCCGCAGAAAAAAGCAGACAGGCCGCGTCCTTTGCCGCCCGGCACTGGAAAGGGGAGCTGATCGTCGGCGGCGTGGGCCTCATGCTCCTGCTGGTGATGGGCGGCCTGCAATCCTGCACCGCCATGTTTGGCAGCACCGGGACGGGCCTTGCCGCCACCTCCTATCTCTCCGAGGACAGCGATATGCTGGGAGCCGAAGCCGCCTATGCCGCGCTGGAAGCAGACTTGCAGCACGAACTTGACAACTACGAAAGCCTGCACCCTGGCTATGACGAATACCGTTTCGATCTGGACGAGATCAAACATGACCCCTATGTGCTGACCTCCATCCTCTCCGCGCTGCATAACGGCGTGTTCACTTTGGGGGAGGTACAGGGCGACCTTGCCATGCTCTTTGAAAAGCAGTACATCCTGACCCAGACCATCGAAACGGAAACCCGCTACCGCACCGAAACGAGGACGGACAGCGAGGGAAACACCTACACCGTGGAAGTACCCTACACCTATTACATCTGCAATGTGAAGCTGGAAAACTTTGACCTGTCCCACCTGCCCATCTACATTCTCACCGAGGAACAGATGGGCTTTTATGCTGCCTATATGCAGACTTTGGGCAACCGGCCAGACCTGTTTCCCAACGGCAGCTATCCCCACGCCTCCACCCCGAAAGAGCCGACCTACTATGAAATCCCCCCGGAGGCGCTAAAGGACGAAGCCTTTGCCGCCATGATCGCGGAGGCGGAAAAGTATGTGGGCTATCCCTATGTGTGGGGCGGCAGCTCCCCAAGCACCAGCTTTGATTGTTCCGGCTTCATTAGCTGGGTTATCAATCATTCCGGCTGGAATGTGGGACGCCAGACGGCGCAGGGGCTTTACAACATCTGCACTCCCGTTTCCCCGGAGCAGGCCAAGCCCGGCGACCTTGTATTTTTCGTCGGCACTTATGACACTGCCGGGATGTCCCATGTGGGGCTGTATGTGGGAAATTCGGTCATGCTGCACTGCGGCGACCCCATTTCCTACACGAACCTCAATTCAAGCTACTGGCAGCAGCATTTTTATTGTTACGGGCGTTTGCCTTAAACGCCAGAAAGGAGTAAATCACTATGGCAATGAACAAATTGGAACGCATTGAAAAGGATATTGAGAAAACCAAGGGCAAGATCGCGGAGCTGCAAAAGCAGCTTCGGGAGCTGGAAGCGGCCAAGACCGAACAGGAAAACTTGCAGATCGTCCAGCTTGTGCGCGGCCTCAACATGACCCCGCAGGAGTTCGCCGCCTTTGTGCGCGGCGGCGCGTTGCAGGCGGCCCCGGCCCCGATCCCGGACTTTGAACAGGAGGACAGCGCCCATGAAGAAATCTAAACTGTTCCGCACCTTGACGCTGGCTGTGGCCGCTGCGCTCTGCATGGCGACCACGACCGTTACCGCCTACGCCGGGGGCGCTGACCCTGACCCGGTGCCGCTGCCGGAAACCACCGAGGCCCCCGCAGAAGTGCCGGAGGAAACCGAAGAACCCACCACCGGCGGCATGGAGCCGGAGGGCGTACCTGTCACCCCGCAGGGCAACGCTACGCTGGTGGATGATTTTTTCGGGGATAAGCAGCTTATCACCGTTACCACCAAGGCCGGGAATTATTTTTACATCCTGATCGACCGGGCCAACGAGGACAAGGAAACGGCGGTGCATTTCCTCAACCAAGTGGACGACGCCGACCTGCAAGCCTTGTTGGAGGACGGGAAAAAAGAGCCGGAGGTCTGCACCTGTACGGCCAAGTGTCAAGCCGGGGCCGTCAATACGGCCTGCCCGGTCTGTAAAAACAACCTGACCGCCTGCAACGGGCCGGAGCCGAAGCCCCAGCCGGAGGAAGAAAAGCCGCAGGAGGAAAAGCCAAGCGGCATGGGCGGCCTTGTGGTGTTCTTTGTGGTGGTGCTGCTGGGCGGCGGCGCAGCCCTCTACTTCCTGAAATTCAAAAAGGAAAAAGCCGACACCACAGGCAATGACGATCTGGCCGAGTATGACTTTGGAGAGGACGAGGACGAGGACGACGAGGACGAAGCCCCGGAGCCGGACGAGGATATGACAAGTGAAGATGGAAATAAGGAGGACGAAGTATGAGCTATCAGTTAGTAATTGCAGAGAAACCAAGCGTCGCCCGCAGCATTGCGGGCGTGATCGGCGCGGACAAGAAACAGGACGGTTACATGGAGGGAAACGGCTATCTGGTGAGCTGGTGTATCGGCCACCTTGTTTCCCTTGCCGACGCCGGGACTTATGACGAGCGTTTCAAAAAATGGCGCTATGACGACCTGCCGATTCTGCCGCAGGAATGGCAGTACATCATTCCCGATGATAAGAAAAAGCAGTTTGACACCCTGCGTTCTTTGATGGAGCGCCCCGATGTTACCGGCCTTGTGTGCGCCACTGACGCCGGGCGCGAGGGGGAATTGATTTTCCGTTTCGTCTACCAGATGGCGGGCTGCAAGAAACCGTTTCAGCGCCTTTGGATTTCCAGCATGGAGGACGCGGCCATCAAGGACGGCTTTGCCCATCTGAAACCGGGAACTGACTATGACAACTTGTATCAGTCGGCCCTTTGCCGGGCGCAGGCGGATTGGCTGGTGGGGATCAACGCGACAAGACTTTTCTCCATCCTCTACCACAAGACCCTGACCGTGGGCCGTGTCCAGACGCCGACCCTGAAAATGCTGGTTGACCGGGAGGCCAAGATCAGCAGCTTTCAGAAAGAGAAATACCACATCGTCCAGATTGCGGCGGGCGGCATGGAGGCGGCCAGTGAACGCATGAGAAACGCAGACGACGCCAAGGCCCTGAAAGCCGCCTGTGAAACGGCGCAGGCCGTTTGTGTGTCGGTAACACGGGAGAAAAAGACGGAGCAGCCGCCCCGCCTCTATGACCTCACCACCTTGCAGCGGGAAGCAAACCGCCTGTTTGGATTTACCGCCAAGCAGACCCTTGACTATGCCCAGCAGCTCTATGAAAAGAAGCTGCTGACCTATCCCCGCACCGACAGTCAGTATTTGACCGATGATATGCTGCCAACGGCGGAAAGCCTTGTGTCCGGCCTGTGGCCGCTGCTTCCTTTTGCAACGGGGCTTGACCTGTCCCCGCAGTTTGGCCGGGTGCTGAACAGCAAAAAAGTGAGCGACCACCACGCCATTGTCCCGACGATGGAATTTGTGCAGAAAGGCTTTGACGGGCTGGCCGAGGGGGAAAAGAAACTGCTGTCCCTTGTGTGCTGCAAGCTGCTGTGCGCCGTGGCCGCGCCCCATGTGTATGAAGCTGTCACCGCCACATTCACCTGTGCCGGGAACACCTTTACCGCCAAGGGAAAAACCATCCTGACCCCCGGCTGGAAAGAGCTTGACCGCCGCTTTAAGGCGTCGTTCAAAACAGACGCCGACGACACCGCCCCGGAGCCTGCGCGGGAACTGCCGGAGATCACCGAGGGACAGACCTTTGACAAGGTAACTGCCGCCGTCACCGAGCATTTCACCGCACCGCCAAAATCCTACACGGAAGATACCCTGCTTTCTGCTATGGAGCGCGCCGGTGCGGACGATCTGCCGGAGGACGCCGAGCGGCAGGGATTGGGAACCCCGGCCACCCGCGCCTCCATCTTAGAAAAGCTGGTGCAGATGGGCTTTGTGGAGCGCAGGGGAAAACAGCTACTTCCCACCAAGGACGGCCACAACCTTGCCTGTGTGCTGCCGGAAGTGCTGACCTCTCCCCAGCTTACGGCACAGTGGGAAACGGAGCTGACGGCCATTGCCAAGGGGCAGGCCGACCCGGAGGGCTTCATGGCTGGCATTGCAGAAATGACAAGGGGCCTGATCGTGGGCTACTCCCAGATCAGCGAGGACGCGCAGAAGTTGTTTCAGACCGAGCGTGTGGTTATCGGCAAATGTCCGCGCTGCGGGGAAAGCGTCTACGAGGGCAAAAAGAACTACTACTGCGGAAACCGAAGCTGCCAGTTTGTCATGTGGAAGAATGACCGGTTTTTTGAGGAACGAGGCAAGGCGTTCACCCCGAAGATCGCCGCCGCGCTCCTTAAAGACGGAAAAGCAAAGGTAAAGGGCCTGCGCTCCATGAAAATCGGCAAAACCTATGACGGGACGGTGCTTTTGGCCGATACCGGCGGCAAGTATGTGAACTACCGCGTGGAACAGAGGGGCAAAAACTAAAAACAGCAAGCATAGGGAGTGTAGCCACACTCCCGGCAAAATTCCTGACCCGGCGCACCTGCCGGGCCGGGGATTTTCTCTTTGGGGAAGCCCCAAACCCTTATATTATGTGAAAGGAGCGATTCAATGAGCGAAGTGTTTTCCGTACTTCTTCATAACCGACAGCGTTATGAGCAAGGCAAAGAGGGCCTATGGTTTTCTCTGCCGACCACAACCGAAAAACTGCAAGCAGCCCTGCGGGAAATCGGAATCAGCACCGACAATCCACAGGACTTTTTTCTATATGGGTATAGAAGCCCACAGAAGCGACCTATTAAGCTGCCCCGTGATATGGTGCTGTCCGCAGGCATGGATGAATTAAACTTCCTTGCTGCAAGATTGGAAAAGCTGGACGCCGCCGAACTTACGGAGCTGAACGCCGCCCTGACAAGCCCGCAGAGTGATTTTCACAATATCGGCCAGATTATCGACTATCCCGAAAATGTGGACTTTTATGTGCATTTGCCGGATGTCACCAGCACAGGACAGTTGGGCGACTACTATCTAAACCGTTCCGGCATGGTGGATATGCCGGAGGAATGGAAAGCAGGGATTCTCCTGCCCCGTTTTGGCCTGCATATTGCCAACACAGAGCATGGTGTTTTTACCGATTATGGCTATCTGGTAAAAAGCGGCGACGAATGGCAGCGCGTCCATGAGGGCCAGCCAGTGCCGGAACAATACCGGGTGATGGCCTATCCTGCGCCGGAAATTCTGCGGGAGGAAAGCAAGGTACAGCCGGAGGCGGCAGCGCCTACAAAGGCCCCGCAGCCTGTCACCCCCATTCTCTTAAACGGCCAGAACAGCGCCGAGCGCATGAAAGAGATCACCGACCGGCTGGAAACCGGCATACAGGAGCTTTTCGAGAGTGAACGCTACAAAGCCTATCTCACCACCATGTCCAAGTTCCACAGTTACAGCTTCAACAACACCCTCCTGATCGCCATGCAGGGCGGACAGCTTGTGGCGGGCTACAACAAGTGGCGGGACGATTTTCACCGCAATGTAAAGAAAGGCGAAAAGGCCATCAAGATACTGGCCCCGGCCCCGTTCAAGGCGAAAAAGGAAGTGCAAAAGCTGGACGCACAGGGCAGGCCGGTGATGGGAAAAGACGGAAAGCCTGTTACCGAAGTACAGGAAATACAGGTTCCGGCCTTTAAGATCGTTTCTGTCTTTGATGTGAGCCAGACCGAGGGGGAACCGCTGCCCTCTATCGGCGTGGAAGAACTGACCGGCAGCGTGGAACGCTACGGGGAATTTTTCAAGGCGCTGGAACAGACCTCCCCGGTTCCCATTGGTTTTGAGGACATTCCGGGCGGTTCCCACGGCTATTACCACCTGACGGAAAAGCGGATCGCCATTCAGGAGGGCATGAGCGAATTACAGACCCTAAAGACAGCCATCCATGAGATCGCCCATTCCAAGCTCCACGCCATCGACCCGGAAGCCCCGGCCATTGAGCAGGCCGACCGCCCCGACAGCCGCACCCGCGAAGTGCAGGCTGAAAGCGTGGCCTATGCCGTATGCCAGCATTACGGGCTGGACACCTCCGACTATTCCTTTGGCTATGTGGCCGGTTGGAGTTCCGGCAAGGACTTGAAAGAGCTGAAAGCCTCCCTTGAAACCATCCGGGCCACCGCCCATGAACTGATTACCACCATTGACGGCCACCTTGCCCAGCTTCAGAAAGAACGGCAGGCCCAGCAGGAGCAGCCGCAGGCCGCGCCGCTGGAACAGGCCGCCGAGCAGCCAGACCCGGACAGCGTATTTTCCAAGCTGCCCCCGGAGCAACAGCAGGAAATGACCGCCAGCGTAAAAGCTATGCTGCAAACCCTGATTGACGCGGATTTGAAATCCACCGGCGAAGTGTCGCAGGGAACCAAGGAGGCGGCGCAGGTGCAGGGCTTTACCATTGCCGGGGATGGAACGCTGGAACAGGCCAAAGCCCCGCAGGAGGCCGCCTACCGTCTGGAAAGCGGCGATTACCTGTATATCCAGACATCGGAAAGCGGCTACGATTACACGCTGTACGACCCCGACTATAAGGAACTGGACGGAGGCCAGCTTGACAATCCCGACCTGACCCTTGCGGAAGCCGGAAAAGAAATCCTTGCGATCCATGAGCGACCGGCTGGGACAATGGAACCCCTGACCGGCGACGGGCTGGATGATTTTCTGGAAGCAACCGAACAGGCCAACGCCATTCCCCAGCCGCAGGCGTGGAATGGGATCGACGGCCTGTTGAATGGAAAGCCGTTCATGCCGGAGGCGTCCCCGGCTGACCGAGCCGCCGCTCTGATTGAACTGGCAGAGAAAAACGCCCCGCGTTTGGGCAGCGAGGAACGGCAGTTGATCGTGGCCTATGCCGAGGCCGTGGGCGATACCGACAAAGTAATCGGGCTTATCAACCGCCTGTGCGAACAGGGCTATGAGCTGCAAAAGGGCCAGATGGATTCCTTTGTGAAAAGCGAGATCGGAAGTGAGATTGCCGTTGCCAACGCCCAGCGGCAGATCGCGCAGAATCCGGCAGCGGAGCCGGTTGTCACGATCCTTTGGAGCGAAAGTCCCCATCTGAAAGACGGACAGCAAATGCCGCTGCATGAGGCCGAGGCCGTTTTCAAGGAGCTGGACAGTGCCAGACGCCATGAACGGGAGCAGCCGGGCTATACGGGCCATTGGTACGACAAGACCAAGTTCCGCATTGACTTTACCATGCAGGGCCAGCCGGACAGCTACGAGGGACGGCAGGACTTTGGCGACGGGGACGGTTCCCTGATCCAACATATCCGGGGCTACCACGAATACTATGCACAGGATGAAAGCTGGAAAAACCATGTGCTGCACCATGAGGGGCCGGAGGCATGGGAGGCGGACAAGGCCCAGCGGGATATGCTGCTGCATGAGTTCGTCCCATATATGGAACTGCATTGCAATCTGGCCGCTATGGAGCAGGAGGCCCGGCGTCCCCTGCGATCCGGGGAAACCCTGACGCCGGAACAGACCGCTTATTTCAACGCGGTTCTGGACTATGTAAAGGAGTGCCGCCCGCTTCTCAATCAGGGCCAGTACCATTTGCCGGAGCCGCCGCAGCTTGCCGATTTCGACCAGAACTTGCAGGACTACAAAAAACAGATCGAGGCAGAGCTGGAACAGGAGGCCGCCGCTGCCGGGCTGACGGTGGAGGAATATGTTGCCTCTGATTATGAAGCACCAGCGCAGCCCAACTTTTCCATCTACCAAGTGCCGCCCGGCCCAGAGGGGCGCGACTTCCGCTATCGTTCCTATGAGGACTTGCAGGCGGACGGGCTTTCGGTGGACAGGAAGAATTATCAGCTTGTCTACACCGCGCCGCTGGACAAGGACACCACACTGGACGAGATTTACCGCCGCTTCAACATAGAACATCCCTCCGATTACAAGGGACATTCCCTCTCTACGGGGGATATTGTGGTGTTCCGGCAGGATGGGAAACAGACTGCCTACTATGTGGACGAGGGGGCCGACTACCGGCAGGTGCCGGAGTTTTTCGCCCAGCCGGAAAAGCAGCTCACGCCGGACGAGTGCATGACCGGCGAACAAATCCAGACGCCAAGGGGCCGTTTCTATCTGACCGACAGGAGCCGGGAACAGATGGAGGCCGCCGGGTATGGATTCCACCACCAGTCGGAGGACGGCAGGTATCTTATTATGGCAAACGGCACAAGGGCCTTTGCCATCCCCGCCCAGCAGGAAAGCCATATCAAGACGGCGGAAATGTCCACCGAGCAGAACTACAACATGATCGATGGCATGATGAACAATGCCCCGTCTATGGAGGAACTGGAAGCAAGGGCAAAAGCCGGGGAACAGATTTCCCTTTTGGATGTGGCCGAGGCAGCCAAGGCGGAGGCCAAAAAGCCCAAGCAGACCCGAAAGACGACGCAGAAGCAAAAGAAACCGTCCATCCGGGCGCAGCTTGCCGCCGCCAAGGAGGAACAGAAAAAGAAACCCCCGGCGCGGGAAAAATCAAAAGAAATGGAGGTATGAGGAATGTATTTCACCGTGGAAGAAGAAAACCTGATCTGTCTGTACCACAACGCCGACCGCCGCAAGACGGCGGCAAATCTCCGGGCAGCTTTGCCGGACATGGACAAGGAAATGGCGGTGCTGGCCTGTCAGACCGCCGATAAGCTGGACGCCATGAGCGACGCCGACTTTGCGGCGCAGCGGTTCCACTTCACAGACGAATAAGCAAAACGCCGGGTGCGGGGGCTGTCAAAGCCTCTGCGTCCGGCGCTTCTTTTTTTGTCCATTTTCCCGCATTTAGAACCCCGTTTTGAGGGGAACAGGATAACTTTATCCACCTGCCTGCCGACCATGCGGAAAAACCCTTGATTTCCGTGGACTTTTACCGCCCTAAATGCGTAGACAGGAGGTATCTTTTCCGCTGGCGTTCCGCCTCTTTCTTCCGGCGTACCTGCACCGCACAATCCGGGCAGTATTTGGCCCGGTTGGAGTTGGGCGTAAACGCCGCCCCGCAGACGGCGCAGCGTTTGATCTCGTCCCGGCCTTTGGTGATCTCGGCGCACAGGGCCGCGTCCAGCGGCAGGACGGCCACCTTGAACCACCGGCACAGCAGCGAATAGGAAATACTCTGCACACAGACACATTCCTCCCCATCGTCCAGCAGGAGGCAGTTCCCGTTACAGTAGTTGCAGCACTCATGGGTGAGCCTGCGGGCCTTGCGGTATTGGGGGTAACTCATTCTCGGTATGTTCATCGTTCCTGCGTATGCTCCTTTCCCGGCGCTGTCCGCAAAATGCTGTCTACATTCTGTTTGACAATGCCGTATTCTTTCAACTTCTGTTTCGCTTCGCTGTACTGTGCGGACAGCCGTTCCCGTTCTGCGTCCAGCTTTTTATACTCGGTTTTGAGGGCGTACAGGTTGGGGAGCTTTGTGACCCCGGCCTCTTTGAGCGCCTTTGCCGCCGCCTCATACAAGATCAGTTGGCTTTCATGCTGCCGCCGGAACGCGGCCTTGTCTTTGGTATTTCGCAGTTCCAGCGCCACAGGCCGGAGCTGCTTGTAGGCGGAGAGGTTTTTTATCAGCAGCGCCATATCCCCAAGGCGGCGTTCTGCGTCTTTCAAGGCGGAGGCCGCCGCGTCGTTTGCCGCGCTGATCTCGGCCAGCCTGCTTTCCAAGCCCTCGTAGCTGTCGATCTGGTGTTCTGTGATGAAGTTTAAGGAATTGGCGGCCTGCTTCAAGTTGTGCAGCTTCGCCCACCGCGCATAGCCCGCCGACTGCTGGGCCTTGATACTGTCCTCCAAGGCGATCCGCAGGGAGATTTCCCCGGTGCTTCTTCTGCGCGGCCCCCGGTCTATGGAAATGCCCTTGATTCGCTGGGTGATCCGTTCCTCGGTGTAATCCTCCCCCAAGGTCTTGCAGCGGGTGAAGCGTTCCTGTCCGGGGGCGCGGAATGAAATAAACTTGCCCTGTTTGACTTCATAGCCCTGCGCCTCCATGAGCCGCAGAAAACTATCAAAGTCTTTGGCCTGCGGAATGGCCGCGTCGATAGCAATTTTCAGTTTTGCTTTCCAGCTCTTGCCCTTTTTCTGTGCGTCCCACTCGGCGTAGGTCTTGCCCTTGTCCTTGCCGGGCTTTACCACAGACAGGCCGTGTTCCTTGCACAGCCGGTCGCTGGTGCGCCGGATAAAGGCATAGCTCTGGCGGTTGGAAATGTACTTGCGCTGGTTCGCCATATCCACGGCACAGAAAATGATGTGGTTATGCAGATGGCCCTTGTCAATGTGGGTGGTAATCACATAGGGGTATTTGCCTTGCAGCACTTCATCGGCAAGCTGCCGCCCGATCTCGTGGGCTTGCGCATAGCTGACCTCACCCGGCTCAAATGCCTGTATCAGGTGGTGGGCGAGATTGTTGCCTTTCTGCATGGCAAGCAGCCGTGTTTTCTCAAACTCAAGGTCTGCGGTTTCCACGGCGCAGCCGAACGAGGACACCAGCAGCTTATCGTCGGTCTTTGCAGGATCAACGATGTAGTCAATGGCTTTTTTCAAGGTGCTTTTGATAGGATGGATCTTTGTAATTGCCATATCTCCGCCATCGCCCCCTTGATGTCCTCAATGTCCTGCGCATAGAGCGTTCCCGTAGCGTTCACGCGCTTTGCAATCTGATTGATGTTTGTGCCGATTTTTTGCAGCTCGGCGGTCATTGCTTTCACGTCGCTGTAATCCAGCCGGATCACATAGCCGTCTATGAGCATTTTCCGCGCATAAACGGAAAAACAGCCCGTTCCCATCTGCTGCATTTTACGCTCGATCATTGCCCGTTCCTCGGCAGTCACAGGAACGCGCAGCACGATATTCCGCGTTCGGTTTGCCATTTGTTCACCGTCCTTTCCGCTCCGAATAAGGGTTTGGGATTATCCCAACAAGCAAAGCACAGACAGGTGCTTTTTCGGGAGTGTGGCTACACTCCCTATGCTTGCTACGGTATCTCCCTCACTACTACAACGGCGGCACAGCCGCAATTTGGCAAACCGCAGGCAAACTTTTTCAAAAGAAAAACGCCATGAACTACCTGTTCATAGCGTTCCTTACACCGTATTCAATTTTCTCCCTCGCCGTCTGCTCTTGCATCCAGTAGCGCTTGCGCCGTTGCCGTAAGGATTTTGATTTCCGCATCCGTCAGCTCGTCCAACAGCGTTTCAAACTGCATACGCTCCGTAGACTTGCCCTCCATAGCTTCGCCATGAAGAATCTGATCCACGGAGATATGATACCGGGACATCAGCTCTAAGAATACCTGTACGCTGGGATGCTGTCCCTTATTCTCGATGTTGGCGAGATAGCGCGGCGAAATAAACAGCGCATCAGCTGCCTTATTCCGGGATTCTTTCTGCTTTGTGCGCCCGGCTTTGATTGCTGCGCCATACGGCTTGAAGTCGATTTTCGCAACAGGCCGCTTATCTTTCTTCGTTTTTTTAGACATATCCATTCACCCTACTACATTCTACTGTTCACCTCATTTTCAAGGATATGCCTTATTAGTTCATTGTATTAGCTTAAATACTTCCTATTATTCACATTCGGTCTATTGCTATTATTCGTTTGACCGTATATAATATATCATGGTAGGTTTTGAACAGAAAGGACGGGTACGAATATGGAATATATATCTTGTGCGGAAGCAGCGGAAAAATGGGGAATTTCTGCGAGACGGGTGCAGAAACTTTGCGAGGATAACCGCATACCCAGCGCGGTGAAGTTCAGCCGCGTTTGGTTAATTCCCAAAGACGCAGAAAAACCTGTTGATGGGAGAAGAATAGACAGTAAGATAATTGATAAATAGTTGAAAAATGAGCACTACACTTAATTGTTAGGAGGTGTGTAAAGTGGGAGCAAAAATCTTAATCGCTGACGATGAAAGCGACATTGTTTCTATGCTCGGCAGCTTTTTTGAAAGCAAGGGCTTTCGTGTCCTGCCCGCTTTCAATGGTGCAGAAGCACTAAAGCAAGTGGAAAAACAACCGGATATTATTTTGCTTGACATCAATATGCCCGGAACAGACGGGTTAGAAGTTTGCAAGCGTATCCGCGATCACATATCCTGCCCAATCCTTTTTCTGACTGCCCGAATCGAAGATACAGATAAGGTAAACGGCTTTGCTGTTGGCGGCGACGATTACATTGTGAAGCCCTTTTCACTTATGGAACTTGAAGCGCGGGTGTGCGCTCATCTGCGCCGGGAAGCGCGACACAACTTTGAAGCGCAAGTCAAGTTTTCCGGTGATTTGACGATTGACTATTCGGAACGTTGCTTGTTCTTTGGCGATAAGCGTGTCGGTCTTGCAAAAAAGGAATTTGATATTGTGGAACTGCTTTCTCAAAATCCGGGACAGGTCTTTGATAAAGAACGGATTTATGAGCGTATTTGGGGTTATGACAGCGAGGGCGACAGCAGCGTTGTGGCAGAGCATATCCGCAGAATACGATCCAAAATCGCGGCATATACCGACCGCATATATATTGAAACGGTTTGGGGGTGTGGATACAAATGGGTCAAGTAAATTGCCGCAAGCACTATTTATCTCTCCGAAAAAGCCTTGTTCTCTATGTAATTGCCTTTGTTGTACTCGCAGTCTTTCTATCCGTAACGACTTTTTCAATCTGTGGTAGTGCTGCCGAAGGTATCAGAGCATCTTATCCCCCGTCCGGCGAAAAATATTATTTGACAAATGAACAGGGGGAACAGTTGGGCGACGGCGCTTACATCGGGACAGTGCCCGTCCCGATGTCTAAAGAGGACGAGCGTACCATTGCGCTACTGGAGAAACTTCCCATTGTTGCAACTCCTATCTATTCTGCATTCTGTATTATCGCTGCTGCGCTGCTGTTTTACAGAAACAGGCTGAAAAAGCCGCTTGTGGAACTGCGGACTGCTTCTGAAAAAATAGCGAACAATGACTTGGACTTTTCAATCGACTATGATAACAACGATGAATTGGGGCAGCTTTGCGCGTCCTT
>OMFF01000317.1_pt1 | contig 19789 bp, 18 predicted proteins | sample 1645581 | NCBI WGS metagenome assembly OMFF01 (sample SAMEA103958140, study PRJEB25191) | human gut metagenome | biome: human-associated habitat [ENVO:00009003]; feature: intestine environment [ENVO:2100002]; material: feces | place: Germany | collected 2013/2015
AGCGCCACCTTGCCAAGGTGGAGGTAGCGAGTTCGAGCCTCGTCACCCGCTCCAATTTCATACGGTACCGTGGCCAAGTGGTAAGGCAAAGGTCTGCAAAACCTTCATTCCCCAGTTCAAATCTGGGCGGTACCTCCAAAGAAAAGTTCTGTTTGATTTTTCAAACAGAACTTTTTTATTTATGTGCGCCCGGTGAGCGCACGTTCTCTAGCCTAAATTTTGAAAAAATTATCCTTCACACTTAAAAAGTTCAAAAAGCAAGCCTTATTTAGGAAAAATGGCAAAATAAGGCTTGCTATTTTTGTTGCCGTATGATATAATTGGGCTATACATTATAAGAGGGAAAGATGGATATGGCGTTGGATAAATCTATACAGGTGGAGCTTCCAAAGCATGGAATCGCCTACAAAAAGGTGTCCGGCAAAACCTATGTGTATTATGTGACGGCAGCCTATCGGAATGAGAAAGGCAAGCCGACCTGTGACCGTATTTCAATAGGACGTTTGGACGAGGAAACAGGAAAACTGATACCCAACAGGAATTACTATGATGTATATTTGAAAAAGCCCATGCCTGTCACTACGGGAATTCAGGATTACGGTGTAGCGGATGTTTTTGAAAAGGTGTGCAAAAAACATGGTGTAACGAAATTGCTCCGGAAATATTTCCCCGAAAATACGAATGAAATGCTGACTGCCGCTCAGTACATCTTAAGTGAAGGGAATGTGATGTATTACCCTGACCCAACAACGCCCTGATGTGTTTGAAGATTTATATGAGAACACGGTACTTGCAGGTTTCGGTAAAATTGATAGTGTCATTAACGGATGCTGGTACACTGACGATGATGAAAGCACGATTGCTGATTTGGCACGTTCTCTTGGTGTGAATTTGAAGTTCACGGGTTACACAAGATACTGTACAAAAGATTGAGTAAAGTAATCGGAGTAGGCAAGGAAAAATATGATGTTTTGATTGATGGGTATTCGCACACATGGGAATGTAAAGCCCCTCTAATCCGTTTAATGGATTTCTTGGAAATGTACCATGTTAATCTCTTAATTTGCTCCAACGGTATCAATACTGCCAGCGGACTATATAAAATCTTTATTCAGATATTCGCTGTCATTGCGGAATTTGAAAGAGATACTCTGACAGAAAGAATTGTAGACAATATGATGGAACTTGCAAAGGACGGACGATGGCTCGGCGGCAATACACCGATGGGATTTACTGTCCGTCGTGTAACAACCGGAAGTGGTAAGGGAAAATCAGCATACAGCTACTTAGAAAGTCTGCCGGAAGAAAAACGCATGGTTCAGCGTTTGCACGAAGTCTTCAGAACTACTCGCAGCATCCAGAGTACTGCAAAACGGATGAATGAGGAAGGATTCCACACTCCTTCCGGTGCTGCATTTAACGCATCCACCACAAATCACAGACGCGGACCTCACAAACCCGGAGATCGTCGGAATCGAAGCATTTACACTTATCATCCACGCACTGCTCATCGTGCGCTACGGGCTGGATGCGCTGAAAATCACGGCAAAAAAGCTGACCCATCGGTTTTCACCTGACGGGTCAGCCTTTTCATGGAAAGATCAATTGGCGCTGGCGGCATAATGTGCCGGATACCAGCGCTGGAACCAAACCGTGAATATGCCCAGCAGAATGGGCAGCACGGAGTTGAACGCGCCGGTCAGATAGGAGACGGAGGTTTGCATCAGCTGCCAGGTCCAGATCGGCGTAAGCAGATACAGAACCGCCCAGCAGGCTGTGAGAATCCGGTTCGTCCGCAGAAACAGCGGATTTTGCAGTGCCGTCTCGCCGCCGTAGCCGTTCATGGAATAGTGCGCCGTCAGCGGCAGTTGACGGAACACTGTCACGCCCCACATCAGGCCGAACAGAAGATACGACACCGGCAGGACCACTGTAAGGGGCAGCGCGTCCAGAAGCGTCAGCACACAGATGCTGCCTACCGCCAGCATGGAGCACGGCTCAAAGACGGTCATGCGGTATTTCAGAAACGCAAACGGCAGCAGCCCGCAGACCGCAAGCCCGATGCACGCGCCGGTCCGGGCCTGGATGGACAGCGCGATCCAGATCGTCATCCACGGCAGCAGCATAAGTGTCATGTTGGTCTTTTTCTGGGGCGCGGCAGGCGGCTTCGGCGCAGCCGCTCCCAGACCGAAAATCTCGTCCCAATGGAGCATGACCGAGAAGTCGCCGGTCACGCGGTACAGATGCTCCATCATGGCCTGCTGTCCGTTCAGCTCTCCGCTGCCGATCCTCTGCCAGACGGACAGCGGCGTTTCGATGCGCGTGGTGCAGGGCAGGAAGTCGGCTTCCAGCACACGCTGGCCGTCCTTTCCCAGCACGATCTGATAGGTTTCCCCAGCGTCCGTATAGAAAAATTCCAGCACACGGTCCTGCCCGTTCCAGCTTGTGGGGTTATAAAGCGCGGCCATCTGCCGGGTAAAGGCCAGCGCCGGAGAGAGCTTTGCCGTCTGTGACGTTCCCGGCTTGGCAGAATCCTCCCGGCGGACGCCCCAGCTGGCGTCAGCCATCTGCTCAAACACCGCCCGCGGAAACAGTGGCTGCCGCAGCGTACAGGCAGTTTCCTCCGTAACAGCGCCTCGCGCGAACTCCGCGCCTGCCCGCTTCACATGCTCCAGATAGGCGTCCGTGCGCTGGCGCAGCTCCGGAATGCGGAACAGCTCCCCCTGACCGCAGTATATGGCCGTATAGCCATCTGCGCCGCAGAGACGAGAGAACTGCGCGTCCACCGCGTCATAGTTGCCCTCAGCTGTGTAAAAGCCGCAGGTGGAGATCACCACCTGACGCTGGCCGGAGCGGTCATAGCGGCTGGGGTGGCCGCCGGAAACATTGTCCGTCATAAAGGGCAGCGACATCGGCAGCTGCCGGTCGATGAGCAGCTTTAGCTGGCCGGGGATGCCGAAATAGTAGAGCGGAAAGCTCCAGATCAGCACGTCGGCGGCCAGGAGCTTTTCGATCACACCGGCCATATCGTCCTGCAAAACGCACTTTCCCGGCGTCTTGCTCCAGCAGGCAAAGCAGCCCCGGCACGGCAGAAGATGCAGCTTTCCGACCTCAAGGACCTCCACCTCTGTCTGCTGCACTTGACGCAGGCCATCCAGAAACGCGCCGGTCAGGCGGTAGGTGTTGCTTCTCTCGCCTTTGGGGCTTCCGTTCAGAACCAGGATCTTCATGCCATCTCCTCCAGCTTTTTGATGCAGTTCTCGGCCCACGCGATGCACATCTGTGCGTAATCCCGGCCAAACTGCGCTGTGAACGCCCAATACACAGGCGCGCTGGCCTCGGTCAGCTTGCCGTATTCCTCTATGTTCTGCGGAACGCTGTCCAGCCCCGCAAGCCACGCGCGGCATCCGTCCGCGTATGTGCGCAGCATCGTGATCGCCTGCCGGGGCGGGAAATTTTCAGCGAAAAAGACCTTCATCAGAAATTCGCTCTTATAGCCGTCTGTGGCTCGCCCCTGCTCCGACAGCCAGCGCAGCAGCTCCGCCCGACCCGCTGGCAGGATGGAATAGACGTTCTTATTGGGCTTTCCGGTCTGGATGACCGTTTCGTGGGTGATGTACGCCGCAGCTTCCAGCCTGTTCAGCGTCTGATAAATCTGACTGGTCTGCGCAGGCCAGAAAAAATGCAGGGAGGACTGAAACCCCTTCGTCAGCTCATACCCACTGCAAGGGCCGTAATTCAAAAACCCGAGAATCCCATGCTGTAACCCCATCGTGCGTCTCCTTTGCTATAGTGTAATTATGCTATATTCTAATATTACAATATACTTTTCCATTTGTAAACCATTTTTTCTTCGCTGTACATAAAAAGCGGTGTGAATGCGCTGCAGAAAGATCGAGGTGAACGAACATGGCAGTTTTTCGCATGGACGCCATCTTCTCTATTTCTTAGTAGGCTTGCTGAAAATACGCCTGAAAAGTCCGCATCAAAAGTGGACGCAACACACAAAATCCCGAATGCCGATTGAACTGCACCCCATTTGTTAGACAGTATGATATACTATCTAACAAGTGGGGTGTTTTGCTATGCCAAAAGGAGTACCAAACAAACGATATACGCCGGAGTTCAAGAGAATGGTTGTAGAAACCATGAAAAAAGAACATCTGAGTATCTATGCAGCGATGCAGGAATTTGGAATTAACGACCATAAAATTATAGAGCGTTGGGAACGCATTTATCTGGAAGAAGGGCCGGAAGGCTTGACGGTCGAACGGCGCGGCCGCGGCAGCACCGGTCGGCCAAAGAAGCTGCCGAAGGATGTAGAAGAAGATCTGCTGGCCGAAGTGCAGCGACTGCGTGCGGAGAACGATTACCTAAAAAACTTGCGAGCCTTGGTTTTGGAAGACGAGCGACGCCAGCGCAGAAAACGCAGGTAGTTCAAAAGCTGAGGCAAAGACATTCTCTGGATATTCTTCTCTCAATCGCTCAACTGCCCCGTGCCACTTTCTACTATCATCTGAAGCGGATGAACAGTTCAGATAAGTATAAAGCTGCCAAAGCGGAGATCACGGCCATTTACCATGAAAACAAAGGAAGATACGGCTATCGCCGCATTACAGCAGAACTTCACAAGCGCAATTTCCTCCTGAACCACAAGACTGTCCAGCGGCTTATGAAGGAGCTGGGCTTAGTTTGCCGTGTCAGGATGAAGAAGTATCGTTCTTACAAGGGTGAAGTTGGCAAAATTGCGCCAAATCTGTTAAACCGGGACTTCCGCGCCGAAAAGCCAAACCAGAAGTGGGTCACCGATGTAACAGAGTTCAGTTTGTTTGGCGAGAAACTGTATCTGTCTCCAATTCTCGATCTGCACAGCAGCGATCTGGTCAGCTATACCATATCGGATCGCCCTGTGCTCAGCATGGTGACAACTATGCTGAACGAGGCATTTGCAAAAATTCCGGACGGAACAAACCTCATTCTCCATTCTGATCAGGGCTGGCAGTACCAACATAAACAGTATCAACGGATGCTCCGAGAGAAAGGCATCCGGCAGAGCATGAGCCGGAAAGGGAACTGTCTGGACAATGCTGTGATAGAAAATTTCTTTGGGCTGCTCAAGAGCGAACTACTGTACTTGCAGGAATTTCAGTCCATGGAACACTTCAAGCAGGAACTCGTTGCATATCTGGATTACTACAACAACCGCAGGATCAAGGCAAAACTGAAGGGCTTGCCGCCTGCAATTCACAGACAACAAGCCCTTTCGGCTGCTTGAACAATTTTTACTTCAAAATATTGTCTAACTTTTCGGGGGCACTTCACGATGCATTCGGGATTTTTATCGCTTCACTTTTTCTGAGAAATGATGGAAAACGCCCTTGCAGAGCCAACCGGTCTGCAAGGGCGTTTGTCATGTTTCGCTTTGCTGGAGCTGCTGCTTCTGGAATTGCAGGGTATAGAGCTGGTAGTACCGGCCCCTTTTGTGCAGGAGCTGCTGATGGCTGCCCTGCTCCATGATCTGTCCGTGGGACAGGACAATGATGTTGTCGGCATGCTGAATGGTGCTCAGGCGGTGGGCGACGATCAGCATGGTGCCGATGTTCTTCATCTTCTCCAGGGAGTCCTGGATGAGCACTTCCGTTTCCGTGTCGATGTTGGCCGTGGCCTCATCGAGGATCATCACGGAGGGCTTGTGCAGGATGGTCCTTGCAAAGCTCAGCAGCTGCCGCTGTCCGGCGGAGAAGTTGTTGCCCTGCTCCCGGACGGTTTCGTTCAAACCGCCCTCCAGCTTCTTGATGAAGCCGTCGGCGTTGACATACCGGCAGGCCTGCCAGACCTCCTCATCGGAGACATTGTCAGAGCGCAGTACAATGTTGCTGCGGATATCTCCGGCGAACAGGAAAACATCCTGGAGCATCTGGCCAAAGTGGCGGCGCAGGGAAGAAATTTTGATATGCTTGATATCAATGCCGTCGATGAGAATCTGGCCTTTCTGGATGTCGTAGTTTCGGCAGATCAGGCTGAGAATGGTGGATTTTCCGGAGCCTGTGGAGCCCACAAAGGCCACGGTCTGCTTGGGGTATATATGGAAGGAAACACCCTTGAGCACCCATTCTCCGGGATTGTAGGCGAACCAGACGTCCTTGAACTCGATCTCGCCCTTGATGTCGCCCAGCTCGATGGCATCGGGCTCGTCCACCACCTCGGGCTCCATGTCCAGAATGGTGAAAATCTTCTCTGCTGCGGCAAAGGACTGCTCCAGCATATCGAATTGCTCTGCCAGGGTCTGGATGGGGTTGAAGAACCGGGAGATATACATATAGAAGGCGACCACGGTCTCGCTGGTAATGGTGGTGCCCAGGAAGGCGGTGTCCCGGATATAGCCCTTGCAGCCAATATAGAACAGGAACAGGTTGGAGGTCACGAAGAGCATATACACCATGGGGCGGAAGATGCCGAAGACGAACATCCGGCCCAGCTTTGCCTTTTCCAGTTTTTGACTGCGGTCCAGGAACTCCGTCAGCTTCCGGCTCTCCTGATTGAAGATCTGTGTGACCTTCATGCCGGAGAGATTCTCGGAAAGGTAGGTGTTCACATCCGTCCGGGCGTTGTTGACGCTGCGGTGGACGTGCCGGGAGAATTTCTGGAAGATGACGGTGAAGAGCACCAGGAAGGGCACAAAGCATAGCACCATCAGCGTCAGCGCATAGTTCAGGATCAGCATGGCGCCCAGCACACCCAGAATCACCAGGGTGTTCTTGACCAGGGTGACCAGAATATTGGTGAACAGATAGCTGATGGAATTGGGGTCGTTGGTGACTCTCGTCACCAGCTTGCCCACGGGAATCTGATTTAGCTGGGCGTGGGACAGCTGCTCAATGTGGGTAAAGGTATCCATGCGCAGCTGGGTCAGGATTTTTTGGCCGATCTTCTGGAGAATCATAGCCTGGAAGTAGGTGCAGACCATGCTCACAGCCAGAATGCCCGCATAGACGGCCACCAGGGTAAACAGTCGGCTGAGCTGGAAGCTCTGCTTAATGGTGCCCTGAATGGTGGCAACCAGCAGGGGAGACACCACATCGTAGGCGATGGAGACCAGCATGATGAAGAAAATCAGTGCGAACTCCTTCTTATAGGGCGCAGCGTAGCGCAGCAGCCGACGGATGATCTCGCTGTCGGACATATGCCGTTCGCTGGTTTCCTTGGCGGTCTTCTTTTTCAGCGCGGAATAGGCGCACAGAAAGACCAGGGTAAATACCCCGATAATGGCACAGGGAATGATGAGTGGCAGATATTCACGCATTTTGCTCCCCTCCTTCCTCTTCCAGGCGCTGCAGATCTACCATTTTGCGGTATTCTGCATTGGTTTCATAGAGCTTGTCGTGGGTTCCGAAGCCTGCAAGACGGCCGCCGTCAATAAAGAGCACCTTGTCCATCTGCTCAATGGTGGAGATGCGGTGGGCGATGAGGATGGTGGTCTTGCCCTGACGGGTGGCGCGGAGATTGTCCAGAATGGCCTTCTCCGTCTTGGTGTCCACAGCGGACACGGAGTCATCCAGAATCAGAATGGGTGCATTTTTCATCAGTGCCCGGGCGATGGAGATTCGCTGCTTCTGGCCGCCGGAGACGGTGACGCCCCGTTCGCCCAGCACGGTCTGGTAGCCCAGCTGGAATTCGGAGATATTGCCGTCGATGTCCGCCAGCTTAGCAGCCCGCCGAATCTCTTCGGAGACGGTTTCTTCCTTGCCGAAGGCGATGTTGTTTTCAATGGTGTCGGAGAACAGGAAATTGTCCTGGGGTACATAGGCGCAGGCGTCCCGCACGGAGCGGATGGAGAGACTGTTGACATCCTGCCCGTCCAGGAACAGGGTTCCGTCGGGCACATTGTAGGTCCGCAGAATCAGGTCCACCAGAGTGGTTTTGCCGGAGCCGGTCTTACCCACCAGGCCGATGCTTTCACCGGGCTTGATTTCGAAGGAGATGTGCTCCAGGGCGGGGAACTCGCCGTCGGGGTAGGTGAAGCTCAGATCCCGGAATGCAATGTCACCCTTTGGGTTTTCCAGGGCCTTGACATCGGGGCGGTCATAGACGTTTTTGGGGGCATCCAGCAGCTCGCTGATGCGCTGCAGAGAGGCCTTGCCCCGGGAGGTCATGTCGATCAGCTCGGCAACGGCCATGATGGGCCAGATCACCGCGTTGAAGTAGCCAATGAATTCCATGAGCTGACCGGCGTTGAATTCGCCCTTATAGACCAGATAGCCGCCGTAGCCAAGGATGACGCAGATGACGCTTTCCACAAAGGTGGTCACCAGGATGCGCAGCAGGACCGTAACCTTGGTGTAGTCGATGTTGGAAACTTCGCTTTCCTTGTTCAGCTTTTCAAAGGCCAGCAGCTCCTTGGTCTCTTTCACGAAGGCCTTGATGACGGCAATGCCGGAAAAGCTCTCCTGGGCAAAATCGGACATATTGGAGAAGCACTCCTGCCGGTAGTCCCATTTTTGGGTCATGCTCTTGCCAACGATGGTGGCGGTGGCGAAGAGCAGAACCATGGGGATCAGGGACAGAACGGTCAGCAGATGGTCCATACGCCACATCTTCGTAATGGCCAGGGTGCACAGAATAATGGGGTCGAAGAACTGCATGAAGCCCCAGCCGTAGCACTCCTGCACGGTGTCCAGATCGTTGGTGAACAGGCTCATGAGGTTGCCAACCTTGTTGACCTGATAGTATTCCCGGCTCAGGTCTTCGGCGTGGCGGAACATCTTGTTGCGCAGGTTCGTTTCCACCTTGGTGGCCGCGCCAAAGATGGTGACGCGCCACAAAAAGCGGCCGAATACAATGGCCAGGATGATGGACACCATGGGCATACAGATTCGGTCCAGCATGAAATTCATATCAAAAGGGATCTGCACGCCATTTTCCAGGATATAGCCCTGGTTCAGGCCGTTGATGACCAACTGATAGATTTCCGGGATTTTCAGCTGAAGATAGTCCACCGTGAACAGGGCGAGCAGTCCTGTCAGCAGGGCCAACGCATACTTTCGATAGTAGACGTTGATGTGTTTTCCGAATATCAAATGAATTCCCCCTTCTCTCTTACCCCCTGCCGGAAGGAATCCGGCAGGGGCGGACAAATTTCTCTAATTGTAGCACAAACATTCGTTTTGTGCAAGAAAAAAGTTGCAAATAAAAGGAATATGTTTGCAAAATTGTATAATCTTTATGGAAAAAGAAAGTCTGCCGGACCACTTGACAAGTATTACTTGCTGTGATATTATTTAGTTCAAATCTGAAATATCTAAATTTGAAGAAAGAAGGCGCAGAATGCTTTTTTGTTATGAGCTGACCCGAAAAATACTGACCGGCTACGATCAGGTCTGTGCGACCTTTTGCCGGGAGCAGGAGATTGCCCGAACATCTTTTGATATCCTGCTGTTCCTGGCCAACAATCCGGCCTATAATACGGCCCGGGACATTGTGCAGGTGCGGCACCTGAAAGCCAACCTGGTTTCCATTCACCTGGACCGCCTGGAGGAGGAGGGGTACCTGGTGAGAACTGCCGTGGCAGGGGACCGGCGAAAGCGGGCGCTGCGCCTGACGGAAAAAGCGGACCCCATTGTGACGGCAGGCAAAGCCCTTCAGCAGAGCTTTTTTTCAAAGCTGGAGGAAAACATTGATGCCGACTCTATGGCCGTATTTCTGCGAACCCTGGAGATCATGAATCAAAATATGGACAGACTATTGGAGGAAAAGAACTAACATGCAGATATGGATCACCATTCTTGTCACATTTTTTGCAGGCATGGGCGCCGGCCTGGGTACAGGCTTTGCGGGCATGAGCGCCGCTGCCGTCATCAGCCCTATGCTCATCACCTTCCTGCACATGGACCCCTATATGGCCGTGGGCATTGCCCTGTCTTCGGACGTGCTGGCCAGTGCGGTTTCCGCCTATACCTACGGGAAAAATAAAAATCTGGACATTCGCAATGGACTGATCATGATGTTCAGCGTCCTTGCCGTTACGGTCATCGGCAGCTACATTGCCAGCCTGGTGCCCTCCCGGACCATGGGGAATTTCTCAGTGTTTATGACCTTCCTGCTGGGTGTGAAGTTTATTGTTCGGCCTGTTATGACCACCAAAGAGGCCATGCAGGGGGTATCCGCGAAAAAACGGGCCATCCAGTCCCTGGTCTGCGGCTGCCTCATCGGCTTCATCTGCGGCTTTGTGGGCGCAGGCGGTGGAATGATGATGCTGCTGATCCTGACCAGCGTCCTGGGCTATGAGCTGAAAACCGCCGTTGGTACCAGCGTGTTCATTATGACCTTTACGGCCCTCACCGGTGCCGTCTCCCATTTCACCATCGGCGGTGCACCGGACTGGACGGTATTCATTCTCTGCGTGGTGTTCACCTTCTTGTGGGCCCGGATCGCCGCTGTTATTGCCAACAAGGCCACTCCGAAGACCCTGAATCGTGCCACCGGCGTGATTCTGATGGTCCTGGGCATTGTTGTGCTGGGCTTTGGGGCGCTGACCTAAGAAAATACTGCACGACATAAACTGAACGACATAAACTGAAACGGCGCACTGTTTTAGGCAGTGCGCCGTTTTGCTGCGGTATTATGGATTGGATTGCTGTTTTGGCTTCCTGATACAGGTCAGCACACAGCCGAAGTGCTTCTGCTCTTTTAGGTATGCGCTGAGGCTCGTTCCGTAGAAGTCCAGCCCCTTGGAGTCTGTATAGGTATTGTAGCCCCAGAATCCTTCTGTATTCGCAGTGACGCAGACGAAGTGGGCACCCACGCGAAGGCCCTTGCGCCAATAGTAGAAGAGTATGCCCACATCTGAGTGACGGCACATCCGGTCAAAGCGGTCCAGGTCTGAGCACAGCGTCACATGGTAGCCCCATTTTTTCAGCAGCATGGCAGGCCCCAGCACGTTGGTGCCCAAATTGCCGTGAATGAGGGGCAGCTGATGCTCCAGTGCGTCAATGATTGTCTCGGGCAGGGGAGACTCGCCCAGCTGAATCAGGGCGTTGTATACGGCAATCCATCCGCAGCCTACCTTGGCAGAGGACCGCAGTCCATAGCGCCAGCGGTCCTTGGGAATTTTTGTCTGATTACAGATGAAGGTCTCCATGGTCGTCCTCCCGAGGCTATCCAAAAGAAACCGGAATGGGCGGTTATGACTTTGCCGGGGCAGCTCTGCCGCATATCTTTTGAAAGCCATTCCGTTTCTGATAATTTGTTTTTATGTAAATCAATTATAACATAAAAAAACAAAAATGCAATGAAAAATTCCCGCAAGCCGAAAAGCTTGCGGGAATCTCACGTGTAGGGAAACTTACTTGGCAGCGCCAGCGATCTGAGCGGCGACTTCTGCAGCGAAGTCGTCAGCCTTCTTCTCAATGCCCTCGCCCTTGACGTAGTGGATTGCGTCAACGAAGGTCACCTTGCCGCCCAGCTTCTTGGCAGCATCGGCAATATAGCCTTCCACGCTGCCCTGGAACAGATCGGAGCGGACGAACTCCTGCTGCAGCAGGCAGTTGTCCTTGAAGAATGCGTTCAGCTTACCGGCGGCGATCTTCTCCTTGACCTGAGCGGGCTTGGAGGCCATCTTGGGATCGTTGTCCATCAGCGCAACCTGAACCTGCATCTCGTGGTCAACATCAGCCTGGGGAACCAGGGACTTGTCCCAGTACTTGGGGTTCATAGCGGCAATCTGCATGGCAACGTTCTTGCCGATCTCGGTAGCATCGATGTTGCCCTCAACAGCCAGGTTCACCAGAACGCCGTGGGTGCCGCCTGCGTGAACGTAGGCAACGGAGGTGTTCTCGGGGAAGCGGGCGAAGCGGCGGATCTGCATGTTCTCGCCGATGGACATGACCTTCTCCTGCATGATCTCGGTAACGGTCAGGTTGGAGTCGGGATAGGTGCAAGCCTTCAGAGCTTCCACATCAGCGGGGTTCTGCTTGGCGACGACCACGGCCAGGTTCTTCACCAGGTCCATGAAAGCGTCGGTCTTGGCGGCGAAGTCGGTCTCGGAGTTCACTTCGATCACAACGCCCACGCCGTCCACAACGGTAGCAAAGGCAACGCCCTCAGCGGCAATGCGGTCAGCCTTCTTGGCAGCCTTGGCCAGGCCCTTCTCACGCAGCCAGTCAACGGCCTTGTCCATATCGCCATCGGTAGCCTGGAGAGCCTTCTTGCAGTCCATCATGCCGACGTTGGTCATTTCGCGCAGTTTCTTAACGTCCTGAGCAGTAAAAGCCATTTTGGTATCCTCCTATAAAATCTATATGGGATTATTCAGCGGCGGGAGCTTCGGCAGCGGGAGCAGCCTCTTCCACGGCGGTGTCTTCACCCTGACGACCCTCGATGGCAGCGTTGGCCATGGCAGCGGCGATCAGACGGATGGCGCGGATGGCGTCATCATTGCCGGGGATCACGTAGTCGATCTCATCGGGATCGCAGTTGGTGTCCACGATGGCGACGATGGGGATGTTCAGCTTGCGGGCCTCAGCGATGGCGTTACGCTCCTTGCGGGGGTCGACGATGAACAGAGCAGCGGGCAGCTTCTTCATTTCCTTAACGCCGCCCAGGTACTTCTCCAGCTTCTCGATCTCAGCCTGGTGCTTGATGACTTCCTTCTTGGGCAGCATAGCGAAGGTGCCGTCCTCTTCCATCTTTCTCAGCTGAGCCAGACGGTCGATGCGGGTACGCATGGTGCGGAAGTTGGTCAGCATACCGCCAAGCCAACGGGCGTTGACGTAGTAACCGCCGCAGCGGGCAGCCTCTTCCTTGATAGCGTCCTGAGCCTGCTTCTTGGTGCCCACGAACAGAATGTTGCCGCCGTTGGCAGAGGTGTCACGAACGAAGTTGTATGCCTCTTCCAGCTTCTTAACGGTCTTCTGCAGGTCAATGATATAGATACCATTGCGCTCGGTGTAGATGTAGGGGGCCATTTTGGGGTTCCAACGACGGGTCTGGTGACCGAAGTGAACGCCTGCCTCCAGCAGTTGCTTCATAGATACGACAGCCATTTTTACAGTTCTCCTTTTGTTTTTCCTCCACCCCGATCATCCCGGAATCCCCGCCGCAAGTGCGGCACATGGGGCTCCCGATCCCCGGGTGTGTGGTTTTGATAAGCTATGGGCGCAAACCCACGCCGGAATATTATATAGGAAAGAAGCGGAATTTGCAAGCACTTTTTTCGGAAAAATGAAGAAATTTTCGCTTCTTTACAGCAGGAATTTCCCTTTCGGCCGGGGAACACGGCAGTCGCAGGGCTTGATGTCCACAAGAATAATGTCCGGGCCAACTTTTTTGACGCAGCTCCAGGGAATCACATAGTCGTCCTTCCGCCCGGCAACGCCCAGCAGCTTGCAGGGGCCGGGAACCACAATGGCGGCAATGATCCCCTCGGGCACCTCTGCTACAATATCTGAGAGAAATCCAAGCCGTTCTCCATTGGCAATGCAGATAACCTCCTTGCATTGCAGCTGCGTGAATTTGACGCCCATGGCCATTCCCCCTTTTGAAAAGCCTATGCGCCGCTGCCGGAACTATGATACGCTGACACTTTTTCGCATGGCGGCAATGGCCCCTTTTTCCAGCCGGGAGACCTGAGCTTGGGAGATGCCCAGTCTGGAGGCCACCTCCATCTGGGTTTTTCCACTGTAAAACCGCAGAGAGAGAATCTCCTTTTCCCGGGGGTTCAGGGTCCGGAAGGCATTTGCCAAGGTGATGTGTTCCATCCAGTTGGGCTCAATGTTTTTGGTGTCCTGCACCTGGTCCATGACGGTCAGTGGATCCCCGCCGTCGGAATAGACGCTGTCATAGAGGCTTACCGGGGCGCACACCGCATCCAGCGCCTGGCTGACCTCTTCCCGGGGAAGCTCCAGGGCTTTGGCGATTTCCTCCAGGGTGGGCTCCCGGCCCAGAGAAGCTGTAAGGGCTTCCTTGCATTGCAGAACTTTGTAGGCAACGTCCCGAATGGACCGGGAGACCCGGATTACGCTGTTGTCCCGGAGATAGCGCCGCACCTCACCGGCGATCATCGGGACGCCGTAAGTGCTGAAGCGAACGCATTTTTCCGAGTCGAAATTGGCGATGGCCTTCATCAGGCCAATACAGCCCACCTGAAACAGATCGTCCGGGCTTTCTCCACGTTTGTCGAAGCGCTGGATTACGGAGAGCACCAGCCGAAGATTGCCCTCGATGAGCATTTGTCGGGCCCCTTCGTCCCCCTGCCGGGATCTGCGCAGGAGAGAATCGGTTTCCTCCTGGCTCAGAACGCGCAGCTGGGAGGTGCTGACGCCGCAGATATCTACCTTTCCCTGCATGAATAGCCTCCTGAAGGTATAGAATGCTCTTCTAGTATCTCCCGGGGGCAGGAAAAGCATACGGAGAAAAATTTGGTGGAATTCACGAAATTTTTTTGGCAGTGGGGGAAACAGGACGGACGGTGCCAAAAAGACAAGGCGGAAATCCAATCTTTTCAGGTTCAATGGGACTGGTTGCGCTTTCTGCCTGCCACGGGCAGAAAAGTGCGGCGTGTTTTTAAGCGGTGGATTCGTGAACGCATCCAGCGCATTTTTTTCACAGCCCGGAAAAGATGGAACCTGAAAAAATCCATGTGGAAAACTCACAGTTTTCCACATTCTCCACAGACTTTTCCACAGCCGGTTATCCACAATTCCACAGCCTTGTGGAAAAAGAATCGATGTTGACATAAAATATTTACAATTTGATACGGAATCCTTTACTTTTCCTGAAAATGGGCAATTTGCCCCTGTCACCCGGTTTGTGGAAAATTACCCTCTTGACAAGAAAAGTGGATGCTCGTCAGCGGCAGGCAAGGACGGATAAAAAGCCCCCGCAGATTTTCAGGCGAAAAATGCAGACATAACGGGGAAAATGCGGATTATGATATTGCATGTGACGAGTGTGATTATTTTTTGATCTGCTTCCCAGAATGGGAGGAGGAATTCGCAAAGACGGAAGAAAGGTATTTTGGCATGTCCGAAACAATGCGTCAGGAGCCCATTTTTTCCTTGAAGAAAAATTTTCAAAAAAGGGTTGATTTTACGTGAATTTTCCGTTATAATACAGCACTGTATGAAATACCGTTGTGAGGAGGTGTAATCAATGCCCAACATCAAGTCCTCTAAGAAGGATGTCATTTCTTCCAAGATTGCTTACGAGAAGAATAAGGCCGACAAGTCCGAGCTGAAGACCAACCTGAAGAAGTTTGAGGCTGCTGTGGAAGGCGGTGACAAGACCGCTGCTCAGAGCGCCTACACTGTCGCTGTGCGGTCCGTGGACAAGGCTGTGACCAAGGGTCTTCTGCACAAGAACAACGCTGCCCGGAAGAAGAGCAGCATGACCCTGAAGCTGAACAAGCTGGCCTGAGTTCTCTGAAAATATCTCCTTCCGAGCGTTGCTTGGAGGGAGTTTTTTCATTTTATATGGTACATGCGGGCATAAACAATGCGGAGGTGACCTATGGCCAGACTATCCGATCCAGTGACAAGCCTGAAGGGCGTGGGCCCGGCCCGGGCAAAGCAGCTGGAAAACCTGAATATCGTTACCCTGGGGGATTTGATCTGCCATTTTCCCAGAGGCTATGAGGACCGGACGAAGCTGGTGCCCGTCGCCCAACTCCAGGCGGATGTGCCAGCCTGCTTCCGGGCCGTGGTCATGACCACACCCAGAACGGCCCATATCCGAAAGGGGATGGACCTGACCAAGGTGTCTGTGGCGGACTACTCCGGGCGCATCAATCTGACCTTTTTCAATTCCAAATTCGCAGCAGAGACATTGCAGTATGGCGCTGAATACATCTTTTACGGTATGGTCTCCGGAGACTACGGCGGCTACGGCATAACAAACCCTGTGTTTGAGACGCCGGATTCCCGCCCGGTTGCCACCCGGCGGATCATGCCCATCTATCCGCTGACGGCGGGGCTCAACAATGGCACATTGACCAAGCTTATTGCTCAGGCCCTTGCGGTGTGCGATCCCCCGGAGGAGATTCTGCCGGAGGAGATTCGGCGGGAGTTCGATGTGCTTCCGGCGGCCCAGGCCTATACGGTGATTCACGATCCGCAGACCATGGAACAGGCCCAAGCGGCCAAGAAAAGGCTGATTTTTGAGGAGTTCTTTGTGTTCTCGGCGGGACTGTCCCTGATGCGGGCCGCTCGGGCGGAAAAGAAGGTGGCACCCTATGAAAACATCGACCTGTCGCCCTTTTATGCCCGGCTGCCCTTTTCCCTGACGGGGGCGCAGAAGCGGGCTGTTGAGGAAATACTGGGGGATTTTCAAAAGGGCGCGCCCATGAACCGGCTGGTCCAGGGCGATGTGGGCAGCGGCAAGACCATGGTGGCCGCTGCGGCGGCGTACTGTGCCCACTTGAACGGTTTCCAGACGGCCCTTATGGCCCCTACGGAAATTCTGGCAGAGCAGCACTACGAATCCCTGGGCAAGCTCTTTGCTCCGCTGGGGGTGCACACGGTGCTGCTCACCGGTTCCCAGTCCCAGAAGGAAAAGCGGGTGGCCCGGGAAGCGCTGGCCTCGGGAGAGGCCCACATTGCGGTGGGAACCCACGCCTTGATCTCCGAGAGCACCGTGTTTGCCAACCTGGGGCTGGTCATCACGGATGAGCAGCACCGCTTCGGTGTGGACCAGCGCAGCCGCCTGAGTGCAAAGGGCCGGGACCCTCATATTCTGGTCATGTCCGCCACACCCATTCCCAGGACGCTGGCCCTGTTGATGTATGGGGACCTGGATGTGTCCGTGCTGGACGAACTGCCCCCCGGGCGGCAGAAGGTGGATACCTTCCTGGTAGGGGAGAGCTACCGTGCCCGGATCAATGCCTTCATCCGCAGGCAGGTGACGGAAGGGCACCAGTGCTTTGTGGTGTGCCCTGCGGTGGAGGAGAATCAGGAGCTGGATGTGAAGTCCGCCGCCGCCTGGGCGGAGACCCTGCAGAAAACCGTTTTCCCGGACCTGCGGGTGCGCCTGCTCCATGGCCAGATGAAGAGCGCAGAGAAGGAGGAGGCTATGGCTTCCTTTGCCCGGGGCGAGGCGGACGTGCTGGTGGCCACCACGGTGATCGAAGTGGGCGTGGATGTGCCCAATGCAACCTTGATGGTGATCGAGGATGCGGACCGGTTCGGCCTGAGCCAGCTCCACCAGCTCCGGGGCCGTGTAGGCCGTGGAAGCGCCAAAAGCTACTGCATCCTCACCACCCACAACCGGAACGAGGACACAGTCCGCCGCCTGAAAGCCCTGTGCGCCACCAACGACGGCTTCAAAATTGCCGAGGAGGATCTGAAGCTCCGGGGCCCCGGGGATTTCTTCGGCTCCCGGCAGTCCGGCCTTCCCGCCTTCCGGGTGGCGGACCTTTCTCTGAATATGACCACATTGCGGGATGCCCAGCAGGCCTCAAAGGAGTGGATCGAACGCTTCGGCCAGTCCGATAGCAAAGAGGCACAGGCCTTGCGCAAGCGTGTGTCGGCCCTGTTTGCCAGGACCGAAGGAACAATGAACTAGGAGGTTCCTATGAAAAAATACATTTTTAGAATGTTTATTTGCCTGCTGGCGATTTCTGCGCTGTTCGCCGTGAACGCGGCAGCGGAGGAAACCAATGCCTGCGGCGATGCTTTGACCTGGGCCTATGCCGACGGTACCCTGACCATTAGCGGCAACGGCCCCATGTATGACTATGAAGAGGGCGCAGCCCCCTGGGCAGCTTATAAAGACCAGATCACCAAGGTGGTCTTCTCCGGAAATGTGACTACCGTGGGCAGCTACGCCTTCAAGGACTGCGATGCCATTACGGATGTGGACTTCGGCTCCGCCATGCATACTTTGGGGGCCAACAGTTTCGCCCAGTGCGATGGCCTCACCAGCATTTCCCTGCCCGCTACCTTCCGGATTTTCGGGGAACAGAGCCTTTATAGCTGCAAAAATCTGAAAGCCATCCACTGCTATGGTCCTTTCCCGTCTTTCAAGCTCAACTGCCTGTGGGACAGCTATGTGACCATTTATTATCCGGCCTCCAGCCCTTGGTCCGTGGACCTGATTGCCCAGCTGGAGGAGGCCTTCCACGGCCGGATCGAATTCCTGGATTCCGACGGAAACGATCACTATACTCCTGAGGAGACCACGGAAGCCACCACCCAGCCGACGACGGAGGCGACAACTGCCCCGACGACGGCTCCCACTACGGCGCCGACGACCGCACCGACGACGGCTCCCACCACTGCGCCGACCACGGAGGCTGCTACAGCCCCTACGGAGCAGACCACATTCCCCTATACCTTCCCCACGGACCCCACGGAGCCTGAGAAGCACTCCGGCTCCGGTGTCGGCCTGGCACTCATTGGCTTTACATTGTCGCTGGTGGGTCTGGGGATCCTGATCTTCCGACCAAAGAAGAAAAAGGGAAGATACAGCCGGTAAACGGGCAGGCAGGCCCCCGGCGTTCCTATGAATGGGGAAACGCGGAAACCACTTCACAGAAAATTAAAACTTCCGGGATTATCACTCATTTTTGGGGACACCCGGAAGTTTTTTTGTTCGGAACGGAAAAAATAAAAAAAGAGTTGTAAGTTTTCCGTTTCTGATGTAAAATAATACAACTGGTATCATGCCATTTTAAAAGACCTATCCCGTGTAAAGTTATAGATATTGGAGGTACTACTTATGGAAAAACCCATTGTACTTGTCATTATGGACGGCGTCGGCAAGGGCGACGGCGGCAGCGGCGATGCTGTGAAGAACGCCAATACCCCTACTCTGGACCATTTGCTCGCTACCTGCCCCCATACGTATCTGAAGGCCCACGGCACTGCCGTTGGTCTGCCCACCGATGACGATATGGGCAACAGTGAGGTTGGCCACAATGCCCTGGGCTGCGGCCAGATCTATTCTCAGGGTGCCAAGCTTGTCAGCGAGTCCATTGAGTCCGGCGCGCTGTATGAGTCCGCAACTTGGAAAAAGCTGCTGGCCAATGCCGTTTCCGGCCATGCCCTGCATTTCCTGGGCCTGCTGTCCGACGGCAACGTCCATTCCAACATCTCCCACCTGATCGCCATGCTGCGTCAGGCCCACAAGGAGGGCGCCAAGAAGGTCTACTGCCACATCCTGCTGGACGGCCGTGACGTGCCTGCTACCTCTGCTCTGGAGTATGTGTCCCAGCTGGAGGCTGTGCTTGCCGAGCTGAATACCCCCGGCCACGACTACGCCATCGCCTCCGGCGGCGGCCGTATGAAGATCACCATGGACCGCTACGAAGCCAACTGGCCCATGGTGGAGGCCGGCTGGAGGACCCATGTTCAGGGTCAGGGCCGTCAGTTTGCCTCTGCCAAGGAGGCAATCGAAACCTACCGCGCCGAGGAGAACTGCATCGACCAGGACCTGCCCGCCTTTGTGGTGGCCCGGAACGGCCAGCCCGTGGCCAAAATTGCCAACGGCGACAGCGTGATCCTCTTCAACTTCCGTGGCGACCGCGCCCAGGAGATCTCTCTGGCCTTTGACCGGAAGGACTTTGACAAGTTCGACCGGGGCGATTACACCGGCGTCCTCTTTGCCGGTATGCTGCAGTACGACGGAGACCTGAAGATCCCCACCGACTATCTGGTCCAGCCCCCTGTCATCAAGAACACCCTGACCGAGGTCCTCTGCGCCGCCGGTATTCATGAGTATGCCCTGTCCGAGACCCAGAAGTTTGGCCATGTGACCTATTTCTGGAACGGCAACCGTTCCGGCAAGGTGGACGAGAATC
>OMFF01000326.1_pt1 | contig 19511 bp, 19 predicted proteins | sample 1645581 | NCBI WGS metagenome assembly OMFF01 (sample SAMEA103958140, study PRJEB25191) | human gut metagenome | biome: human-associated habitat [ENVO:00009003]; feature: intestine environment [ENVO:2100002]; material: feces | place: Germany | collected 2013/2015
GATTGCCACACCAGCGTGCGCGCTGGTTCGCAATGACAGAGCGTTTTCTAACAGCCCCATTCCCTGTTTTACGACCACCCGGCTATGGGCAGCGGCCTTTTTTGACCCTATCTCTTATTTCTTCTTCTCCGGCAGCTGGCTGATCACCACCGCGGCGAAAACCAGCACGCAGCCCAGCAGTTCGGCTTTGGTCATGGTCTCGTGGAGCAGCAGCCATCCGAAGAGGGCGGCAAAGACGGATTCCAGGCTCATGAGCAGGGCGGCGGCGCTGGGGGTCACTCGCTTCTGACCCACGATTTGCAGAGTATAGGCAACGCCCATGGAGAGGACGCCCGCATACCCCAGGGGCAGCCAGCAGGAGGCGATGAGGGAAGCGTCAACGGTCTCCGTCAAAAGCGCGCAGGGGACGGAGAGCACCGTCACCACCAATGCCTGGATGCAGTTGAGCATCGCGCCGTCCAGCCCGGCGCAGTGCCGGTCGATGAGCAAAATCTGCACGGAGAAGGCCACGGCGCACAGCAGCAGCAGTACATCTCCCTTGTTGATGCCGCTGACGGAGGTGCAGCTGAGCAGGTACAGCCCCACAATGGCGGGAATCAGGCTCAGCAGGGCATTCCGCCCGGGCTTCTGGCCCACGAAGAGCCCCAAAAAGGGGACGAAGACAATGTACATAGCGGTGAGAAACCCCGCCTTGCCTGCATCTGTATACACCAGGCCAATCTGCTGCAGGCTGCTGGCGGCAAACAGGGCCAGTCCGCAGATGATGCCGGACCGCCACAGCACCGGGTCTGCCCAGCTCTTCCAGAAGGGCTTTCCCTTGGAAAACAGGGCAGAGGCCGGGAAGAGGAACATAACGGCCAGAAAGCACCGGACCGCCTGGAAGGTAAAGGGCCCGATTTTGTCCATGCCCACACTCTGGGCAATAAAGGCCGAGCCCCAAATGACCGTAGCGCCCAAAAGGGCGAAAACGCCCGAAAACTGTTTTTTCATACAATCACCCGGGACTAATATACCATAACATGAATAAAAATACAATGTAAAGAATAATTTCCCAGGCCATTGGAAATTTGTGCATTGTGTGGTATAATGGCCTCATTAAATAAATGGAGGTTTCACTATGTCGAATTCCGAAGCCATTCGTACCCGTGACCAGATCCCCCAGGAGGATACCTGGGCGTTGGAGGACCTGTACCCCTCGGATGAAAGCTGGGAGCAGGCGCTTTCTGCCCTGGCTGCGCGAAAGGATCAGGCCGCAGCCTTTGCCGGAAAGCTGGGTGAGAGCGGCGAGACCCTCTGCGCATTCCTGCACCTGGTAGAGGACGTGGACGGCCAGACCGAGCTGCTGGCAAACTACGCCATGCGCAAGGCAGACCAAGACACCCGCAACGCCACCTATCAGGCCATGGTTGGCAAGCTCATGGGCGTGCTCACCGCCGTCAGCGCCGCGTTCAGCTTCGCCACCCCCGAGATCATGGCCATTCCCGAGGAGACTCTGGAGGGCTTCTACAAGGCCGCTCCTGAGCTGGAGCGCTACCGCCGCTATCTGAACAACGAGCGCCGCAGAAAGGCGCACACCCTCTCCGCCGCAGAAGAGCGGCTGCTGGCCGCCGCCGGAGAGATGGCCAATGCCCCGGACACCGTTTTCGGCAGCTTCATCAACGCCGATATGCGCTATCCCGATGCCGTGGACGGCGAGGGAAAGCCCCATGCCCTGAGCCAGAGCACCTTTGTGCCCCTGGAGGAGAGCGGCGACCGGGCCCTGCGCAAGAGCGCCTATGAAAATCTGTACAACACCCTGGGCGGAATGCGCAACACCGCCGCCGGCCTGCTGGATGCTCAGAACAAGCAGCAGAAGTTCTTCGCCGAGGCCCGGAAGTACGGCTCTGCCCGGGAAGCAGCCATGGACCGCACCAATGTGCCCGTATCCGTCTACGACAATCTGATCGAGGCGGTCCACCAGAACATGGACAAGATGCACCGCTATGTCCGCCTGCGCAAGAAGCTGCTGGGCGTGGACGAGCTGCACTTCTACGATGTGTATACCCCGCTCCTCAAGGACGAGCCCGCCAAGATCCCCTTTGTCCAGGCCAAGCAGACCGTGTATGATGCTCTGTATCCTCTGGGCGACGGCTACCGGGCCATTCTGAAGGAGGGCTTTGAGAACCGCTGGATTGATGTCTATGAAAACCAGGGCAAGCGGGGCGGCGCTTACTCCGCGGGCACCAAGGTCCATCCCTTCGTGCTGCTGAACTACTCCGGCTCCCTGGACAGCCAGTTCACCCTGGCCCACGAGATGGGCCACGCCCTGCACTCCTACCTGTCCAACAAGCACCAGAACCCCATCGACTCCGACTATGTGATCTTCGTGGCCGAGGTGGCCTCCACCTGCAACGAGGCCCTGCTCATGGAGTACCTGCTGAAGAAGACCACCGACAAGAAGGAGCGGGCCTTCCTGATCAACCACTTCCTGGATCAGTTCAAGGGCACCATCTATCGCCAGACCATGTTTGCTGAGTTTGAGAAGTTCATGGGCGCAGCCGTGGATGCAGGCCAGACCCTGACCGCCGATATGCTCTGTGCTGAGTATGCCCGGCTGTGCAAGCTGTACTACGGCGAAGATATGGTGGTGGACGATCAAATCGCCATGGAGTGGGCCAGAATCCCTCATTTCTACTATAATTACTATGTCTTCCAGTATGCCACCGGCTATTCTGCCGCCATTGCCCTGTCCCGCCGCATTCTGCGGGAGGGGGAGAACGCTGTGAAGGACTATCTGGGCTTCCTGTCCGGCGGCTGCTCCAAGAGCCCCATCGACCTGCTGAAGGGCGCCGGTGTGGACATGACCAGCCCCGCCCCCGTGAACGACGCTTTGAAGCTCTTCGGCGAGCTGCTGGACGAGATGGAAAGCCTGATGGCAGAGTAATATGGAAGAAAGCAAAATTTTTCTTCCCACATTGCACACCTTTGCTATGAACAATATCTTCACCGGCTCCAAGGGCCTGTTTCGCTTCCGCATTGTGCCGGAGGTGGTCATGGCAACCCCAAAAGAGGTGGACTTCGGCGCCTCCAGTCTCCATGCGGCCTACTGGCACGGCCTTTTCTGCTATGAAAAGAGCACCATGGAGGAGGAGAAGGACTTCCCCATGACGGACGAGGGCCGGGAAGAAATGCTCCACTGGCTGGAAAGCAAGATATAAAGTGTATGCCCCCTGCCGCGCAAAATGCGGCAGGGGGCAAAGTTTGCCTCCCCTTTCATGGCAGCCTTTTAGCCGATAGCTGATACACCAGCACCGCCAGCGCGATCTGGGCAATGAGAATCGCCGGGATGCCCAGGGTGAATTTCCTGTGGCGGGTCTTGTGGCGGACGGTATACATTCCAAGCAGGGCCCCAATGCTGCCGCCCAGGGCGGCAACACCCATAAGGGTTGCCTCCGGGATGCGCCAGAGGTTTTTCCTGGCTTTGTATTTGTCCAGAAGCATAAGTAGGAAGGCAAGGGCATTGATTATCAGCAGGTACAAGGCAAGGATTTCTTTCATGGGTAGACCTTTCTGGAGGGGATTTTGGTGAAAAAGCGGGTTTTGATTGCAATGCTGGCGGCACTTTTCCTGGCGGGCTGCGGGAAGACGGAGACCATGGAGACGGTGGCGGACGAAATGGATGTGCCGGTTCTGGCCCAGCCCAGGAAGATCTCCGTGGAGCTGCCCGGCCAGGCAGAGGCGGCACTGGAAACGGATGCGGGACAGCTGTATGTGACGGATGACTATGAAATCGCCGTGGAGACCCTGGATGGGGGAGACGTGAATGGGACTCTACAGGCCCTTAGCGGCAGGACAGCCGAAGAGCTGACGGTGCTGGAGACCCGGACGGAGGACGGTATGAAGCGCTATGAGTTCGTCTGGGCCTGCGCCGGAGAGGAAGGGGACCGCCTGGGCCGGGCCGTGATCCTGGACGACGGGAATTATCACTATTGCCTGTCCGTCCAGCGGCCAGCCGACCCGGAAAAAACCTCTCAGGTGGTATGGAGCCAGGTGTTTCAGTCGTTCTCGTTGGCTGACCCGGTGGAGGAACCGTACTGAGCCATCACCTCCCGACACAGTCCCAGGCAGGCCATCCGGATGCGGGCCGGGTGCAGGATCTGGGCCTTGCTGCCGAAGCCGATGACCCAGCTGTAGAACTGAGGAGATTCCGCCACATCCACGGTGAAAACGAAGTGGTCCTCGCCATCGGGAAACAGCATGGTGCCGCTGCCGAACCGGTCCATGACCACATTGGTCAGGCTCTTGTGGAACCGCATTTTCACGGAAACGGTTTCGCCATCGAACATATGGAAGCGCTTCTGGGCGTAGTCGTTCAGGGCCTGGCCGGTGAGCTCCGGGCAGGGGGTGCGCTCCCGGGGCAGCAGGGCGATGCTGTTCATCCGGTCCACCCGGTAGGCGGTGACGCCGTGGCGGGGGGAGAGGGCCAGAAGGTAGCAGTTCTCATTGTCCTGGTAGAGGCCGTAGGGGCTGGCGGTATAGTCCCTGTCCCGGTACTTTGGTTTTCCGTCCAGTCCCCAGTCGAAGTAGCGGAAGGAGATCTGCCGGTTCTGGAAAATGGCCTCCTGAATGGTGTCTACATCATAGTAGATAGACTGGTTCATGTTCTTGATTCGCCCCGCTACCACCACATTCCGGCGGACCTGCTCAGCCTCTTCCTGACTGCACAGACGGCAGAGCTTATCAATGAGCTCCAGGGACTTCTCCTCGGTGAGGAACCGGCTGGACTGCACCGCGCCGATGAGCAGCTTCAATTCCGGCAGCTGGAACTGGCGCTCGCCGATATAATAGCCGCCGTTTTTGCCACGGTAGGTGAGAATGTCAATGCCGAAGTCCTGCAATGCGGCAATGTCCGAATAAACGGTTTTCCGGTCACAGAGGATTCCGTGGCCTTCCAGCATTTTTACAAGCTCCGATGCTCTCACCGGGTGATCCTGGTGGGAGTTTTTTTGCAGGTAGTCCAGGATATACAGAATTTTTAGCTTTTGGCTATCCGATTTTGGCAACTGCACCCCATCCTCTCTCTTTTTTGCACACCATTATACCACAGCTTTTGGAAAAGGAAAACGTTAATTTGATTTTTTGGCGCAAATATGATACCATAGGCAAAAATCAGTGCGCTGCCCCTGCCCACCCGGTCAGGCGGCAGGCAGAAGGGATATACGATGCTTACACTGGGATGTCACCTTTCCGCCTCCAAGGGCTATGCCGCCATGGTGCGGCAGGCTATGGAGCTAAATGCCAATACCTTTGCCTTCTTTACCAGGAACCCCAGAGGCAGCAGCGCCAAGGCGGAAAACCCCGAGGATGCGGCCAGAGCCCTGGAAATGCTGAAAGCCAACGCCTTCGGCCCCCTGGTTGCCCATGGGGCCTACACCATGAACCTGTGCTCTGCCAAGGAGGAGGCCCGGGCCTTTGCGGCGGAGGTCCTGGCGGACGATCTGCGCCGGATGGCGGCGCTGCCGGGGAACTTCTATAATTTCCATCCCGGCAGCCATGTGGGCCAGGGGGCAGAGACCGGAATTGCCCAGATCGCGGCAGCGCTGCGGCAAGTTCTGGAGCCGGACTACCCCGTGGAGGTCCTGTTGGAGACCATGGCCGGAAAGGGCAGCGAGGTAGGCGGCCGGTTCGAAGAGCTCCGGGCCATCCTGGACGCAGTGGACAGCCCCCGGCTGGGCGTCTGCCTGGACACCTGCCATGTGTATGACGGGGGCTATGATATCGTGAACGACTTGGACGGCGTGCTTGCGGAATTTGACCAAATCATCGGCCTGGACAGGCTAAAGGCCCTGCACCTGAACGATTCCAAGAACCCCTTCGCCAGCCACAAGGACCGGCACGAATGCATCGGCAAGGGTTCCCTGGGGGAGGAGACCTTCCGCAGAATTGTCAACCACCCAAAGCTCAAGGGAAAGCCCATGATTCTGGAAACACCCAACGAGCTTCCCGGCTACCGGCAGGAAATCGCTCTGCTGCGGAGTCTGGAAAGCCTATGAAAAGAAAGGAGGGGGAAGGATGCAGGATCTTCAAACGCTCCTGAACCTGGTGCAGCAGTCCAGGGAGACCTATGCAGCGGTCTTCCTGGCCGTGTCCCGCTATCTTGTGCCAGCCCTTGGGGTCTGGCTGCTGCTGCACTGCGCAAGGCCCCTGATCTCCTTCCGCAGAGAGCCGGAGATCTGGGCCTGGCTGAAATTTACGGACGGCACCCAGGTGGCGGTGACCCACTGGGAGAACGTCATCGGCAGAGCCAAAAGCAGCGATATTACGGTTGCACTGTCCACGGTATCCAGAAACCACGCCGTCCTCACCCGCTATGACGATGGCAGCTGGACCATTACGGATGCCAGCTCCAAAACCGGCACCTGGGTCAATGGGGAGCGCGTGGACATCCGGGCCATCGGCGAGGGAGACGTGATCTCCATCGGCGGCGTGGATATGGAGCTCCAGCCCATTACCAAGCGGCAGGAGCAGCTCCAGTCTCAGCTGCGCACCGGGGGCTCCAGCGGCTGGAGCGGCCTGCTGGGTCTGCTGATTCTCACGCTTTTGCAGGCAGTGATGCTGATAGGCTTCCTGCTGAATGGGCCGGAAGAGGAGTTCAAGGCCTATGTTCTGGGCTTCGGCGCCGTGGCAGTGTGCCAGTGGGTGCTGTTCTTTTTCTATCTGGCTATACGCCGCCGCTCCTTTGAAGTAGAGACTCTGGCCTTCTTCCTGTGCACCCTGGGTGCGGCAGCCATTGCCACGGTGAAGCCCGGGGAGCTGGGCAAGCAGTCTGCTGCCATGGTTCTGGGCGTTTTGATGTTTCTGCTCATCGGTTGGTCGCTCCGGGACCTGGAGCGGGCCAAGCGCTTCCGCTATCTGGCGGTGCTGGCCGGTGTGGGCTTTCTGGTGGTGACGCTGCTCTTCGGCAAGGAATACTACGGCGCGAAGAACTGGCTGGTCATCGGAAATCTGTCCTTGCAGCCCTCGGAGCTCAGCAAGGTCTGCTTTGTGTACGCCGGTGCTTCCACCATGGACCGGATCATGAACAAGCGGAATCTGATCCTCTTCATTGCCTATTCCGTGGTCATCTGCGGCCTGCTGGCGCTGATGAACGACTTCGGCACGGCGCTGATCTTCTTCTGCGCCTTTCTCATCATCGCCTATCTGCGTTCCGGCAGCATGGGCACCATCGCTCTGGCCTGCACGGCCCTGGGCTTTGCGGGAGTACTGGCCCTGCGCATTGCCCCCCACGCTCTGAGCCGGTTCGCCACCTGGCGGCATATCTGGGACGACCCCTATAATTCCGGCTACCAGCAGACCCAGGCCATTATGTGCATCGCCTCCGGGGGCCTCTTCGGCCTGGGACCGGGCAACGGGTATCTGCAAAAGGTCTTTGCGGCGGATTCGGACATCGTCTTTGCAACCATTTCTGAGGAATGGGGCCTGCTGGTGGCGGTGCAGATGGTTCTGGCCATCTCCACCCTGGGGCTGTTCGCAATCCGGACCTCCCGGGTGTCCCGCAGCAGCTTTTACTGCATCGGGGGCTGCACTGCGGCGGGGATCTTGCTGATCCAGGCGTCTCTAAACTGCCTGGGCACGGTGGATATTCTGCCCTTTACGGGGGTTACTTTCCCGTTCCTCTCCAACGGCGGCACCAGCATGATCGGGGCCTGGGGCCTGCTGGCCTTCGTCAAGGCGGCAGACACCCGGCAGAATGCCAGCTTCGCCGTGCGCTTTCACAAATAGGAGTTTACTATGAACAGAGTTACCAAGAGAACCTGGATGATGGCCGTCTTCGTGGTGCTGCTTCTGGGCGGAATGTTGTTTTTTGCAGGGGAGTATGCGCTGAAAGCAGACCAGTGGGTGGTCTCCACAGGCTCGCCCCATGTCTATAACAACAGCAACCTGGGTAACGGCACCGTGGTGGACCGGGACGGGAATGTCCTGCTGGATATCTCCGACGGGCGGCACTATTCCGACAACGCCGAGACCCGGGCTTCTACCATGCACTGGCTGGGGGACCGAAAGGGCAGCATCCAGGCCAAGGCCGTTGCCAACTATGCAGCATTGCTGGCAGGCTATGACAAGGTCGACGGCCTTTACGATTATGCCGGGAGTACGGGCGTTGAGAAGCTGACCCTCTCCGCTTCTGTGCAGAATACGGCCCTTCGGGCACTGAACGGGCGGAAGGGGACCGTGGGTGTTTACAATTACAAAACCGGGGAGCTGCTCTGCGCGGTGACCTCTCCCACCTACGACCCGGACAATGTGCCGGATATTGCCGGAGACACCACCGGGGCCTACGAGGGCGTGTACCTCAACCGCTTTCTGCAATCCACCTATGTTCCCGGCTCCATCTTCAAGATCGTCACCACCGCTGCGGCTCTGGAATGTGTGCCGGATATCGAGAGCAGGACCTTCTACTGCGACGGCGCTTATGAGTACGGCACCGAGGCCGTCACCTGCGAGACGGCCCACGGCACCCTGGACCTGAAGGGTGCTCTGGCCCACTCCTGCAACTGCTCCTTTGCCCAGATCGCCCAGCTGGTGGGCCGGAAGAATATGGAGAAGTACGTTGCCAAGTACGGCATTACGGATGCCGTGTCCTTCGACGGCGTGACCAGCGCCAAAGGTAACTATGACATTGCCGATACCGGCGGCGCGTCCTTTGCCTGGAGCTGCATCGGCCAGCACTCCGACCTCATCAACCCCGCCCGGTTCATGACCTTCCTGGGCACCGTTGCCGCAGGCGGGAAGGGCGTGGAGCCCTATCTGGTGGCCTCCGTGGAGCGGGGGGGAGAGGCAGTGTATACCGCCTCAGCCCAGAGCACCGGCCGCATTATGGGGGAGGATACGGCAAAGAAGCTGCAGCAGTACCTCCGCAACAATGTGCAGACCATCTATGGCGACGGCAATTTCCCGGGCCTTTCCGTCTGCGCCAAGTCCGGCACCAGCCAGCTGGGCGGCGGGCAGAAGTCCAACGCCATGTTTGCAGGCTTTGTGATGGACGAAAGCTACCCCCTGGCCTTTATCGTAGTGGTGGAAAACGGCGGCTATGGCAGCGCCACCTGCGTGCCGGTCCTGTCCCAGGTCCTCCAGGCCTGCAAGACAGAGCTGGACAGCCGCGGATAAGGAGCTCCCCGAAAGGGGAGCTTTTTCTTTTCCCGGCAGACAGCTGTCCGAATGAGAGAGACAAATGCGCCTTGGTATTTTTGCACAAAAAATTAAGGAACTGTGAAGTGTTATATGTCGTGTTTACCTTGTTGACAAATGTCCTTGAGTGAGATACAATATGGGCACATCAAACGAGGAGGACACCGAAATGGAAATGGCAAATGCACAGTTTCACAGCGCCTGTTCGGCGGCCTGCGCGTTGACGGTTTCTCAGCTGCTTCTGGCCGGTTTGCGGGTAGAAGTTCTGCGCCTGCTACCCATTATTATCCAGAACTGAGAGCAGCCGGGGATTCATCATCCGTATGAAGAAGCGGCTGCGCTGCGCAGCCGCTTTTTTGTAGTTTTATAAGTAAAGGAGAAAAGAAACATGAAAAAGGTACTTGCTTTGACCATGGCTCTGGCCCTGGTCGCCGCTTCCTTCGCAGGCTGCGGCAACAGCTCTTCCAGCACTTCCACCACCGCCGCCGCGACCACGGCTGCTGCCGGTGAGACCGCCGCCGCTGCCGAAGGCACCGGCACCGTAAAGATCGGCATGTCCGGCCCTCTGACCGGCGGTGCCTCCGCCTATGGCCTGGCCGTGAAGGCCGGCATGGAGGTCGCCGTTGAGGAGATCAATGCCAAGGGCGGCCTGCAGATCGAGTTCAACGCACAGGATGACGAGGCCGACGGCGAGAAGGCCGTTTCCGCCTACAATGTCCTGAAGGACTGGGGCATGCAAGTCATGGCCGGTCAGGTCACCACCGGCTCCGCTCTGGCGGTGGCTCCCGAATCCGTGGCTGACAATATGTTCAACCTGACTCCCTCCGCCTCTGCCGAGGCTCTGGCAACCAGCGGCGACAACGTCTTCCAGATGTGCTTCACCGACCCCAACCAGGGCGCTTCCGCGGCCGAGCTGGTCTCCACCAAGTATACCGGCTCCAAGGTCGGCATCATCTACGATTCCTCCGATGACTACTCCACCGGCCTGTACAACGGCTTCAAAGCCAAGGCTGCAGAGCTGGGCGTTGAGATCGTCGCTACCACTTCCTTCACCGCTGACAACAAGGCTGACCTGTCCACCCAGGTTACCCAGTGCCAGGATGCAGGCGCCGATCTGGTCTTCCTGCCCATCTACTACACCGAGGCTTCTCAGATCCTGACCTATGCCAACCGCATCAGCTACGCACCCAAGTTCTTCGGCTGCGATGGCATGGACGGCATCCTGACCGTGGAAGGCTTCGACACCTCTCTGGCCGAGGGCCTGGCTCTGATGACCCCCTTCGATGCCAACGCCACCAACGAGGCTACCCAGTCTTTCGTTGCTAAGTTCAAGGAGAAGATGGACGGGCTGGTGCCCAACCAGTTCGCAGCTGACGGCTACGATGTCATCTACGCAATCTACGATGCCATGACCGCTGCCGGTATCACGGGCAATGAGTCCGCTTCCGAGATCTGCGATGCTCTGAAGGCACAGTTCGCCACCATGACCGTTGACGGCCTGACCGGCACCGGCATGCACTGGGACGAGAACGGCATGATCTCCAAGTCTCCTGCCGCTGTGGTTGTTGAGAACGGCGTGTACGTTCCCATGGACTGATTCATAACTGCAAGGGATGGAGGGGAGACCCTCCATCCCGTCTCAGCAGTCTATGAGAACGGCAAGGCCTTGACGCTGTCATAGGCTGTTGAAACAAAGAGAGGGGATTTCATGAAAATCATTCAGTATCTGATTAACGGCATCAGCATTGGCTCCGTGTATGCCATCATCGCCTTGGGCTACACCATGGTTTATGGCATTGCCAAAATGCTGAACTTCGCCCACGGCGACATCATCATGGTGGGCGCTTACATTTCCTTCTGCGTCACCAATTACTTAGGGCTGCCTGTTGTGGTCTCCATCCTGGCGGCTATGGCGGTATGTACCGTGCTGGGCATGCTTATCGAGGCTCTGGCCTATAAGCCTCTGCGGGGAACCCCCAGCCTGGCGGTGCTGATCACGGCCATCGGCGTCAGCTATTTCCTGCAAAACGCCGCCCAGCTCATCTGGTCCTCCAGCCCCAAGAACTATACCAGCATCGTCACCTTCCAGCCCCTGCGGCTGTTTGACGGCCAGCTGGTCATCACGGGGGAGGTCATCGTGACCATCATTGCCTCCATCATCATCATGGTTGGTCTGACCTGGTTCACCGGCAGCACCCGTACCGGCAAGGCCATGCGGGCCGTTTCCGAGGACCGGGAGGCCGCCGAGCTCATGGGCATCAGCGTGAACAAGACCATCTCCACCACCTTTGCCATCGGCTCCGCCCTGGCGGCCATAGCAGGCGTGCTGCTGTGCTCCACCGTACCCACTCTGCAGCCCACCACCGGCTCCATGCCCGGCATCCGCGCCTTTACGGCGGCGGTCTTCGGCGGCATCGGCTCCATCCCCGGCGCTATGCTGGGTGGTATCCTGCTGGGTATCATCGAGACCTTCAGCAAGGCCTACTTAAGCCCCCAGTTCAGCGATGCCATTGTGTTCGCTGTGCTGATCGTCATTTTGCTGGTGAAGCCTGCGGGTCTGCTGGGCAAGCAGGTCCAGGAGAAGGTTTGAGGTGCGCCCTATGAAGAAAAAGCTGAATCGAGATCAAATCAAAAATGCATCCACCTATATCCTGGTGACGGTTGCATTCATCATTTTGCAGCTTCTGTCCGCTCAGGGCAAGCTGAACAGCACCACCAAGGGCTTCCTGGTTCCGGCCTGTGCCTATATTGTTCTGGCAGTTTCCCTGAACCTGCTGGTGGGTATTTGCGGTGAGCTGAGCCTGGGCCATGCGGGCTTCATGGGCATCGGCGCGTTTACAGGCATTATTGTCACTTCTCTGCTGGCCGAGGCGGTGCCCAATGGGGTGCTGCGGCTGGTGATTGGCATGATCGTCGGCGGTGTACTGGCGGGCCTGGTTGGCTTTGTTATCGGCATTCCTGTGCTGCGGCTCCGGGGCGACTATCTGGCCATTGTGACCCTGGCCTTTGGCGAGATCATGAAGAATATTTTCGGCAACCTCTACCTGGGTGTGGATGAAACCGGTCTGCACGCCACCCTCAAGACCGAGGGCCTGACCCTGGCCGAGGGCGGAAAGATGATCATCTCCGGTCCTAGGGGCGCTACGGGCATTACCAAACTCTCTACCTTTGCAATCGGCTTCGTGCTGATCCTCTTCACCCTGTTCGTGGTGCAGAACCTGATCAACTCCAAGGAAGGCCGGGCCATCAAGGCTGTCCGGGATAACCGGATCGCTGCGGAGTCTGTGGGCATCAATGTCACCGCTTTCCGCATGAAGGCCTTTGTGGTCTCCGCATTCCTGGCCGGTATGGCCGGTGCCCTGTACGCCATGAACTACGGCTCCATCACCGCCTCCAAGTTCAACTTCAATACCTCTATCAACATTCTGGTATTTGTGGTCCTGGGCGGCATGGGCAATATCCTGGGCTCCATCATTTCTGCCACCGTGCTCTATATCCTGCCGGAGGCCATGCGCGGCCTGCAGGATTACCGAATGATCATCTATGCCATCGTTTTGATTCTTGTCATGCTCTTCACCTGGTCCCCCAAGGTCAAGGATGCGGTGTCCGTTGCAGTGGACAAGGTTTCCGGCCTGTTCCGGAAAGAGAAGAAGGAGGCAGCTTCCAATGAATGAGTATTCCAAGAAAATTCTGAAGGTGCCCACCGTTACCTTTGTCCGTGAGCAGGACCAGGGCAAGCAGCCCGTGTTGGATGTGCGAAATCTGGGCATCGACTTCGGCGGCCTGACCGCCGTGGATAACTTCAATATCACCATCGGCCCAACCGAGATTTCCGGCCTCATCGGCCCCAACGGTGCAGGCAAGACCACCATCTTCAACCTGCTCACCGGCGTCTATCAGCCCACCCGGGGCAGTGTCCTGGTCAACGGCATTGATATCAAGGGCATGCCGGTCCACAAGGTCAATAAGCTGGGCATTGCCCGTACTTTCCAGAATATCCGCCTGTTTACGGATATGTCCGTGCTGGACAATGTGAAGGTGGGTATGCACAACGACATCAAGTGCTCCTTTCTGGAAAGTGTGCTCCATCTGCCCGGCTACTACAAGGCGGAGAAGAGGGCCAATGAGAAGGCCATGGAGCTGCTGGACTTTATGGGCCTGACGGAGTTTGCCTCTGCCAAGGCGGGCAGCCTGCCCTATGGCGTCCAGCGTCGGCTGGAGATCGTCCGGGCGCTGGCAACCAACCCGTCCGTCATTCTTCTGGACGAGCCCGCCGCCGGTATGAACCCCAGCGAGACCACCGAGCTGATGCACCAGATTCGTCGCATTCGGGACACCTTCCATGTGGCCATCTTCCTCATTGAGCACGATATGAATCTGGTTATGAACGTCTGTGAGGCCATTGCCGTTGTGAACTACGGCCGCATTATTGCTAAGGGCACCCCGGAGGAGATCCGGACCAACCCCGCTGTTATCGAGGCCTACTTAGGCAAGGAGGAGGGCGCTGCAAATGCTGAAGGTTGAAAACATCGATGTCTATTACGGCGCCATCCATGCCGTGAAGAACGTGTCCTTTGAGGTGGGTGACGGCGAGATTGTGGCTCTGATCGGCGCCAACGGCGCAGGCAAGAGCACTATTCTGAAAACCGTATCCGGCCTGATGCACCCCCGCACGGGTACCATCACCTTCTGTGACCAGAACATCACCCATACAGAGGCCTATAAGCTGCTGCGCACAGGCCTGGCCCATGTCCCGGAAGGCCGTCGAATCTTTTTGCAAATGTCCGTTCAGGAGAACCTGGAAATGGGCGCTTACATCAATAAGACCGTTGATCCCAAGGACCTGGAAATGGTTTTCACCTATTTCCCCCGGCTAAAGGAGCGGCGCAAGCAGGTGGCAGGTACCCTGTCCGGCGGCGAGCAGCAGATGCTGGCCATGTCCCGGGCGCTGATGTCCCATCCCAAGCTGATGATGCTGGACGAGCCCTCCATGGGTCTGGCCCCCATTATTGTGGATCAGGTTTTCGGCATTATCAAGGAGCTGCACAAGTCCGGCACCACCATTCTGCTGGTGGAGCAGAACGCCAGAAAAGCCCTGCAGATTGCGGACCGTGCCTACGTCCTGGAAACCGGCTCCATCACCCTGACGGGTACCGGCGCAGAGCTGGCCAAGTCCGACGAAGTCCGCAAGGCCTACCTGGGCGGCTGACCGGTATCCTTTCTCACCCATAAAGCATATACCCCCTGCATAGAGTGTGCAGGGGGTGTTTTTTGCGTGTGTCGAAAAAGACAGCTGCATGGGTGCTGCCTGGCGGCGCTGGGAATCGGGATATTGCTGGGGACATGGATCAGCTCGACATTTCTTTGCGTGCTTATGGGGGCTGTGCTGCTCACCGTCGGCTGCTGCGTTCTCCGGGGAAGATAGAGGCATAAAGCTCTTTTCAAGGGCATATATTGGCAGCAGAAATGGGAATCCGCTGTTGGTTGAAGGAGTGAATGCTATGGAGATGCAACTGAAAAAGGAGCCGCTTTCCTATCTGGAGCCGGTGGTCTGCTCCGGCAGAGAGCTGGAGCAGACCCAGCAGATCCGGCTGCCGGAGGGAATGCCGGATATCGGAAAGGTCCTGGGGGTTTGGGGCCAGAGCGTGCTGCGCAGCAAGGAATGGAGAGCCGATGGCGTCAGCATCAGCGGCGGGGTGCTGGTCTGGGTGCTCTATGCGCCGGAGGACGGCTCCCAGCCCAGAGCCCTGGACGGGTGGATTGGCTTTCAGGGAAAGTGGGACCTGCCGGAGGGAAGCCCGGATGGCACAGTGTTGGTGCAGCCTATTGTGCGCACTCTGGACGCCCGGTCCGTATCCCCCAGAAAGCTCTTGGTCCGTGCAGGCCTTGGGATAAGCTGCATGGCTCTGTGCCGGAGGGAAGCGGAATACAGCGTTGCCGGAGAACTGCCTGAGGATGTGCTTTTGCGTAGAGAGCAGCGCCCTCTGCGGCTTTATGCTGAGGCAGGGGAGAAGGGCTTTGTCCTGGAGGACAATCTGCCCCTATCCGGGGAGGGAACAGGGAAAATCGTCTCCTGCACCGCTCAGTGCCTTTTGACGGACCGAAAGGTAGTGGGGGATAAGCTTGCCTTCCGGGGCAGTACGGAGGTCCATGGGCTGTTCCTGACGGAAGAGGGTATGCCTGTCAGCCGCCATTTCACGCTGCCCTTTTCTCAGCTTATCCAACTGGAGAAGGCCTACGGCTCTGATGGGGAAGCGGATATCTCCTTCTGCATCACCAATCTGGAGACGGAAAACGATGCCGAAGGGCAGACCCGTTTGAAACTGGGCATTACCGCCCAGTATGCCATCAGCGATGTAACGAATTTGGAGCTTCTGACGGACGCCTACAGCCCCCACAGAGAGGTGAAGCTCAGCTGGGATACAGTGGATGTCTGCGCAATTCTGGACCGCCGCTGGGAGACTGTCAGCGCGGACACAGCTCTGCCGGAGGATGCGGACAATGCGCTGGACCTGTTTGGCATGTGGGAAGAGCCTGTCTGGGACCGGACGGAGGAAGGCATCCGTCTGGAGGCTTCCGGCTCCGCCCAGCTACTCTACCGGCAGGGGGAAAGCCTGAACGCCGCATTGCTGCGCTGGCAGGGAACCTGTACGCTCCCTGCCAGGGAAGACGGAAGGCTTGCTGTAACAGCCTTCCAGGGTACGCAGCCTCAGCTGAATCCCGCTGCCGGGCAGCTGACAGGCGGCTGCGCCTTCTGCCTGACGGTTCTTGGCGGGAAGGGCATTCATCAGGTAAGCGCCATAGAGCTGGGCGAGCTCCAGCCAAAGCAGACAGACAGCCCCTCTCTGATTCTGTGTAGAGCAGGGGAGCAGGACCTGTGGACCCTGGCGAAAACCCACGGCTCCACCGTGGAGGCCATCCTGGAGGCCAACCAATTGGAGGGGGAACCGGAAAAAGGGAAAATGATTCTGATCCCGGTGGGCTAATGCCCGTTGACTGCTGCGGCTGAATTGTGTCGTGTAGCCCCACTAAAAAGCGCCGTCCCGGGGGAGAGCCGGGGCGGCGCTTTGGCAGACTGTCGCTTTTGCCGGGGGGATGTCCGCCATCGTCAAGAATAGCGAATTTCAGCCCGGGATTACAAGGGGATTCTGTCGAAAGAAAAAGTTTTCCTTACTGGGCGGTGTAGCGGACCTCGGTGGAGGCGTTGGGCGTGCCCGCGAAGAATTGCTTCAGATTGTCTACAGTGGTGGAGGCAATGCTGTCCAGTGCCTCCTGGGTCAGGAAGGCCTGGTGAGAGGTGACGATAACGTTGGGCATGGCAATGAGCCGCACCAGCTTGTCGTCCTGGACGATGTGGCCGGAGAAATCTTCATAAAAGAAGTCGCCCTCCTCCTCGTAAACGTCCAGACAGGCCGCGCCCACCTTCTTGTCCTTGATGCCGGTGATCAGGTCCTCGGTGTTCACCAGAGCGCCCCGGGAGGTATTGATAATGGTGACACCCTTCTTCATCTGGGCGATGGAAGCGGCATCAATGATATGCCGGGTCTCCTCCGTCAGGGGGCAGTGCAGGGAGATGATGTCGGACTTGGCAAAGAGCTCGGGCAGGTCCACATAGTGCAGGCCGCTGTTCGCTGCGGGGAACTTATCGTAGGCCAGAATGTTCATGCCGAAGCCCTTGCAGATATCGGCGAAGACCCGGCCAATCTTGCCAGTGCCGATGATGCCAACGGTCTTGCCGTGGAGATCAAAGCCTGCCAGGCCCTGGAGACTAAAATTGAAGTCCCGGGTGCGGATATAGGCCTTGTGGGTGCGGCGGTTGATGGTCAGCAGCAGGGCCATGGCGTGCTCGGCAACGGCATAGGGGGAGTAGGCGGGCACCCGGTAGACGGGGAGCTTGCCGCTCGCTGACCGGATATCCACATTGTTGAAGCCGGCGCACCGCAGGGCGATAACCTTCACGCCCATTTCATAGAGCTTCTCCACAACGGCAGAATCCACGGTGTCGTTGACGAAGACGCACACGGCATCAAAGCCGGAAGCCAAGGAGACGGTGTCCGCATTGAGCCGGGTTTCAAAATACTTGATTTCCAGATCGGCATTGGCAGCGTAGTGGTCAAAGCCGGGTACGTCATAGGGTTTTGTATCAAAAAAAGCAACTTTCATAAGAAGTACCTCCATAAAGTATTTATTTATCGATATAATAATAGCGAAACAAGCAGGAAATGTCAATAGAAAAACCGGGCGGCATATCATTTTTGAGAAAAGCTCCGAAATATTCTGCTTCCTGTCGGATGGTTTCATACATTTTGGCGAAAGCCCATTCTTTTCGGTTGCGTTTTTCGGGAAGGCTGCAATCGATGGGAGTGACAAAAGGCGGATACGCTTTCGCATATCCGCCTACCCCACTATAAACACTACAGGAACACGCACTCCCGGTAGTCATATGGACAAAGTCACCGAGAAGGTGCCAGCCTACGGGCCGTCCTACTGCGTCGATCTGCACAATCTGGTTCAGCCAGCCATCCGTCAATTTGCTATATTAACGCTGTGGCTGACTGATTGGGTGTATACTTCCAGGGTGTGTTGGCGGAGAGAGTGGGATTCGAACCCACGGCGCGTTGCCGCGTCACTGGTTTTCAAGACCAGCTCCTTAAACCACTCGGACATCTCTCCATAAACATATTGCCTGTTCTACCGAAGAAAGTAAAACAGGCAAATGGCGGAGTGAGAGGGATTTGAACCCTCGCGCGCTTTTTAGACGCCTACTCCCTTAGCAGGGGAGCCCCTTCGGCCTCTTGGGTATCACTCCGAACGAAAAGCTATTCAGCTGACTGCCCGGATATATTAGCATACGTGGGAAGAAATGTCAAGAAGAATTTTGCCGAAGCGGCAAAAATACCGCCTCGGCGAAACGATCACTTTTTTCGGAACACCAGCAGCTTGCTGCCTACATAATTGATGATGATGACCAGCACCTGGGTGATGAGCTTCCAGATATTGCCATTTCCATGGAGCAGGTCCACAGAGACAAACAGGATGGCAGTTTCAATCAGGCCGGAGGACAACCGGGTGGCCACGAATTTGCTCAGTTCCGGCAGCACGACCTCTTTGGACCAGTCGTGGCTCTGGAACACAAAGGGCTTGTTGGTCACAAAGGCGAAGGCTACCGCCACCACCCAGGCAATGCAATTGCTTACCGAGGCTGGCAAATGCAGCCAGTTCAGGCAGGGCAGATAGACAAGATAATTGACCACCGTGGTCAGCACGCCGAAGACCAGATAGGTAACAACGTCAAAATGGGCCTTCACGAAGGCCATCATTTTTTCTTTCATTGCGATTTCTCCCGTAGTTTTTTCTCCTATTATAGTAGCATGGACCTTTTTTAATTGCAACTATTATTTTGGCACCGTCAGCCAATTGAATATCAAAAAAGCAGAGGCTTTCTCAAAATTTCTGAAAACAGTACAAAAATCCCCTCCAGACAAATCGCAAGGTCTGGAGGGGTTGTCATGTTATGAAGGAATAGCGAGATGAATCTATTGCAGATGAACAAGTAAAAAAGAAAGTGCCAGCGGAATTCCGTTTATTTTCCTGGTTTACTTGACAGGGGGTGGTTCAGAATCCGTGGCGTTTTCTGTAATTTTTTTGTAAAACCATTGACAAAAAAAGCCAAACTATAATTTGAATATTTAAAACATACGTTATAAATTCTGAAAAGCTATCAGGCATGGTTTCCGGGGAGGACATTATGGCATTTATCGGAATTGTTGGCTTTGTGGTAATCCTGTTTTCCGCCGTTAAGATCATTGTGGCGGCCAGCCATCTGCTGGGGGAGAGAAAAAAGGAGCGGTAATTTCTGCCGTATGCCCGCGGCTTTCTAAAAGCTGATTTCGGGACATTTTTTTACAAAAGCAGACTGCTTGCCCGGACATTTTCCTGGAGAAAGGCATTTTTTCACCAAATTTTTCTAAAAAGAAAAAAGGTGTTGACAAATTCCTCCTGCTGTGGTAATATAATTGGGCCTTGAGCGTGAGCTCAATGCTTGAGTGAAGAAATGGGCGAGTGGTGGAATTGGTAGACTCGCTAGATTCAGGTTCTAGTGTTCATTGCGGACGTGCGGGTTCAAGTCCCGCCTCGCCCACCAATTTCTTTCCTCAATGAAAAAGCTGATATGGGCGAGTGGTGGAATTGGTAGACTCGCTAGATTCAGGTTCTAGTGTTCATTGCGGACGTGCGGGTTCAAGTCCCGCCTCGCCCACCAATTTCTTTCCTCAATGAAAAAGCTGATATGGGCGAGTGGTGGAATTGGTAGACTCGCTAGATTCAGGTTCTAGTGTTCATTG
>OMFF01000344.1_pt1 | contig 18626 bp, 18 predicted proteins | sample 1645581 | NCBI WGS metagenome assembly OMFF01 (sample SAMEA103958140, study PRJEB25191) | human gut metagenome | biome: human-associated habitat [ENVO:00009003]; feature: intestine environment [ENVO:2100002]; material: feces | place: Germany | collected 2013/2015
AGATTTGCAAGAGGGGCGTTCTTTTTTTGCGGGTCTATGAATTATTCAGGTTAAGATTTTCCACTCTCTGGTCTGACTTTTGAGAAAGAGACGATGATCGCTTAAATTTCTGATTATCAGCAAAATAAGTTGCATAAAGAATTGGTCAAATGGCAGATTTTTCGTAACTTTATAGGTGAAAATCAATTAGTTATGAATAATATCAAGCCACTTGACCAAGTAAGTTCGACCGGCACTGATGCGCCCAATCACACAGCAAAAGTACAAAATAAATTAGCAACCGGGGACAGCATCCTTGACAGACTGATGGATTTTGCCTTGTCCGTCCCTGATTTCCGCAGGACGGACAAGGGCAATATCCGTCACCGTCTTGAAGACATCATCATGCTGATGATATTTGCCCGGGCATCAAAGTGCGTGAGACGCGGGGAGATAATCGAGTTCGGCAGACACAATCTCAACAGATTACGCAGTATCGGGCTACTAAGGAACGGAGTCCCGTCGGAACCGACGCTGTGCCGCATAGAGAACGGCATCAATGATCTGGAGATGGCCGACAGAATGCAGCAGTTCGCACAGAATTATCAGCGAGAGCTGCTTGATGAATTAGGTGTCCGAGAAATAATCTGCGTCGACGGCAAAGCCGAGCGTGGCACGGTTCAGGAAAACGGGCGCAACCCGGATATTGTGTCGGAATATTCATTCAATACCGGCATTACGCTGGCAACAGTGGCCTGTCAGGAAAAAAGCAACGAGATAAAGGCCGTCCCGCAGCTTATTGACAAGATCGATATCACAGGGAAGCTCGTCACTGCCGACGCCATGTCCATGCAGAAGCGCATCATTGACAAAATCAGGAAGAAAGGTGGTGATTTCCTGATAGAACTCAAAGCCAATCAGCCTTCCCTGCGCTACGGCGTGGAGGACCGACTTGGAGGAGTTCAGCCGGTTTATACATATGTCGAAGGACCGGAACTCGGACACGGCAGAATCGAGACCCGTACTTATCGTATCTACGACGGGCTTGAAGTTATCGCAGACAAGGAGAAGTGGGGCGGCAATATGACGATAATAGAATATGAGGCCGACACGGTAAGGAAGTCAACGGGCGTGCGTACCTACGAAAAAAGGTTGTATGTGAGCAGTCTGCCAACCGACACGCCGGCTCTCGGGGCATACGTGCGAGACCATTGGTCCATAGAGAGTATGCACTGGTGCCTGGATGTCAATCTGCAGCAGGACAGAATCAGACGCAAATCCCCAAAGGCGGCGCGGAACCTCGACACCATCCAGAGAATAGTTCTCTCGGTATTCTCCATATGGAAAGGCCTTCGCAAAAAGCGCTCCGACAAAAAGAAGTGAATGGCAGAACTGATGAGGATGTCTCAATGAGCTTTACCAGACTCCTTCGGTTTCTAAACCAAAAATGAAAAAAATAAGATTTTGACAGAAAGATAAATTGCTGACATACAACATCAAAAAAACTACCCGATTCACATCGAACCGGGTAAAGGAAGATCTGTCTCTTTTTTGGACTTAAATGAAAGTGCCGTGACTCTCTCAACTGACGCTGATTGTTTCTTATGTGCCGCTTATGCTGCCCATACTGCGTTTCGGCAGAGATGGTTTCAGCATCTTGTGGGGCTGTATCGTGCAACGGTAGGCGAAGCGGCGGTCGTCTTCATCCTGATTGCGTCCCCATGGTAGATCTGATGAGGTACCTCCGCCACCGCATGACTGGGCGAATTGCGTCGCGCCATCGAGATAGCCGAGGAATAGATACATTGCGCACTTTAGAATCTCGTTTGGCTGCTCTGCGATAGCTGTCAGAAATTCTCCGTCAATCCCGGCTTTATGTTCCGATGGCATGGATTCAATCATAGTGCGCACATCGACAACCATTCTGGCAAAGACGGCATCGGTGAGCCTCATGCGTACCTGCTCCTGATTCTTTACTTAATTCCTCTGTAGGCCAATCAACGTCAGACAGCGATATCGCAGCTTTTCTCTGTTTTCTCATTTTTTGAATGATGTATCAGGAGAGCGTTGCCGAAAGTAATGACTCCGACACGACCAATAAACATCAGTATAATTAATATAATCTTGCCGCCGGCCGACATATTGGTCAAAATGCCGGAAGAAATTCCTGCTGTTGCCAATGCTGAAGCGGCTTCAAATGAAATATCGAGAAAACTTACATTGTCAGGCTCAAAAACTCCTATAAAGTATATTCCCAAAATCAATATGAATGAATAGAATAATGTGGTCGTCAATGCGATTTCCACTCTGTATGGAGGTATGATATTGCCCTTGAGTGTGACATCCTTGTTGTTCTGCAGCCTGCTTTTTGTATAAGCATAAATTGCCGACAGAGTCGTTGATTTCAGACCGCCTCCGGTCCCCGAAGGTGATGCGCCGAGATACATGGAAATCAGAAGGATGAACATTGATATCGGGGTAAGCAGGCTGACATCGACTGTGTTGAATCCTACAGTTGTCATTGCCGATACTGACTGAAATAATGAGGCAAGAAAACGGTCGCCTGTCGACATGGCGCGGAATGAATTTTCGCAAAAGTAAAAGTGTAGCATACCCCATAGCACTAAACCTCCGGTAATGGAGAGAATTACCTTTGAAGTAAACGTTATCTTATAGTTCTTCCGTGTAAATACATTGCCTATATCAGTCATCATTATGAATCCCATTGCGCCCATAATGCTAAGACACATGATTACGATATTGACAAATACATCGTCCTGAAATTGCATCAGGTTGTCCGTATAAATGCTGAAGCCGGCTGTACAGAATGCGGAGACGGAATGAAATATTGCCGACCAGACCGGCTGCGAGATATCGTTATACAGAAAATAGGGGCACAGAAGGACAAACCCCAGAAATTCAAATAGAAAGGTGTAATTCACTGTGCTTCGCAGCAAGCTGGCCAAATCCATCGTTTCGGGATACGAAAATTGCGCGTTGAACAGCCTGATACTTGCCATTGTGCAATATCCGGTCATTTTCAGGATTATGAAAGCCGATAGAGTCATATAACCCAATCCGCCCATCTGGATGAGCAGAAGTATGACCAGCTGTCCGAAAAATGTATATTGTGTAGCCACATCTACAGTAGACAGTCCTGTGGTGGATACAGCACTTACCACTGTAAATATAGTATCAACTAAACCGATTTCCCCTATATGAGAAAAAGGTAGACAAAGCAAACATACGCCTATAATGGAATAGCCGATATAAGCCATTATCAGTTGCCGTTGTGGCATATGGGTTTTTACGCCCATTGTTATCAACTTTTCGATTGAAAAACTGAGCAAGACTTTTCTTATGCCATGGCTTATGCGTGATAAAACCTTCTTAAAAGCTGCTTTTTTCATTTCATTGTAACATTTGCGGTCCGTTCACTCATCGGTGCGGACCGATTATTATTGTAAAGTTACAAAATTATTTCGGTTCGGTCTTTATTTATTGCGCAGCTACCGGAGTGAACTTCTTACGAGCCATAGCCTGAAGATTATCGGTTGTGTCGCATTCATCCACTATCTCAACTCCGAGCATTGTCTCGATTACGTCCTCCATTGTCACGATACCGCGCATGCAGCCATATTCATCTGTTATTACCGAAATATGTTCCTTTTCTTGCAGCATTCTCTGCCAGATATCCGAGACTTTGGTATCTTCGGTAAAGAATAGAATCGGGCGCACAATGTCTTGTAACAATATGGTAAACTTATCCTGAGTAAGCATTTCAAGCACATTTGCCCTGCGGACGTACCCGACAATGAATTCACGGCCTGTTTCAAAAACAGGAATTCGTGAGAAAGGCGCAAGATTCGTGTTATCGTAAAATTCCTTCATGGTTGTGTTGATCGAAGCGGAGGCAACGACTACATAAGGAGTCATGATTTCATCGGCATTAACGTTTGATAGTTTCAGAAAATTCTGAATGACCTTGTTTTCTTCCTCTTCGATAACACCTTCGTCGGTACCGACATTTACCATCGCAGCCACTTCTTCGCGACTCACGGTCAATGGCTGTATTTTGGGCGACACGCACCGAGTAAGCAATTCCGAGAGCCACACCAGCGGATATGTTATGGCTATCAGAACTTTGATAATCTTTGCCGAAGGCATGGCAAGAGTCCGCCAATAGGACGCGCCTATTGTCTTCGGTATGATTTCCGACAGCACAAGAATAAGCAACGTAAGAATGGCGGAGATGATACCGAAATAAGCTTCGCCGAACACCTTGACCGATTCTGATCCTACGCCGGCTGCGCCTATGGTATGCGCGACTGTGTTGAGCGTCAGAATTGCAGCGACAGGTCTGTCGATATTTGCTTTGTACTTCATCAGCAGAGATGCTGCCTTAATCCCTTGACTTTCTTTCATCGAGATAAATGATACTGGAGTAGATAGGAGCACGGCTTCAAGCACGGAGCAAAGAAAGGATACTCCAAGAGCTCCCAAAAGATATAATAATATGAGTGTCATGAATAGATGTATAAGTTAATACTGCCGGAGACATACGAAAATATCTTCGGTTGATATAGAGCGAGAGTCAACTTATACCGGATTATTCACGAAACACACAGTTAAGAATTCTTGCCGGTAGATGAAAAATGAGTTTCTGGATCTTTACATATAGGCAAACATGGGGCCTCGCGATATCTGACGCCAACGATAGTTCCGGCAGTTTCTCGGTAAATTGCGGCTGAGGCAGACTGCTGGCTACAACACAATATTCAATCTCCGGCTCTAATTCAACCTCAGGAGTCTCACAGCACTCTCCCTGAATAGGGACAAGAAATAGAGTCAGAGTCGCTATTAAACATGATATTGTCGCAATGGCTCGTGTCATGGAGTCTTCATTCTATATTTATAACGCGCTTTAACGATTATTGTTGTGGTGAAGTTTCATGAGCCCATTACAATAGAGTAAAATAATGCATTTTTGGTTAATGCCATTCCCAGCAATATATGAACAATACATATGAGAACAGCTACAGTACCTGACAATTTTTTTGTCATTTTGGCGGACGTATTTGACAGTCAGAATTGTGACCGTTCGCCATCTGTATATCTCAAGACCCCGAATAGCAAATCATTACTGATTCTGTTGACAAGCGCGGGACGTGCGATATCTCTACAACTGCGATAGCTGGCGGCAACCACCGCTCCCCCACAAATTCGCGGCTTGCACGCATATATTGTTGGTTCTCAAGCCCACAGCTATCGCAGTGGGATGAAGAAAATCCGCGCCTCACGGCGCTTGACGCGAATAGGCTGTTTGATGTGGTTATTCTGCAAAATTGTCAGGTACTGTAGTGCAAAATACAGCCCATCAAGATTAATAAATCCAAGGATATTCGTCTTCATTGAAAAGACGTCACCTTGCGAGATATTTATAAGTTACGTCGAGCGTAATGAAAAGTGGACAAACAAACCGCGACATCTGAGGTCATAAAACAACACGGGACAAACAAATTAAATTTTGCTTATCCCGTGTATCAGGTAAATATGAGATTATTTTTCTTTTAATACTCATCCTCGTTGAAGAAGAAGTCTTCTTTGGAGGGGTAGTCGGGCCAGATGTCTTCGATTGATTCGTAGGTGTCGCCTTCGTCTTCGATTTCCTGAAGGTTTTCTATCACTTCGAGGGGAGCGCCGCTTCTCATGGCGTAGTCTATAAGCTCGTCTTTGGTGGCGGGCCAGGGCGCGTCTTCGAGCTTTGATGCTAATTCAAGTGTCCAATACATTGTTGTTGAGCAGATTAAGTTGTTGTTTTCGCCTTTTCCGGCTAAAGCGGAGGCAAAAGTAGTTATTTTCTAATTGATAACAATGCCTCGGGGCCTTTTTGCTGTTAAAAAAGGTGAATGTTGGAGGTGGGAGGCCTCAGGGCACGATGACTTTGGCCGATGAGATGCCGGTTGAGGCTATATATATGCCGGGAAGCAGGCTGATGGTGGCGGGGCCGTAGAGCCGGCATACGCGGCGTCCGTCGATGGCGTAGATGTCGACAGGGGTATCGCCGCCGTAGCAGAGGTGGCCGGGGTATGTGGAGATCGCAGGGACACAGGCTCCGCCGACGGTTTCAATGGCGTTGTTGGGGCCGTCGAGTGTGCGCAGACCGCGGGCTATCGATGGCAGAGACATTCCTTCGGGACTTGTGGCGCTGACGCTGAAGGCGTAGAGAGTCATAGGCTCGAGTCCGGTTACTTTGGCGCTGAGGGCGTCGCCGGCATCGTAGGGGGCGAAGCCTTTGACAGGGGTGTTGTTGACAGTGGCGCCTGTTGTTATGGTAACGTCGTCGATGGCCACTGCGGCGCCTTGTTTGCCCTGAAAGGTTATGGCGATGCTGCGGGTGTCGTCGGGAAGTGCCTCGAAGACAGCGGTATGGCCCTGACGGTTGTCGTCGGGATAGTCCAGTGGCAGAATGGCGTAGGTTCTCCATTGTCCGATGGCGTCGAGAAGCTTGACAGTCAGCGATGATTCGGCTCCTTCGGCTCCGGCTGCGCAGCGATACCAGAAGCTGAGTGAGCTTGTCGGTGCTTCGGGCGTTGTCAGGGTATTTTCGTCGGCTGTCAGCTTGAGCGACGGCGATTCGGCGCCGAAATATCCCTGCGATGCGTAGGTCGCTGTTGAGGTTGATTTCCATCCCTCGGGAAGTTTCGACAGGCCGCCAGTGAAGTCGGCTGTTGTCTCGCTGCCTCCGCTGTATTCTTTCTTGACTACGCTAAGCCGGTAGGCTGTTGCGCCGTCGAGCGGGAGCCATGAGGCGGTGAAACTGTCGGCCGTTATGTCGGTGGCTTCGTTGGTCTCTGCGGTGAGCATGGTTATCGATGTCGCTTTGGTCGAGAAGGCAATGGGCTGCGAGGGTTCGCTGTCGATAACTCCGCCGATGGCGGTCACTGTGTAGCTGTAGTCGCTCAGCGGTTCGAGGCCGTCAACCGTAAGTTCGGTAGCGCCTTTTGTCGTGACTTCGTTGCAGGCGTCGACCGGCACGAGGCCGCCCGCCGAGCTGGTTGTGTAGACGCTGACGCGGTAGTCGGTGGCGTCGTCGGCAGCCTGCCAGCTCAGGCGCACCGATCTGTCGGTTATGTCGGTCGCATCGTTGGCTTTGACTGCGTCGACTGATTTGCCTCCGCCGGCAACGTCGAATGTTATGTTGCCGTCGGCGTCTTCGGCGATGTTCGTCAGCGGCAGGCCGGGACGGATGCCGCCCCATGAGCGCATTGAGGGTGTCGTGTCGTCGGTAAACGATGTAACGTTCGAAGTGCCGGGGAAGCAGTCGCCGTCGCGCGATGATTCGGTGCGGCGGTTGTCGGCTTCCTCGATGTCGACATACTGGTGGGATGAGGTATTGTTGACCGTGTTTCTCTCCCAGACCGAGGGCTCATAGTCGATATGCCATACGAGCATTCCTTCGCCCGGAATATAGGCGTCCCATCCTTCGCGGCGCCGGTTTTCAAAGAGGAAGAATTCGTTTTCGTCGCCTGTGGTAACCATCAGTGCGGTGTTTTCGCTGATCGGCGGGAGGCTGACGGTGGTTGCGCCGCGAACCTGGCGCGGAGTCATCCATCCGAGGGCATTGCGCTCGAACGAGGAATAGAGCGGGGGGGTGCGCCCTATGTTGTTGTAGGGGCCGTAGTCGAGGGCGCTCCAGGTGCCGGGGGTGAACGACGACGTGTAGCTTGTTGCGTAGAGGTCGGGAAGGCCTATGACGTGGCTGAACTCGTGGCAGAAAGTGCCGACGCCGTCGGGGTGGTTGTCCACGACTTCGTTAGTACAGCCGTAGGTGTCGATCTTCACGCCGTCGAGCGTCAGTGATTTTCCGGCCGACGACAGGGAGTAGGAGTGGGGCCAGACGGTATTGGCTCCCGCGCCTGTCGCTTCGCCTCCGCCGGCATAGAACACGAATACGTTGTCGACGACGCCGTCGCCGTTGCGGTCATACTCCCTGAAGTCGATTTCGTCGTCGAGGGCACGGCAGGCTTCGATAACCATTTCTTCGGGGGCCTGATCGTTGCCGTAGAAGTCGTTTGCTCCGTAATAGCTGCGCGAGTGGGCGAGCTTTACGGGGCCGTAGAGGTCGAATTGAGGCACGAATTTACCGGCACTGTTTTCGATAAACCAGTCGCGGGCCGACCCTGTGCCTCCGTAGGTGGGATCGCAGAAGTCCTTCTCGTTGAGCATCGAGTTGAAATAGCTGTGAGGGTCGGGATAGACAAACCTGTAGTCGTCGTATTCGACAAGAATAACGATCGCTTTCTGGTCGCCCATCACCGGGAACGATGCCCCCGGAAAGAGTCCTGTGTGGGCGCGGCGCGGGCCGTTGTCGGCCCTTGCATCGAGAGCGCGAAGCATTGCCGGAGTCGACAGCTTGGCCAGCATCTCGCGGTCGGTTGCGGTGCGGCGTGCCGGGTCGGCCGCAATGAGGCCGGTCGACACGGGTAGCCCTTTGGCATCAGGACGCGCGTAGTAGAATGCCGGATCTCCCGGGGTCTGGGTCAGCAGAAGGGTGTCGACGGTTGTGTAGAAATGGCGGTGTTCGTCGCCGAAAAGCCGTACTGTAAGGGTTGAGCCGTCAGGCTGTTCTACAGTGAAAGGTGTCCAGCGTGCAGGCACTGCTAAGGCTGCGACGGCGGTAGCGGCTAAAAGAACCGAAGCGGATAGACGTGAGATGTTCATTTGTCAGTGCTGTCTGTCAATATTTTTTGTGATGGCAAATATAACTAAAAATAAAGCTCCTGCGTCAGTTCAGGAGCGATAAAAACGGCAAAATGCCTCGGGAAGGTATGTTTTTCGAAAGTGTGGACTCTGTCAGGCTATCAGAGCGGGTATGTCGGCAATTGAGTCGACGATGGCGTCGGGGCCGGCTGAAAGCAGCTCGCGGGCGCTGCCGGCGCCGCGTGAGAATGCTATTGTGGCACAACCGGCGTTGCGGCCCATTTCTATATCGTGAAGTGCATCCCCTACGATAATGGCTTCTTCGGGATCTACACCGAGCTCGTTAAGTGCCTCAAGCGCCATATCGGGGGCCGGTTTGCCGCGCTTGACCGAGTCGAAGGTCACTGCAGCTTCGACAATGTCAGACAGGCCCCATGATTCGATAATAAGATTCAGATCTCCGGCGCGCCGGTTTCCTGTAAGTCCGATCTTTATGCGTCGGCGCCGCAGCTCGTCGAGTGTCTCGCTTACCCCTCCGAAAAAACGGCGAGGGCGCTCGAGCGCCAATCTCAGAGCCTGACGGTGAAACAATTCGACCGCCTCGTCGACCATGACCTCGTTCGACATATCGGAAAATATGTAGAAGCTGTCGCGGGTATTCATGCCCAGAAGAGCCCTGACAAGATCCCTGTCGGGTTCGGGCTGCCCCAGCTGGCGCATGGCGTAAAGCTTCGATTCGATTATGTCCGAGGCGGTGTCGGCGATTGTGGCGTCGAAGTCGAAGATGACGGCTCTTATATTTCTGAATGTCGGGTTTTGCGGCATTATCGCGTCTTTGGATGTGATGATGAAGAGAGTAGACGTTGCAAAGGTAACCGTTGACGTGCACTATGACGAATGAGTAAGCCTTTTGTAACTGAATATTAACCGAGCTGTCACGCGGGACGTCTGATTTGCGGCGTTGCGCTAATTTTGTTAATTTTGTGGCTGCAACCTGCGTTTTCAGGGCAACAGCATGCCCTGTCGGAGCGTTATTACAATAAAGAAAAAGTAAAACAACGCAATGAATATTCTGTCGATAACAGGGGCCCTCTTCTCTATGGCCTCGCTCGTATTGATGTTCGTCCAGTGGCGGTGGACGGCAGTGGTGGCCTTCGTCGGGCTGTTGCTGACGGTTCTCGGCTCGTCGGGCTTTGCCGGGGCTATGCTGCCGTTGTTCTGGGGCTTTGCCGCGCTGGTTGTGATCGGCCTTAACTATATGCTTCCGCGCGAAGTCGTCGCCTCGCGTCTTGGCGTCGGTTATATCGGCCTCGGAGGCCTGACAGGCCTTGTGCTCGGATATTTGATTTCGGTCAACGTAATGGTTATCGGAGCCGTAGTCGGAATCGCCCTCGGCGGACTTGCGTTCAGCATGACGCCTTCGGGGCGTCATCTTGATTTCCCCTCGGCCCGTTTTTTGCAGTATTTGTGTGCCAAAGGCCTTCCCTCCGCCGTCGTGCTCTCGATGGCCGGATATGTGGCCATAATCCTTATTGAAGAATATGCGCGTTAAGATAATAGCCGTCGTAGCGGCCCTGATGGCAGTCTTCTCCCTTTCGGCTCAGGACGCTGATCAGAAACAGGAACTTCTGCCGGGACTAAAGCGCACGCGCCCCGACATGGAGCAGATAAAGCGTGAGATAAACGATCCTCAGTCTCCTTATTATTATCCCCGTCTGATGGAAGAATATCAGCGCAACGACACGCTGATGAAACTCGACAAGTTCCGCCACCTCTATCTCGGCTATCTCTTCCAGGAGGACTATACTCCTTACCGTTCCAGCGAACGTCCGCTGGCCTACACTGTTCCTAACGCTCCGACCCGAGAAGACTGCAACGAGATTATCGAGAAAGCCCGTGAGGCTCTGTCCGACAATCCGTTCGACCTGCGCCAGATGATGCTGATGATCAATGCCCTGCGAACACGCGGCAACAATGCTCTGGCGTCGATATGGCAGTATAAGCTCAACTGGATTCTCATGGCCATAGTGTCGACCGGCACCGGCCTCGACGAGGAAAACGCCTGGGTTGTCATCGAGCCGCAGCATGAATATGTTCTGCTCAATATGCTCGACTATCTTGTCGACGACCACGTGTTCTATGACCCCGGTTACGAGTATATAACTGTCACCGATGCCGATGGCCGCAAGCTCGGCGGATATTATTTCGACATACGCAACCTCCTTGAGGAATATTACCGCAAGCATCCCGAAGAGGTTGAATGATTCTTTTTCAACGCAATGACCCGCAACGACTTTGAGATTATGGCTCCCGTCGGGAGCCGCGAATCGCTCCATGCCGCTCTGAAAGCCGGCGCCGACGCTATTTATTTCGGCGTCGAGGGGCTGAATATGCGCGCACGTTCGAGCGCCAATTTCACAATCGATGATCTCCGCGATATCGCCTCCCTCTGCCGCGGGGCCGGAGTGAAAACCTACCTGACAGTCAACACCGTCATCTACGACAGCGAGACAGAGCTGCTCGGACGCATACTCGACGCCGCTGCCGAAGCCGGAATATCGGCTATTATCGCCAGTGACATAGCCGCCATCCGGGCCGCCCGGCGTCGCGGTCTGGAGGTGCACATCTCGACTCAGGTCAATATAACCAATCTCGAAGCTGTCGAGTTTTATTCGCAATGGGCCGACACCATGGTGCTCGCCCGCGAGCTGAATCTCGATCAGGTGCGCGCCATAAGCGACGGCATTGCCGCCCGCGACATCCGCGGCCCCCACGGCCGGCGTGTGGCCCTCGAGATGTTCTGCCACGGCGCGCTCTGCATGGCTGTCAGCGGCAAGTGCTATCTGAGCCTCCATGAGATGAATTCGAGTGCAAACCGGGGCGCCTGCACTCAGATATGCCGGCGCGGCTACACCGTCACCGACCGTGAGACCGGCGACAGCCTTGACATCGAGAATCAGTATATCATGTCGCCGCGTGACCTCAAGACAATCGGCTTCCTCGACCGCATGGTCGACGCCGGAGTGACGGTGTTCAAGATTGAGGGACGTGCCAGGGGGCCCGAGTATGTCATGACCGTCGTGTCGGCCTACGACGAAGCACTGCGCGCCATCTGCGACGGCACGTTCACGCCCGAACGCATCGCCGCGTGGGATGAAAACCTCACCAAGGTCTTCAACCGAGGCTTCTGGAACGGATATTATCTCGGCCAGCGCCTCGGCGAATGGTCAGAGAAATACGGGTCGAGCGCCACGCGCACCAAGCGTTATGCCGCCAAGGCTGTGCGCTACTATCCGCGTCTCGGCGTTGGTGAGTTCATGCTTGAGTCCGGCGAACTCCGTCCCGGCGACGAGATTGTCATCACCGGGCCTAAGACCGGCGCCATCATCACCACTGTCGAGCAGGTGCGTCTCGACCGCGACCCCGTCGAGAAGGCTATCAAAGGTCAGGCATTCAGCATTCCCGTGCCCGAGAAAGTGCGTCCCGGCGACCGCCTCTACATCTGGGACAAAAAATGAGGATATGTCCGGTCTATATACCGTGGTAATTGGTAATTGCGACTTTTTAATGAAGCAGACCTCCTTATATATTTTGACAATTTTTTTTGCTTGTATTATCTTATCTTTTCTTTTCCCATCCTATTCATGGGGAAATACCTCATTGACAAAGAGCGACAGCGACACCATTTCATATTTGGCCGGATTCTATATCACCAGCAATCTTTACGAGGCTCAATCCGATGATGCCACTCTGAAACGTCGCGTTACCCATCTGGTCGATGAAAGAGACTTTTCTGAATTTTTCAAAGGTATCTCGGAATTTGACCTCTCGGATTATGTTTGCCGAGACCCTGAGTTTCATAAAAATTACCAGCACGGTTTGCGTGAAGGACGATGGCTATACGACAAACTGTCGAACATACTAATAGTAGCTCCGACAGGCTCCCCCAATGGCTCTCTTGATATAGCTATATCCTTACTTGAAGATTTTTATCACGGGAAATGTGACATTTCCGAAGCTGCTTTTTCAGAGGAAGAACTGTCGCTACATGATATTCTCCGTCCGAGACATTATGCATACTCAGAAGGAAAGAGAATTACCAGGGCATGGGTCTGCAAATGTCTTTCTGTAATTGACCAGCCCGAATACATAACATCAGCCCCGGCGTTTATCAGAGGTGTAACCGATTATCTTAAATCAGGTCGGTATTTGATCTCACCATACGAAGCGGGCCAATGGGCTATAAGAGGCGCGATGTCTGCTGATATATATGGCGGATTAGCGCCTTGTTGTATATCCTGGAACAAAGATATGTTTATAAAGGGCGCAAAGTTAGCTTTTGGACTCGAACCGTCTGTTGTCGACCCGACAGATGGAACTGTCCTAAAGCGAATTATTAAAAAATATGCTCCTGATAAAAATAGCGCGGCAGAACAAAGCATTGAAGAATAAGCCTACATTGGATATGATAAAACCGACGCGACTCTTGCTGACCGATTTTGTGTTTATGAACTTACTCGACCGTCAGCTTGTTCTGACTGTAAAGAAATATTCGTGCTAAAGTTTGCAATAGGGGGTCAAAAGTCGTAACTTTGCATAAAATTTACACATTATATTCATTAAATGGCAAGACCCATTCGAAATACTCCGGTTCTCTACGGGAAGGATGCTGAACGCTTTCTTGCCGATATATCTCATCTTCCGCCGGCTGAAGAACGCCGCCGGGAGCGCGCCCGTATAGAAAAGAGCGTGGATGACTTCATGGAGCTTGTAGCCTCATTCAAAGGTATAGAAAATAATGGCTCTTCTGATCCCGTTTACCCGAATTAACAGCGGGCTTCCATTGCTTTCCTTCGATTGCGGCGACCCTGACTTAAATGAATTCCTAAGCACGGACGCCCTTAAATGGCAAAAGGATTTGCTGGCAGTAACTTATTGTCTTGAAAATGGAGAGGATATCGCTCTATATTTCAGCCTTTCAAACGACAAGATTTCGGCCAACATGCTCCCGAGAAGTTTTTGGCGGAAAATAAAGAAAAAATTTCCTCATAATAAGCATCGCAATGACTATCCGGCCGTAAAAATAACTGTCGCTTAAATCTCTCTCATAAAACAGTGCTATTCAGCATATTATAAGGAAATCTCCAAATAAGCATATTTAAATATGCTTATTTGGAGATTTCCTTTGACTCTATAATCCATATTCAGATTTAGTTTGATTAATTGTATTCTTTCCAACAACATAGGCATAACAAGCCACCGGCATAAAATGAATGTTTTTCCCATTCAGACTCTTAACGCCACTTAACGTAGTTGTAGTAACTAATGCGTCGTGCATTAGATTTTTGTCCATAAAGTAATTAAGTGATTTGAGATTTCCAGGATTATTGTAAAAAGCATCAGACCATTTAATTTCCACAGCCCAAAACGGTTTCTGCCTGGCAATATCAAGTCCGACAATGTCAACTTCACCCTGGGCCTTCCCCTGACGCCAATTAGCATATCTGATTTCATTACCCTGACGTGGAAACCATTGAGCATATACGGCAGTTTCTACCATATCACCTATTTCAGGGTTATTTTCATTGATTGGTTCGAACAAAGCGCATCTCAAAGACGGATTAGTAAGATATATCTTGAACTGTGTCTCTCGTTGATAACTTTTTGCGGTATCATCAGTGCGCCGGACAACTTTGATAAGGAATGCCGCCTCAAGATAGTTTACATATTTCTTCAACGTTACCTTCTGCACTCCGGATTCTTTTGACAAACTTTCATAAGAGAACTGTGCGCCTGAATGATAGGCAATCATAGTGAACAAGGAATTTAGTTCCTGAACATCATTTATACCGTATAAACTTGGTAAATCTCTTAACAACACTTTATCTATGATATCATGTCGTATAAATTGGCCTGGATTCTCGCGTATTTTATCTGAAAATACGACTTCAGGATATCCACCATAATTTATATAATCTATGAATAATTCATTAAGCTTGTTTATGTCTAGACACGAATATATACTTGTCGGTGAATTAGCCCAATCATGGCTTATAGGAATCATGATATTAGAATACTCTTTCAGATGGATATATTCATAGAACGTAAGAGGGGGTAAATTAAAATCTGTAAATCTACCAGCTCCGCTCTCATCACTTCGTTTCTTTAATTCAGCCGCAGCCGATCCCGATGCAATGAACTTTGTATTTCGGTAGGTATCCACCATTGATTTAAGTTCAACCTCCCAATTCTTCAAATACTGTATCTCATCATAAAACACATACAGATTCTCCTTAAGAGGATCTTTGCTCAAGGTATCACAAGCTAAACGGAACAGTTGTTCCAGCAATATTTTATTATATATTGGAGTTTCGACGGAAATGTAAATGATATTGTGAGGTGAAACACCTTCATCAATAAGCTTCTGTATGCTGTGATGCATCATTACCGTTTTTCCGACACGACGTGGTCCCATTAAAATTACAGCTCTACGGGGATTTGTTGACTTTACTAATGGATAAAATATATTAAGGTATAACCGTGGAGACATACTTGAATAATCTGAAGGAACTGAACCCTCAGTCCACCACGGATTTTCAACTTTCATTCTACCTATGATCTGCTTTTCTAATAATGGCGTATACTCCATGTTGATTTAACTTATTGGCACAAATATACAAATTCTTTGCAATATAAATATAATAAAATATGCTTATATTTACAGTTTATCTACACATAAGCAGATATACCATGAAATATGTTGCTTATAATGTCATTTAGTTTAGAGAACCTTTAGTCGAGATGCTGTGCTGTTTGTAGTAATTGCTCAGAGCGCCCTATGATGTTTTAATCCCTGAACCCTTCGCATAATTTAAATTGTGTCTGCCTGATACATACGGATTTTACCAGTTTTCTATCGGTGTATTTGTCCGATATTTGTGGTGTGTCCGAGAACAATTAGTGGCAATACCCTCGGAACAGAAAGCCGATTTTGACGGCGAGTTCCTGACGGCAATCGCCGAGCAACCCAACGAGATTTTGAAGTGTGCCATGTATCTGTTCCTCGGCTATCTTGATGGCGCAACCCAATACGTTAGTTTTGCGAGTCGGAACTTAGCGACCGTCGGTCATAGGCCGGTGCGCAGTCGGCTAAGTCGAAAGTTACCGCCCGCAATTCGCCCAGTCATGCGGAGGGAGTGGCAGCGACAACTCACTACCATGGGGACGCAATCCGGATGAAGATGTCCGCCGCTTCGCCTACCGCTGCATGATGCAACTCACAAGATACTGAGACTGTCTTAACCGAATTGGGTTTTGGAGTTTTGGAATCTTTCCTCCTGAAGATTCCTCAGCTGCAATAAAATGTTATTTGTGTCCGACAGTCAAATCTCACAAAATTGATTATCTTTGTAATTAGGAAACATCTTAGCTAAATCATAAATACCCAATATCATCCAACTTATATATATTATATAGTTAAGATATAGTTGAATATATTCAATATTATTGCTAATTAATTGGACAATTTTTTATTATGAGAAAACTATTTTTGACTTTTTTGTTTTTGACAAAAGAACTTATTACATATGCCCAATCCGTCTATATGCATGAGGCGCAGGAAGATAATGGAGAACTTGATTTTGAAACATTTCTACAATCTCTAGTGATAATCATTCCAGGATTTTTAATATGGCTCCTTATATCTTCCTACATAAAAGACAATAAGATAAAAAAGGGACAAGCAATAAGACAATTAAAAAAGCAGAAAGAGGATGAGAGAGAACGACAGTATCAACGTGATAGTGAGAATTTCCGTGCTAAACTGAATTGCACAAACTTTATCTATATCAATGGACATAAAGCTGTTGATTTGGGCTTACAATCAAGCATATTATGGGGCGTTGAAAATATTGGGGCTGAAAACAATATGGAAGTCGGTGATATATATGGATGGGGAGATTATGAGAAAATTAATATTAATGAGACATATCTCAGAACATGGTCAAACCGCTGCGCAATTAAGTTAGTGTCAGACGAAGAGTATGAAGATATCAAGTACGATTATGATGCTGCTATAAAAATAAGAGGGGCTATGTGGAGAACTCCAACAGAGATGCATTTTATTGAATTGCAAAATGATTGCAAATGGGAATATATTGATAATTTTGGAATAGTTGGATGGAAAGTGACTGGGCCTAATGGGAATTTTATTTTTTTTTCCAATCAAATACAAATGGCATAATCATGAAAGTCGATCATGGAAAAATTTGTACGATATGATATTATTAACCACTTCCTTCCCAAAAGAAGATAATATCATAGCTACTGAAGTTGGTTTATCAAAAAAAGCTATTTTTTATGACATTAATGGTTCTTCTCATAATATAATTATTCGAAATCGTGTCAATTGTGGTTATATACGCCCAATAGCATTTAGGTCCATTGATGTTAAATCAGATATAGAATTGGCATTATGTTATCTTAGAGGAACGAATGTTAAAAAAGACACCAATAGGGCCGTCCATATTTTATATGATGCTTCCGAAAGGAATGATGCAGAAGCACAGCGAATCTTAGGTTTACTTTATCTTAAAGGACAAGATATTGGAAGAAATCTAAAACGAGCTTTGTCATTATTGAGATTGTCTGGGACACAAGGGGATGTCCAAGCATTACATTTTTTGGGTGACTATTATCAACATGAAAAAAATAAAGACAGAGACATGGCATTGGCCATTTTATATTATACAAAGGCTGGGAATCTCAAAGATGTAAAATCTATTTTGTCGCTTATAGAGTTATTCCTGCAAAATGAGAATAAAGACTTTTTTGGAAATGAACAATTTAATGTATTTGTAGAAGGGATACGAATGGGGATAATAGAAGTATCTCGAATCACTGAGGTCTGGCTCAAAGGAGAAGACCATGCAGATTCAGACGGCGTAGCCTTATATAGTTCCAACGGATTAAGATTAGTTGGAACTATAGCTGATAGAATCAATCCCGGGAGCTCATATAATGGTCATGTGGTAAGCGAAAGTATGTCATCTAAAACAATTGAATCATATGAAATTAAAATGGGAACGCGAGTAATCGGGCAGTACGCTTTTGAGAGATGTTGGAAATTAGCAAATATTAAAATCCCTACTACGGTTAATTTTATTGGTGCTTATGCATTTATTGGATGTACTATGCTAGATTCAGTTGTATTGCCAAACTCTTTGGTATATATTGGGGATAGGGCTTTTGACTGTGATGACCATGCTAAAATTCAATGCACTGTACACAGACAAAAGCCCATTAAAATATATTTGCCAAGTTCTGTTGAAATAATTGAAGGTAATCCTTTCTGCTATAAATCCATTATAAATAATTGGAATCCTCGTTTTAAGGTTATTGACAATGTATTATTTAGTGCAAATGGAAAAATTCTCATATCTTATTGTTCATCTGAAGTTGAATACACGGTTCCCTCTAGTGTAAAGGAGATAGGTAAAGGTGCATTTAGGAATACGCCGATAAAAATAATTCATTTGCCTGATAGTTTGGAAATAATAAATGAATCTGCTTTTGAGAATTCAGGAATAAAAGAAATAAAATTTCCGAGTTCCTTAAAAGAAATAAGAGCGAAAGCTTTTGATTCATGCAATTTTAGAGATGGAAAATTAGTCCTTCCATCTAACATAGAGACTATTGATTTTGAAGCATTCCAATTTACTTGGTCTGTTAAAATAATAAGAGTGCCAAAAGGAAGAATTGAACACTATAAATACATTCTACCAGAATGGGTGACTGAACAGATTGTAGATGATGAGACTTTATATGAAAATGGATTATATCTCAATCTTGAACGAAATGAGATAATCTCATCATACGATATAAGTAATATGAGGGTGTATCAAAATACAGTTTGGTACACCCTCTGTTTTTAAGCTGGCTGAGAA
>OMFF01000360.1_pt1 | contig 18000 bp, 22 predicted proteins | sample 1645581 | NCBI WGS metagenome assembly OMFF01 (sample SAMEA103958140, study PRJEB25191) | human gut metagenome | biome: human-associated habitat [ENVO:00009003]; feature: intestine environment [ENVO:2100002]; material: feces | place: Germany | collected 2013/2015
AGCGTAGACCCCACCTGCCTGACCCTCGGCTATGACCGCTATCTGTGCGTGGACTGCGGCATGATTGAAAAGCGGGACTATGAGGCCGCGCTGGGCCACGCCTATCAGAGTGTGGTCATCCGGGACGCCACCTGTGAAGTCCCCGGCAAGACCATTGATATTTGTGAGCGGTGCGGCAATGTGAAAGAAACCGACCTGCCCCAGACCGAGCATAAGTTCTCCACCACCGTCATTCCGGCAACCTGTACCAGCCCTGGCTACACCCTGCGGGAGTGTACCGTCTGTGGGGAGCGCCACATCGAGAACATCACCGCCGCGCTGCCTCACAACTATGTAAGCAAGACCACCCCGGCCACCTGTGAGGGCGGCGGGCGCACCCTCCATATCTGCGAGGGCTGCGGCAGTTCGTTCATCACCGACTACACCGACCCGCTGGGGCATAGTTGGGATGAGGGCAAGGAGATCACCGGGGCCACCTGCACCGGCGAGGGCATGACCGAGTACACCTGCATCCGCTGTGGAGCCACCCGGCTGGAGGGTGACGAGGCCGCGGGTCATATCCCCGGCGATCCGGCCACCTGCACCGATCCTCAACTCTGCATCCGCTGCGGCGCCGTCATTGAGAACGCTTTGGGGCATGACTATGCCGAGGAAGTGACCGAGCCGACCTGCACCGAGATGGGCTACACCACCTATACCTGCACCCGCTGCGGCGACGCCTACAAGGGCGACTACACCGAGGCCGCAGGCCATAAGCCCGGCGACTGGATCATCGACAAGGAGCCTACCACCGACAGCGAGGGCAGCAAGCATAAGGAGTGCGAGGTCTGCGGTGAGAAGTTAGAGGAAGAAACCATTGAGAAGATCTACAATCAGGCCACTACGGACAGTAAGGGCGAGGCCGTTGTGGGCGGCTATCTGGTAATTGTCACGGATACCGACACTAAAGACCCCGTTTCCAATGCTATTGTCACTCTCCATGCGGACGATACCCTGTCCATCCGTCTCCCCAATTCCCGCCTGCTGGACTATGCCGACCAGACTACCGTGACTGTCCTGCTCACCAAGGATAAGAGCGCCGTGGAGGGTATGTTCGTTACTATGACTGACAAGCACGATAACTACTGTGCCGGTAACACTGACAGCAATGGGCAGGTCACTGTTCCCGGCACCAGCGGCAAGACCAATGAGGACGGCAATACCACCGTTGGCTGGGAGGACGAGGACGGCGACCGCTGGACACTGACCGTCACTGTAGAGGACTACGAAACCGGACGCCCCATCGAGGACGCAGAGGTGTCCATCGGTAAGGGCGGCAATATTACCGTCACCCTGCCGGACGGCACCGATATGGACGAGGACAACCGCATCACCGTCACGGTCACAGACAATGAGCGCGACCCGCAGGAGGACGTGACCGTCATCGTCAAGGGCGACCTCGGCCAGCGGGAAACCGGCGAAACAGACGAGGACGGGAAACTCACGGTTCCCGCCGTCACCGAAACCGAATATCACGGGGCCTATATTGTCGGCTACACAGACGGCACCTTCGGCCCGGAGCGCAGCATGAGCCGGAGCGAGGCGGCGGCCATCTTTGCCCGCCTGCTCTCTGACAAGTTGGATGAGCGCATCCCCAGCGGAAATAATGTGAAGTTCAAGGATATTGACCCGGATATGTGGTATGCGGGCTATGTGGAATATCTCACTGGCTACGGCGTGGCCGTGGGCTACAATGACCGCACCTACCGGGGTGATAAGGCCATCACCCGCGCCGAGTTTACCGCTATGGCGGCGCGGTTCTTTGATGTGTACGGCGATGGAGCCGAGGAAATCATGGAGCAGTACGAGGGCTTTGACGATGTGAGCGACGGCTACTGGGCTGCTGAGTATATCAAGGACGCCGCCATCCACGGCTGGGTAGAGGGCTACGGCGACGGCACCTTCCGGGCCGACGATCCCATTGACCGGGCGGAAGTCGTCACCATTGTCAACCGCCTGCTGGGCCGCGAGGCTGACGAGGACTATATTGCCGATAATCACCGCCGTCTGGTGATGTTCCCCGACGTGTCCTCCCGCCATTGGGCCTACTACAACGTGCTGGAGGCCGCCAACGCCCACACCGCCAACCTCACCAATCCCGAAACCTGGGAGAAGTGATTTATCTGCGTGCCGCGGCCCCGCTGTGGGCCGCGGCGCTTTTATACCACAATCCACCCTACATGAAATGAAAGAAGGAGAATGCACCTATGCTGAAGATCGTAGCAATCGGAAACCTGACCAACGACGTGGAGCTGAAGGTCCATGAGGCCACTGGCAAGCCCTATGCCATCCTGCGGATCGCCTCGGACCGCCGCTACCGGGACAAGGAGGGCAACCGCCTGACGGATTTCATCTCCATCAAGGTCCGCGGCCCGCTGGCGGAACGCTGCGCAGAGTTTGCCTGGAAGGGCTGCAAGCTGGCCGCCTCCGGCGACTTTGAAACCATCACTTTCGCGGACGAGCCGGAGCGGCAGCCCGGATTCCTCATCAAGGCCACGGAGGTGGAGTTCCTGTCTCCCCGCCGCGTCGAGGAAAGCGCCGCAGCCGTGTCCGCAGAGGCTGTGGATGCGGCTGCGGCCTGACTGCCATGCGGAATACCGGAATCGAGTACACCAGCGCGGAACACACGCCTACAATCCTGCCGGAACTGGCGGACCTGCTCCCCCCTCTCAGCGGGGAGCAGGTCTCCGCACTGGAAAAGGACCTGCTGCAGAACGGCTGTTACTCGCCCATCATCGTCAATGAGGATCTCGTTGTCGTAGATGGCCACAACCGCCAACAGATTTGCACCCGGCACGACCTGCCCTACAAGATGGCGGTGTTTGCCTTTGACGATCTGCTGGAGGCCAAGCAGTGGGCGCTGGATACCCAGAAGGGCCGCCGCAACCTGGACAAATGGGAGTTGGGCAAGATCGCCCTGAAACTGCGGCCGGAGATCGAGGCCAGGGCAAAGGCCAACCAGGGTGCCCGTACAGACCTTTCGGCAACATTGCCGGAAGGTTCCGCACCTGTGGACACCCGCAAAGAATTGGCTGCATCCGTTGGCCTCGGGGAGCGCACGATGGGCAAGGTGATGCAGATCGACGAACACGCCCCCGCCGCCGTGAAGGAGGCCCTGGATAAAAAGGAACTGTCCGTCAACCAAGGGTATCAGATCACCCGACAAGTACAGGATCTGCCGGAGAGTGAGCAGGAACAGGCGGCATTGGACCTGGTGGAGCTGGAAAAAGCGAAAAAGGAGATCCGGGAGAAGGATGCGGAGATCGACCGCCAGAGCAAGATCGCCGGCGTGTTCTGCAAGGCTTATGAAAAGGCCGTTCTGCTGACGCCCACAGAGGAAAATGTGCGGATCTGGGTCAAATGCACCCGCATGACTAAGGAAGAAATGGAGGATACCATCAAGGAGTCCCGTGAGTTGGCCGGGGTGTTTACCTCCATTGCCGGCCTCATGGAACATCTCCTGCCGGAAAGGGGGACGCTATGAATGAGATGAGTGTGCGGACATGGCAGGAGCGGTTCCGTGCCGGGGATTTCAGCAGCCTGGATCGTGCTGTGCAGTGCGAGGCCGGCTGGTATGACTGGTTTTGCCGGGACGACGCCCTGGCCGGACGCCTGAAAAAAATCTCCGGCGTTGTGCTGGGGATCACGGATCCCTTCATTCTGGACAACTACTATGTGTGGTTCAAGAACAACTGCCCGCTGGAGGGACCGCTTTATGACGACGTCCGGTTTGAGCCTCTCACCGGGGAGCGCGACGGGAAATACTTTGTCGTTTCTTTGGACAGCCCCCATGAGCATATGAAGTGGGCGCTCGTTACAGAGCGGTATGGCTACGACGCACCGGAATTTGAATGCGGCAATGTCCGTGACATGGTGAAATACATCAACGCCATCGCGCCGGAGCTGGCGCGGGGGATCCAGCCTCGCTTCGTGCAGGAGAAAGCGGCTGTGGGCGAATATGTCCGGCAGCACGAGGGGAAAAGCAGTTACAGCATCCGGCGGGCGGGGGATCACCTGTTCGCCTACCAATCCCCCCGTGACTGGAAATACAGAACTGTCGCGGTTTCGGACTCTCCGGAGAATGTCCCCCAGGGCTTTCCTGCAGAACTTGCAGAACAGCACTGCATGCTCTATGTTTTCCCAAGCGAGGCGCCCGCACTGGACAGGGCCGACGTGCTGCAGCGCGCACAGCGCAGGAAGGAGCAGACGCGATGACCAGGAGATTCAACGGTCGCCCCGCGCTGCCGCCCAAAGCCAAGGCAGAGATCCTGGAGGTGCTGTTTGCCAACATGGAGATCAGCGGCGACGAGATCGCGGCCATTTTGAAAAAGCACCATGTCTCCTGCGACGCCGACGTCCTGCAGGACCGCTACCGCAGGCAACTGGGCCAGCGCCTCATGGCCAGCCTCCGGGACGCCTCCGGTGAGCGCGAGGTCCTGTCCAATGGGAGGGGGCGGTATGTTGTGCTGGAGTGCTGCCGGGATCGCCAACAGCTTGCGGCCATCCGCCGCCGCATTCAAAATCAGGCGCATGGCCTGAACGCTTCCGCCGGCAAGGTGAGAGCCCGCATCGCTGTGCTGGATCGCCTGATCGCCTGTCTCAGAAAGGCGGCGTGACATGAAGATCAAGGATCTGATCGCCGCGGTCCGGGACTACCCCGCTCTGCGGCAGGCGTTGGAGGAATCCAACACTGAATTGGACCTCAGCCGGATGGAATGCGCGCAACTGCAGAGCAAGATCAATGAACTGGAACCGCTCGTCGATGAATACTACCAGGAGAGCTGCGGTAAGGAATATGCCGCCAATCAGGAGCGCCAGAAAGTGGAAACACTGAAGAAAGCCCTTGCGTCCTTTTGCCCGGCCCTGGACAGCACGGAGCAGCTCCGGCGGTTCTATGACACCATCGGCCCGGATTTTGATGATGGTGGTTTCCGCCTCTACGACGCCGCCCTGGCGATCTCCGGCTATCCCAATCTCCCCGGCGAGTTCCCCTATGAGGACAACCGCGGTGTCTTTGATGAGACGGACGGTCATCAACTGCTGAAGTACCTGACCGCCCTGCACTTCCATGCCGTTCGGTGGGAGGTCGTGCCGGGGACACCTTATGAAAAGGCTGTCCTGTTGGATGTGGATACCGCCACCCCGGAGTACCGGGCCTTTGAAAAGCAGCTCTATACGCAGGCCCTGCGTGACTTAGGTTTTCAGGGCCTTCTGCCCCAGGAGCAGGAACGGCGGATCGGCAAGCAAAAAGAAAAACGGAAGGAAGGTGCTGAGCGATAGAACAGAAACCTGACAATGGGATGAGCAAGGACGCCTTCTGGGCGCTGATTCAGGAGGCAAAAACCGCCTGCGGCCAGGATCTGAACGCTATGGAGGACTACCTGCGGGAGCAGCTTGTGTCTATGGGGCCTGCCGCGGCGAAAAAATTCCATGACATTCTGCAAACCTATGAGGATCTGGCGGACCAATACGGCCTGTGGGACGCCGTCAGCGTGATCAAGGAGTATGGCTGTTCGGATGACGGTTTTATCGACTTCCGCGCCTGGCTGATCGCCCAGGGCAAAGAGGTGTACATGAATGCGCTGCGGGATCCCGACACGCTGGCGGATATAGAGCCATACGGCGATTGCTGTTTCGAGTGCCTGTCCTATGTGGGCGATTACGCCTATGAGCAGCTCACCGGCCGCAGCGCCTACGACGAGATGGAACCAGACAGGATCGAGAAGATGCGGGACGAGCTAAAAAAGGATATCGTCTACAAAGACGGCATCCAATACCCCAGGGAGCCGAAGGACCTGCCACGGTTCCTACCCCGGCTGTGCGAAAAATACGGCGGGCCGGAGCGTTTCCTGGCGGCGCCATCCACATGGAATTACGACCTCCATGAGATCCGCCGGCTGTTGGACGAGGGCAAGGTCCAGGACATGGCTACCAAAAAAGAGAAAGGGGGCGGCGCTCGGTGAGCGAGGGATACGTCATCGGCGTGGACCACGGTTACGCAGCCATGAAAACTGTCCACGGTTCCTTCCCCTCGGGGCTGGTGGCCTATGAGCATGAGCCGTACACCCAGAAGAATGTGTTGGAATACGGCGGTACGTACTATGTGGTAGGCAGCGGCAGGCAGCCTCTGCAGAAAGACAAGACCCGGACGGAGGACTACTATCTGCTGACCCTGGCAGCCATCGCCAGGGAACTGGACTGCCGCAATGCCGAGCGCACCTGCTCCGTCATTCTGGCTGCCGGCCTGCCCCTGACCAGTTTTGGCCGGGACAAGAAGAAGTTCCGTGCCTATCTGCTGCGGGACGGCAAACCGGTGCCCTTCCGCTATGAGGGCCGGGACTATACCGTCACCGTCCGGGATGTGAAACTGTTCCCCCAGGGCTATGCCGCTGTGCTGACCCAGACGGAGCTGCTGGATGAACCGTCCGTCATCGTGGCGGACATCGGTGGCTGGACAGTGGACCTGATGCGCTTGGACAACCGCCTCCCCAATGCCGCCACCTGCCGCAGCTTGGAGTGGGGCATGATCCGCTGCATCGATGAGATTAGCGAACAGGTGCGACGCGTCCTGGGTCTTTCTCTGACAACGGCGCAGATCGAGTGCGTCCTGCGGGGTGATGCCAGCAGCCTCCCGGACGAGGCGAAAGGCATCATCCATGCCCAGGCGGACCTGTATGTGCAGAACCTGCTCTCCACCATCACGGAGTGCGGCCTGGACACCCGCGCCATGCCTACTATTTTTATAGGCGGCGGAGCGGCGCTCATGAAGCGGCGTGTTTCGGCCACAAACGGCCTGTGTCGGCCCGTGATCCTCGATGATGTATCCCTGAACGCCAAGGGCTATGAACGGCAGATGTCGGGGAGCGGCGCCCATGCCTGAAAAGCGACGGCTCAGCCTTTCCTTCTCCCTGGCCCAGCGGGAGCAGCGGGACGCATGGGAGCGCCTGTCCGCCGTTGCGCCCGGCCAGCGCATGGACGCCGTGTGCAGGATGATCAACGGCTACATGGAACAGCAGGAACTGCTGGAGGCTGTCCGTAGAATCATCCGGGAGGAACTGGCAGGCGTTTCCTTCCCAAAGACCACTACGCAGCAGGAGCAGGCCGGGGCCGTCGATGAGGACGTCCTCGGCTTTCTCCGTGCGCTGCAGGAGGGAGATGAGATCACCTGATACGATATTTTGATATGTTCGCCGGGATCATCTGCATTCACATCATAGATGGAGAACTGCGGAAGGAGGCGGCCGCATGATTGGTTTGAAAGATCAGTGTTTCGGTGTCGAGGTAGAAATGACCGGCATCACCCGTGAACAGGCCGCACAGGCGCTCGCGAACTATTTTGGAACTACACCCCGGTACAAAGGCGGGACTTATGATGCTTGGGTAGTCCGAGATGCAGAGAATAAAGAGTGGAAACTGATGAGCGACGGGAGCATCCATGCAGAGCGAAAGACATTACATGGCTACGAACAGACAAATAACAGGCAATATATGAGAATATTCAGCAGTACGGTTCCCCCACCTGGTACGAGTGGTGTAATAAAAATTGGGGAACCAAATGGAATGCGTATTCCTGTGTGGAACTGGGTAAGGATGATGATACCCTGGAGTTCTTTACTGCCTGGAGCAGCGTCCCGACAATTTTGGAGGCCCTTTCGAGAAAGTACCCGGACCAGACTATCTCCTACCGCTGGGCAGACGAGGACATTGGGAGCAATGTGGGAGAGGCTGTATACAAAAACGGAGAAATGATCGATGCAAACATCCCGGAACCCGGATCCAGAGAGGCGTATGAACTGGCGTCGGATATCATGGGGATCGACCTTGCAGACTTTGACCTCTATCTCTCTGCGGATAAAAGCACCTATGAGTACCATGAGGACCCACCCAAAACAAAACGCACCAAGGATGGGCCGGCGAGATGACGTTTTACGAACAGGAACTTCGGAAACTGTTTGCGGACGGCACGGTGATCGGCAGCCCCACTTTTGCGGGCCGGGCCTGTTTGGGAACGCTGGGAAAGGACCTCCGTGTCCGTGTTCAGTTTGTAACATCGGGTCATGCGGATCACTATGACGCCATCAGCATCACAGTGCTAAACCGCACGGACGGTGTAGTCGATAAACTCCGCCTCCGGCTGAAGGATGTTCTCGGCGTCAAGCAGGTGCCAGGCAACCCCAACTTCCGTAATGGCGTAGCGCCGCATATCTGGGAAGATAGCGGGAAAGCGGAGTGGTACGCCTTCCGCCCATCCGCGGCGGACTATTCCGCCATGCGGCAGGCTGTGAGCGAGTACCTGGGAGTGTTCCGGGATCGTGTGACGGAGCGCCGGCAGGATGGCCCAAGACTCGTCTACATCTGCGCCCCGCTCCGTGGCGAGGTAGAGAAAAATATCGCCTTTGCCAGAGATAGAGCGCGGGAGGTGTTCGTGGAGGGCAACGTGCCCATCTGCCCCCATTTGATGTTTCCGCCCATTGCCGACCCGGAAAACCCGGCACAGGATCAGGCGGCACGGGAGATGGGCCTGCGGTTGGTGGAGTCCTGCCAGCAGGTCAACGTCTACGGCCCCGTCTGGACGGAGGGCATGTGGGCGGAGATCAACCACGCCGAGAGGCTGGGGATCCCTGTCCTGACAGACCAAAAGGAGCTGGGAAAGCCCCCGCGCCGGCGAACCAAGCAAGGGAAGGAGCGATGATGTGATGGTGGACAACATTCCGCCAGAAGAACTGGAGATCGAATTATCAGGCAGGCAGATCGAGCAGTTAGATGCGATTGACAATGCCGTTTACCAAACGATCCTCACCTTCCTCAACAAGACGGAAGATGAATTTCCCTGGGATATGCATTATATAGGCGAAGTAGCGGATGCCATCGAAGGAACACTGCTGGATCTCGGCCAGCGGGTCCACCGGCCTGCAATCATAACGGAAAAAGACGGAACAGTGCATTTGGAAGAATATCAGGAACCTGTACTGCAAACACCCAAAAAGAATAAGAAGAAGGAGAAACCTGCCTATGAGCGATAACCCCCAGTGGGAAATCATCCAAGGCGACGCGCTGAAGGTGCTGTCCGGCTTTGCGCCTGGGACCTTCGACGCGGTGATTACAGACCCGCCCTACGCATCCGGCGGGCGCACCCAGGCGGAAAAGAACAAATCCACGGCGAAGAAATACTCCAGTATGGGCGACCATGCCCCGCCGCCCTTTGATGGCGACGCCAAGGACCAGCGGTCCTGGACCCGGTGGGCGGCGGAGTGGCTGTACGATGCCCGGAAAGCCTGCAAGCCGGGCGCTCCGGTGTGCATGTTCATCGACTGGCGGCAGCTCCCCGCAGCTACGGACGCCCTCCAGTGGGCGGGCTGGATCTGGCGCGGCACTGCCGTCTGGGACAAGGGCAACAGCCGGCCCCAGAAGGGACGCTTCCGCCAGCAGGCGGAGTACATCGTCTGGGGATCCAACGGGGACATGCCCATCAACCGGCCCGTGCCCTGCCTGCCTGGCGTGTTCAAGTACGGCAATCCCCAGAACCGCATCCACCTGACGGAAAAGCCCCTGCAGCTCATGCGGGACATCGTGAAGATCACCGAGCCGGGCGGACGGATCCTGGACCCCTTTGCTGGCAGCGGCACCACGGTGCTGGCCGCTGTGCTGGAGGGCTACTCCGCTACCGGCATCGAGGTCACGGATGCCTATGCCGCACTGGCCAGAGGCCGGATCCGGCAGGCGCTGGAGGACGTCCAATGACACGCCCATCATCAAGGCCGTACCTTTTACGGTGGTGCGGGAGATTATCCTGCCGGAATCTAAATACCGCCGCTTTCAAGCGGACCTGCTGACCGAGGCCCCCTTCATCGCCGCCAGGACCCAGCTCACCGGGTACAGCGAGAAGTCCGGCCGCTTCCGCTGCCTGCTGGTCACCACCCGCAGACGGCAGGACGGCATCCTCATTGACAGCGAGGGCTACGCCTACACCCGCTATGCGGCGTATGTGCGGGACAAGCGCGAACTGGATCTGGCCGGCCTCCCGCGGGATAACCTGGACCTCAAGGCCGTGAGCGGTGAGCATTTTTCTTTTCCGCAGGAAAGAGAATCAAAATCCACCTACCGCTTGAAAATGGCCGCGCCCTGCGCGGCGAGGCCACCGCCGCCTTTGGCGGCGATGGCGCAAGCATAGCATTTGTATGACAAATGCGCTTGCAGGGGGAATCCCCCTGGCCCCAATGCCGCCTGCAGGCGGAAAAAGGAGGTGACGTGTGCAGGAAAAAAGCAAATTTCTCTCCGTGCGGCTGACCGCGGAGGAACGGGAACGCCTGGACCGGCTGGCCAGAGAGTCCGGCCTGTCCCTGAGTAACGTCATCCGCTCCTGCATCAACCGCACGGAAATCCGCCAGCGCCAGCCGGCGGAGATTAACGACTTATATCGGGAGATCAATCGAATCGGCGTGAATATCAATCAAATCGCCCGGAGCGTCAACGCCGGCATCGCCACCCGACAAGACGCAAGAGAGGCGCTGTTCCTGCTGCGGCAGGTGTACCTGCTCATGGAAAAGGTTGCGGATCTGTAATGGCGGTTACGAAAATCCTCGCCCGCAAGGGCCGGCTGGATGTGGGAGTCCGATATGTCCTCAATGGGGATAAAACAGAGGATCAAATCCTGACTGCCAGCCAGGGCTGCTCCACCGAACACGCCGTCAGCCGTATGATGAAAACCAAGCGACACTATCGCCAGACGGACGGCGTCCAATACTATCACCTCATCCAGTCCTTCAAGCCCGGCGAGGTCACCCCGGAACTGGCGCTGGAGATTGCAAAGGAGTTTGCCGCAGAGCATCTCTCCGGCTATGAGGCGGTCATCGGCGTTCATGTGGACAAGGAACACATCCATGCCCATACCATATTCAACTCTGTGAATGCGAATACCGGTGAGAAGTACCATAGCAATGCCCGCAGCTACTACAGCCAGATCCGCGCCATCTCAGACCGACTGTGCCGGGAGCATGGCCTGTCCGTTATCCTGGAGAGTAAGGGAGAAAAGGCGGTCAGTTACATCGAGTGGCTGCGGCAGCGCAAGGGCCAGCCCACCTTCCGCTCCATGCTGGAGGCGGATCTGCGGGAGGCCATCCAGGACGCCAACGACATCGGTCACTTCTTCCTCATCATGGAGCATAAGGGCTATGAGATCAAGCATGGGAATCGCCTCGGTTTCCGCCTTCGGGGTCAGGAACAGTTCATGGTACCGGGCCGAAAAAATCCGCTGTTCACTGAGGATGGCATCCGCGCCGCTATCGAGGGGAACCTGGATGAGATCGCTGCCGGCAACCGCCCGGCCATCATCTACCGGCTGCAGTACCAGCCGTACCGCAGGCGCTATCCCCAGAAGTACACCGGATTTATGGCCCTGTACGTCCACTATCTCTATCTGCTGGGCAAGGCCGGGCAGCGGCAGTATCCGCCGAAGATGACGCCCCATCTCAGGAAGGAGATTATGAAGTTTGAGCAGTACAAAGAGCAGTTCGCCTTCCTGCGGGAACATGGCGTCTCCACGGCGGAGGGCCTGCAGGCCGTCCGTGCCCGCACAGAGGAAACGCTGGCCAGCCTCACCAAGCAGCGCACCATCCTCAATGTGCGGAAAAAGAAGCGGCGGGCGCTCTACGACGCCCTCTCCGACGCGGAGGCCCTCGCCCCGGCAAAGGACTGCTATGCGTCCGGCATGCCCGGCATGGAGGAACCCTTCACCAAGTACATGGACGCCGTCTCCACACTGGAGCAGTGCGGGATCCCCAGGGAGCAACTCATGGCGGAAAAGGCTGAACTATACCGGCAGTTGGCGGACATCAACCGGGAGATTCGTCGGGCTCGGAAGGAGATTTCCCTGTGCGAAACCATTGAACGAAACCGGCCCCAGATGGAACATGATATTCAGGCGGCCGAGAGGCAGGGGCGTCAACAGGAGATGGAACTTCTGTCCCGGTAGTTCGTTTCCAAACCCGACAGCGAACCCAGCGCAGCGGATCGCTGTCGGAGAGGCGGAGCAGCGGAATGAGCGCGCCCTGGCTCCTGCGCCGGGGCAAGGGATATGGAACTTGCGACGACGAAAGGAGGTGGAACGAGATGAATATCGGAGGCGGTGAAGCTGCGGACCAACTGGTCCGCATGCTGCTCTCCGGCGGTGAGGTGACCGTCCGGCTGGGCGGTTCGGCAGCCAAGAATCTGCTGGCCATGTCGCTGGCCCTGGCGAAAAACCACAAGAAGATCAGCGGAAAGGTCCGCATGGGCAAAATGCTGCAGCAGACACGGGATCTGCGGGTATTTCCCATGACGCAGGAAGAATACCGGGCGTTCAGGCACAAGGCACGGGAACCGAAATTGCTCTATGCGGCCATCCAAAACTCCCGGGACTCCAACGGCCCGAACAGCATGATAGATGTTGTCATGCCGGCCACAGAGGTGGAACGGGCCAATCTGGTGTTCCAGAAGATGATGTACCGGCAGCCGGAGGCCCCCCAGAAGGGGCAGCCGGAACGGGAGCGGCAGCCGGAGAAGGAACCCGGAGCGCCAAAAAAAGATTCCCGGTCGGGACGCGCCTCGCGCGATACAAGCACCAGCTCTCCTACGCGCGCCGGGAGCGCGGCGAGGACGACGAGTGAGGACCGGCCCTCCGTTGAGGGACGCCTGCAGGGCTATCGCGCACGGTTGGAGGAACAGCGTCAGCGCGCCCCGGCCAGGCAGAAAACCAAGACACGGACCAAGTCCAGATGATTGGGTGCTGTTCGGGGAAAGTGCTGGATATTCCGGGCCGGTTCGGGTATGGTTGCGTTACAGAAAAAGTGAAGGAGGCCAGATACCATGAAAGTCGCTTACTATTACAGAGGGCATACCGGCAGCGCCGGATTCCGGCTCCCGGAGGACATGGCACTGCTGAAAAGGCTGTTCGCGCACGGCAGCCTGCCGCCCAAGGCGCAGCTGCGAGGAAAACGCTGCTGGCTGTACCTTCGGGTGAACACGAACAATCCGGCAGCAGACGAGATCGGCATCAGCGGACAGGACACTTACCTGCGCCAATTTGCGGAAGAAAACAGCCTGCAGATCGTCGACGTATACAAAGATTATATGTGCGGATGGGACCTCCGGAGGCCCAGCCTCCGGTTCCTGGCGCGGGAGGCTGCCGAAAAGAAAATGGATTACATCCTGTCCTATAAACAGGATCGGATCTACCGGGGCCACGACCTGCGGGGCCTCCTGCAGTATGAGGATCACATGCACGCCCTCGGTGTGGACATCCTGTATCCCTTCGAACAGGACTAAGCAAACAGGCATACATCCAATCAGCCTATGGGGCGTACCAATGCGGTGCGCCCCTGTTTTTCAGTTGGAGGTGAATGCCGCTGAATAAACCGGGCAGATCGGGAGGGATCCTCCCGTATCTGTTTCTCTACATCCCCGTGGTCTGGGCCGCTCTCCTGATTGCCCAGTCCCTCGGGAACGGCCTGCCGGAGCTGCTGACGAACCTGACCGCGGCCCTGCAGACTCCTTTGAAGATCCGCTGGACGGAACACAGCCTGATGAGCATCCTCGCCTGCACCGGCGCGTACATCATAGGCATCTGCCTGTATTGCACCACACAGGGCCGCACCCGTGACGGCGAGGAACACGGCTCGGCACAGTGGGCGTCTCCCAAACAGGTCAACGCTATGTTCTGTCAAAAGCAGAATAAGCCCCTGACACAAAATGTCCGTTTGGGGCTGGATACCCACAAGCACCGCAGGTCCCTCAACGTACTGGTCATCGGCGGCAGCGGCGCGGCCAAGACCCGCAGCTATGTCCTGCCTAACATTTTGGAGGCCAACACCAACTATGTGATCACCGATCCCAAAATGGAGGTGCTGACTGCCACCGGAGGGTACCTCAAAAGCCAGGGCTACGATGTGCGGGTGCTGAACCTTGTCAATCTGGAGCAGTCGGACGGATACAACCCCTTCCGCTATATCCGGGACGAGAAGGATGCCCTGCGGCTTGTCAATAACCTCATTCAAGCCACAACACCCAAGAACAGCCATGAGTCGGATCCGTTTTGGACCAAGGCCGAAACGGCGCTGCTGCAGGCCATCATCCTCATGCTGTTTCAGGAGGCGCCGGAGTCCGAGCAGAACTTTTCCATGGTCATGCGGGTGCTGGAATACGCGGAGGTAAAAGAGGACGACGAGGACCATGTCTCGCCGCTGGATCTGCTGTTCAGCGCCATTGAACGGGAGAAGCCGGACAGCGTCGCCGTCCGGCAATATAAGGTCTTTAAGATGGCGGCGGGCAAGACTTCCAAGAGTATCCTTGTGTCCACCGCTGTGCGTCTGGCCCCCTTTAACCTGCCCCAGATCCGGGCCATCACGGACCACGACGATATGGATCTGTACACGCTGGGGGAAAAGAAATGCGCCCTGTACGCTGTTATCCCGGACAATGACAATACCTATAATTTTTTGGTAAGTCTGCTTTATTCCCAGGTGTTCCAGACCCTCTACTACTGCGCGGACCAGATCCACCACGGCCCGCTGCCACGGCATGTCCACTTCATCCTGGATGAGGCGCCCTCGGTCAACCTGCCGGGGCTGCCCCGCGAACTGGCAACCATGAGGTCCAGAAACATCTCCTGCAGCACCATCATCCAAAACATGGCGCAGATCAAGGAGCAGTTCAAGGACTCCTGGGAAACCATCCCCGGCAACTCGGACACCCTGCTGTACCTCGGCGGCAACGAGTCCAGCACCCACAAGTACATTTCCGAGGCCCTGGGCAAATCCACCATCGATACCAAGACTCATGGGGAAACCAAAGGTAAGTCCGGCTCATGGTCCACCAACATGCAGATCAGCGGCCGGGAGCTGCTGACGCCGGACGAAGTGCGCCGGTTGGACAACCGGTACGCCATCCTGCTCATTCGCGGTGCCGGACCGGTCATGGACCTGAAATACGATTTAATGAAACATCCCGCCGTCCGGCAAACCTCACTGGCTGGCGGGCCACCCTATATTCACCACAGGCAGAACCAAGCACCGGTGATTTCTGGACATGAATTTTTTGCGGCATTTTCCACCGATGACACCAATGAAAACAAGGAGAATGCAGCATGAATCATAAATTCGAAAAGCGGGTCAAGCGCATTTACGCCATGCTTTCCTGCTTTGTGCTGGTCGCGGTCATGACCGTCTGTCCTGCCTTCGCGGCGGACGATCCGCTGGCGGTTGTGACAAATCTGAGCGACTTCATTTTTTCCCTCATCCGGGCCATCGGCCTCATCCTGCTGGGCTTCGGCGTCCTCCAGCTGGGCCTGTCCCTCAAGAGCCACGACCCCTCCCAGCGCGCCAACGGCATGCTCACCATCGCGGGCGGCATTGTGATCACGTTTACCAAGGAGATCCTCACCCTCATCACCGGCTGAGTGGGCAAAGCGGGAGGGCGCACACAGCGTCCTCCCGCTCCCTTCCCACACGGAGGTGATGCACAATGGGAAGTGGAAACTGGATCGTTGACAACCTGAACTCAGCCCTTGCTACCTGGAATGAAAAACTCACCGAGATTTGGACGCTCATCTCCACGTCGCCGGAAGAATTCAAAGGCGGCGGGATCTGGGACGTCATTCTCAACATCCATGACGCGCTGAGAGCCATCGGCTACGCTCTGTTGGTACTGTTTTTCGTCGCCGGCGTGGTCAAGACCTGCGGCAGTTTTACGGAACTCAAGCGCCCGGAAGTGGCGGTCAAAACCTTTGTCCGGTTTGCGCTGGCGCAGGGAGCCGTCACCTACGGTCTGGAACTGATGATGGCCCTGTTCAGCATCGCCCAGGGCGCGGTGTCCACCATTATGGACGCCTCCGGCCTCACGGCCATGTCCGACACGGCCCTACCGGACGAGATGGTGACCATCATCGAGGACGTGGGCTTTCTGGAGAGTATCCCGCTGTGGGCAGTAACGCTCCTGGGATCCCTGTTTATCTGGGTTTTGTCGCTGGTCATGATTTTGACCGTCTATTCCCGTTTTTTCAAACTCTATATGGCGACGGCTATCGCCCCCATCCCGCTGGCCAGTTTCGCAGGACAACCCTCCAGCAGCATTGGCGTGGCTTTTATCAAGAGCTACGCCGCCATCTGTCTGGAGGGTTGTATCATTGTTTTAGCATGTATTATCTTTTCCCAGTTTGCCACGGCGCCTCCCGCTATTGCGGACGACACCATGGCTGCCGCTACCATCGTTTGGAACTATATCGGGGAATTGGTTTTCAATATGCTGGTTCTGGTGGGCGCCATCAAGATGAGCGACCGGCTGGTGCGGGAACTGATGGGACTTGGTTAATCCCGCAGGTCGTCAATATGGACGATACCGCCGCCGTTGCGGCCGGCCTCGCGCACCCGCTGGATCAAAATTTCCTCTTTTTCTTTCCCGCGCCGGCGCCGCTCCATGATGGCGGAGATTTTCCGCACCAGGGAGTACACCCAAGATAGAACCGTCACCGCCAGTAGGATGTACCAGATCACATTAGCCAGCGTGTAGTGGGCGTAGTACCAATCGCTCAGAAGCGTCGGCACCACCAGCGCGTACAGCAGCGGGATGGTCAGACGGAACACCGCGGCCAGGCGGAACAGGATGGACAGGATCAGGATCCCGGCTCCCAGGAAAATATATGCATATAACATGGGTACACCCCTCTCGCTATTTTTTCACTTTGATGTTAGCATACCCCGGCGGACATGGCAACTCCTGTCTGCCAAAAGTCCAGGAACGGAAACGGAGGTGAAATCCAATCGAGGTACGCATCAACAAAGAGGTCCGAAACTATCAGGAGAGCCTGTTTTTCGGGCTGTCGCTCCGCCAGCTCATCTTCGCGCTGCTGGCCGTCGCCGTTGCCGTAGGCGTGTATTTTGGCCTGCGCTCCGTGCTGGCGACCGCCGAGATCGGATGGGTCTGCGTCCTGTGCGCTTTTCCCTTCGCCCTCGGCGGCTTTTTCCAGTACAACGGCATGTCGCTGGAGCAGTTTCTACTTGCTTATATCCGCACGGAATTTATATATCCTCACCGGCTCGTCTTCAAATCGGACAACCTGTACGCAAAACTCATGGAGCGTTCGAGTATGAAGGAGGCCCTGAAGATTGATTAAAACCCTGCAAAATACATTAAAGCAGGATAAGGAACAATTTACCGTACCAAGATCCGTACAGGACACCATCCCCATCCGCCGTATCTGGCCGGATGGGATTTTTCAATTTGGGAGTAAGTTCTCCAAGTGCATCCGCTTTTCGGATATCAACTACGCCATCGCCTCCAAAGAGGACAAGACGGCCATGTTCCTGAATTATTCCGAATTGCTCAATGCGCTGGACACCGGCTCCACCACCAAGATCACCATCAACAACAAGCGGCTCAACCGCCAGAACTTTGAGGAAACCATCCTTCTCCCGCCCCGCGGGGATTTCCTGGACGGCTACCGGGCCGAGTACAATGCCATGCTCACGGACAAGGTCACCGACTCGTCCAACAGCGTGGTGCAGGAGCGGTACATCACCGTATCCACCCACAAGAAAAATGTAGATGAGGCCAGGACTTTTTTTGACCGTGTCACCAATGATATTACCAGCCGGCTCAGCAAGTTGGACTCCCGCAGCGAGGAACTGGACGCCATCGAACGTCTGCGGATCCTCCACGACTTCTACCGGGTAGGTGAGGAAACGGAGTTCCACTTCAACCTGAAGGACAGCATGCGGAAGGGGGCCTCCTATAAGGATGCCATCTGCCCGGACAGCATGGAGTTCAAGAAGGACCACTTTGTCATGGGCGATAAGTTCGGGCGGGTCCTGTTCCTCAAGGAGTACGCCTCCTACATCAAAGACTCCATGATCAACGAGTTGACGGAGTTGAACCGGACGCTCATGCTGTCCATCGATGTGATCCCCGTCCCCACGGACGAGGCGGTGCGTG
>OMFF01000376.1_pt1 | contig 17416 bp, 17 predicted proteins | sample 1645581 | NCBI WGS metagenome assembly OMFF01 (sample SAMEA103958140, study PRJEB25191) | human gut metagenome | biome: human-associated habitat [ENVO:00009003]; feature: intestine environment [ENVO:2100002]; material: feces | place: Germany | collected 2013/2015
GTGTTCCATGCAGTTCTTCACAATATTGCCGATGGCTTCGCTCGTCCACGAGAGATCTCCCCGGAAAGCGCCGTCCGCATGGATGAGCAGCGCCTGCCCGCGCAGCTCCATGGGAATGATCCAGGTCAACAAAACAACTATTCCATCGTTAAATAGTGACAGCGGATATTTTGTAAACTCTTTTAACGAAATGATCATCGAAAGTGGAGAAAAAGTGCCTTTCGAAAACAAAAGAATAGCTGACGAAATAATCGATAATGGACTAATTGCTTACCAAAAAATCATAACCAAACAACGTGCAGATGTATCGAAGTCCTTGATCAATTTCTTCACGAGAAAAATCATGCATTGCTAAATAATCATCAGAGCAGTTATTTAGCTTTGAATAGAAATCAAGGGCTATCTGAAGCCATGATAAATCCGACTGATCCAAGTCATTGAACAGCAAATCTTCTGCTGCACAAATGTCCCCATCGTCAATCATTTTTTCAAGCATTTTTCCATAACTAGAATCTTCAATTTGAGTTGCAGTCTGTTCGTTGGCTGATATCCCAAGTGCAACAGCCAAAATTGCTTGGATCATAGCTTCAATTTGACGCATGAGCCAGTCTTGCTGATAAATCATTTTGCCTCCATGTTCGTTGTTTTCTTCTGCATATTTTTCTCGTTTGTTGATATGATTGACAAAATGCAACCTGCTCCTAAAAAGGCAAATACATCCTTCAAATCCACAGATGAATACAAGGGAATTAAGTAAAAATAGTCTGGTGTTCCCTTATAAATTAAACTGTCTAGGACCGTCGATAAAATTGCCGAGGAAATTAGGGTTACACCAGCATAGCCGATAGGCGTCTTGAAATTAAAACGATTTTTACTCTTTGAGAGCAGATAGAGCAATAGCAAAAAGAAGGGAAACAGCAATAGTTTTGCACACGCAACAATATAAGGCGATGCGAATTTATCCGCTGCTTGAAGTACTAAGGTCTGGTACTTGTTCAGAATTACGAGGATCGATAGAATATTGGGAATAACAGGAATGGAGATTTCGGACGGAGCAAAATATAGTAGCGCTTTTATAACCTGATCTATGATTAAGAAAATCAGCACTAGTAGTATGCCCCGTACCTTCGTAAATGCTTGTCTGGTTAGAAATTGTAGTATAATTATTGAAAAAACTAGTACGATGCAAAGCCAAACTATTGCATTAACTACGGCTAATGTTGTCCGCGTATAATCAAATTTTAAAAAGACTACGGCAAAAAATAGAAGCCATAAGAACTCGGATATAACAATGGATTTGCTGATTTTGCTCATATATGTACCTCCACATATACATGAAAAACCCTACAAAAAGCTCTATTTAAGAGTGCTGGTGTCATGAACTACATGTTTAGTCCAATGCCGTGGCTAGGATATCGGGAGGCACCTTCAGACGGTTCCCTTATAAAAGCGGATGGTGAACATGGCTCCTACGGGCTTGCGGTTCTCTGCCTTTACGGTTCCCCCTTGCCCAGCTATAATCATGCGTGATAAGGCAAGCCCGATCCCAAAGCTTTTGCCGTCGGAATCCTTGCCCTTATAGAAGCGTTCAAAGATGTGGGGCAGATCCTCCGGAGAAATGCCCGTGCCGTTGTCTTTAATTATAATTTCGGAAAACAGGGCGTTTTCGGTTGCCTCGATCTCAATCCTGCCCCCCTCTGGGGTGTGCTCCATGCAGTTCTTCACAATATTGCCGATGGCCTCGCTCGTCCATGAGAGATCTCCCGGGAAAGCCCCGTCCGCATGGATACGCAGCTCCTGCCCGCGCAGCTCCATGGGAATGAGCAGGGTCACACAGGACTTTTTGAGCAGCTCCTCCAGACTGACCTGCTCCTGCTTGAACTGCACCGTGCCGGCGTCCAGCCGTGAGATCTTCAGAAGTGTGGTGATCAGCCAGTCGATGCGGGAGAGCAGCTCGTAGAGCTCATGGATAAGCTGCTGCCTGCGCACGTCGGTCAGCTTCGGCTCCGACAGCAGTCCAATCAGCAGATTGATAGAGGTCAGGGGCGTGCGGATCTGGTGAGAGATATCCGCGATGGAATCGGCAAGATATGCCTTTTCCCTTGTCAGCGTTTGCTGCTGCTCACGCAGGCGTATGGTCATCTTATAGATCTCACTGTGGAGGATGCTCAGCTCACCCTCTGAATAGCTGTCAAAATCGATTGCATGATCGCCGTGCAGAACCTGATTGATATCATCCGCAAGGGAAGAAATCCTCTGATACCTCTTATAAGTGCTGATGCAGAATACCAGCATGAGGAGCAGAGAAAGCCCTGCGGCTGTCAGCCCGGCGCGAATGTCGAAGAAAAAGCAGACGGCGCAGGCGGCTGCGGAGAGCAGCAGCTGCCACAGCAGTGCCTTTCGTACCTCTTTGTTTTTCAGCAGCTTGATCATGCGTCCACCTTATATCCTGTCCCGCGAACCGTCAGAATGATCTTCGGGTCGGTGGGGTCATCCTCGATCTTCTCCCGCAGCCGCTTGATGTACACCGTCAGCGTATTGTCATTGACATACTCGCCGGCAACATCCCAGATGGCGTCAAGAAGCCTCTCACGGGTAAGCACGATTCCCCGATTGTTGATGAAAAACAGCAGAAGGCGGTATTCCAGTGCAGAGAGGAACAGATCCCTGTTGTTCTTCACTGCCGTGCCCTTTTCGGTGTCCACCACCACATCACCGAGCTTCACCGTTTTGCCCATGCTGCCGGTGAGTCGGAGCACATTTCGGATGCGGGAGATAAGCTCTCGTGGGCGAAACGGCTTTGGAATGTAATCGTCGGCGCCCAGGTCGAAGCCCGTAACGGTGCTGAACTCGTCGCCTGACGCGGTAAGGAAAATAACGGGGACATCAAACTCGGCCTTGATCGCTCTGCACGCCGCGAAGCCATTGCCCTCCGCCAGAGACACATCCAGCAGCACAAGATCCGCCTTTTCCTCCGCAAGCAGCTTCATGGCCGCCGCCTGCCCGGATACACTTCGCACAAGGTACCCTTCGCTGTTCAGATATTCGCTCAAGCTCGCAACGATAATTTTATCGTCTTCTACCAATAGTATCTTTATCATAGTCAGTCCTTTATTCTGATTGCCGCGGAATCACAACCACTTCCCGATGAAGCCATATTCCACACGGTTGCCATCGTCCCATTCTGCAATCACACGGTAAACAAAGCTGCCGCTTTTCAGATCGAACGCATATCCTCCGTCATACAGAAGAATGCCTGTGATTGTCTCAACCTCGCCGCCGTTTTGGGGGACGCATTGTATCCGCACTGTATCCGGCTGCACCTCGAAATATAACCGGATCTCGCTTGCCTTTCTGTGGGAAATCAGTCCCTCGGCGGCTGCCGTGATCTCCGGCAGAGAAGTCTCTTCGCCGATCGCAGGCCCGCATCCAATGATGGAGCTCATTGTTCCATCCTCATTCGGTTCCGGGGCCTGCCAGTAGTAGGCGCAGGGGGAAGCCGTGATTTCATCTGTTTCACCCATTGCCCCAGACATGGCATTCACCTGAAGCTCCGGTATGGTGATTGGGTCGGAGGGCTGTGCCTCCTTATACGGCAGATTCATTTTTACTTCAAACTCTACCCAGTTTGCCATCGGCGTGGAATACTCCGTGCCCTCCTCGTACCGGAACTCCGTCTGCAAGCGGTATCGTTCCCCGGCTATCAGGTTATACGGCGCCGTCAGGTCATAGGAGAGCTCGTTATCCATGCTGCTGGGAAGGCTGTACTGGATGGCGGGATAATCAACCTGACGTGCGGGCGTGACCTTTTGCCATCCACCGTCCTTCATTTGATACAGCTCAAACGCCTGCCCGTAGGCAATCGTCTTGCCGGAATCGTTTTTCCAGCGCAGGTCGAGCCGGAGATTCACGCTTCCGCCGCCAATGCGCACAACCTCAAAGCCTACGCCCTCGGCATCGCTTCCCGCGTCAAGAATGCGAAGCAGCTCGTTCTGCGGAAATTGTGGCTCCGGCTGCTTCTCGCAGCGATAATATGTCACCGCCGCAAACGCACATGCGGCAATGGCAATCAGCGCAAGAATGACCACCCATATTACGGAAACCTTTCGTTTCATCATGGTGCACCTTCCTTTCTATCTTTTTGTTCTCTTTTTCCTGCGGCTCAGCAGAAACACGGCTACGCCAACGGCGGCAAGCACTGCCGCCATTACAATGATAAACTCTGTCGGCATAATGTACAAGCTCAACCACTTCGGGGGCTGAGGGGTCTCCGATTCGGAAAGCGTAAAGGTCAGTTCGCTTTCCGGCAGACCCGGCAGGGTCAGCGCATACCCACCGTCCGTCTTTGTAAAGCCGTCAATACCGCTTTCCGTCATGTAATAGGGCGTTTTTACCACAACTTCCAATTCTCCGAACTGCGCCCAGGTTTTTGCCGGGGAAAGCAGATAGGTATACGAATAGAGGCTCGGTGTATAGCCCGCATCAATGGCGGGATACAACGGCGCTGTCACTGCGTTTTTCAATGTCTGCCCCGGCTCCAGCGTGAGGGTGTACTCATACCATCGCATCAAGCGGTCTGAAATATTAAAGTCGATCTCCTCGCTGTGGATTGCTCCATATTCCCATTCAAAGAAGTTCAAAGCAGTGACCATGGCATTATACCAGTCGTAATCCAAAATGCCGGAATCATGGTCATATTCCTGCAGCAGGAAATCCTTCAGTGTGAGCGGCTCTGCGGGCGCCATATTAGCGGGTATCATAGTACCGCCAATCTCTTTCTCGCAGGCTCCGTTTTCATAGAACTTCCATTTCGGTTGTTCTTTCAAGGGCTCACCAATAACATAAATCGTGAACGGCTCATTCGGATTCACCCAGCCTTGCATCTGGACGGCATTTTCCAGCAGCCTGCCACCGCTTTGGTTTTCCATATATACCTTGGTCTTTGCCGGATCCACAGAAAGGATGAATGCGGCGGTTGCTGCGGGATAGGCTTCTGTATTTACATCGCTGGGGCTGTAAATAAAGATTTCCACATCTACATCCGGCGTATAGAATGGGTCCTCCAGAAACCCATCGTGGAGTTTTGACATATCCTTATCCAAATCGAACTGACTACCCCATGGGCTCAGGGTATGGCGAATCTTGCAATCAATGGCTTCGCCGTTAACGGAAAGCCCATACTTCTCTGTATCGTGGTTATGCAGTGCTCCATCTGCCCCATTGTTTCGGATGTGACCATAATCGGGAGGTGTGCCGAACGGGAAAACCAGCGTGGCCGTGACCGCATAGTTGGCGGGATTGCGGAAGATATATTCTGCCGTGACGTTCCCGGTATAGGCGAGGAAACTGTCCGTATCCGGATAATACTGTTCAGGGAATTCCTGCACATCGAAGGTCAAAAGCTCTTTGTCCACCACAATGGGGCAATCCTCTCCCGTCACGACCGCGCCCGTGCCGTCCGTGCCGCGCCAATGCCGCTGGGCGGAATTGGCATAGGCGGGTTGTATACAAACTCCTGCCAGCAGCAGGATCAATAGAACTCCCGCAGTTATTTTCTTTTTCACATATATCGCCTCCTTGCTTACAGACTGCCGCTTGAGTCTAAACTACTTCTGAATGTCCGTGACTGCGCCGATGAATATGGGCAGCCCGGCGGCATTATCGATGATGGCATAGACGAACGGCCGGTCGAGGATAACACGGCGCCTATCTTCCCAAACCCCTGCGGCAGGCGCCTCAATCGCGGTTGCCGCGCCCGCCTTTGTGCCCTTTTCATCCACGGCGATATATGCCTTGTGGAGCACACAGCTGATATAAATGTTGCCGTCGGACGAGTGTCCGAGGCCGGAAAAAACCGCAAGCTCCGCGTCAAACGGTACGGTCATGCCGAGGGCTTTCAGCGCATCGCTCATTTCGATGCCGTAGTCATAAGAGAACTTCGGCATGGCTGCCTCCACAGGACCTTCCTTCGCATTTTTTACTGTGGTGAGAAAGCCCTCACCGGTCAGGGAAGCGATGTAATCATCCAGCGCAACCCCCTCATTCGGGAGGAGCGCGGCGAAGCTGTAGCCGTTCTTATAGGGCTTGAGAAATCCGGTCGCTTTCCCATCGTCCAGATAAAGGCTCTCATTCGAGCACATCATGGAGACGGTTCTCTTTGCGCCGTCGATAGCAGTAAAGGTTCCGTCTCTCACCTCATGCTTGCGGTAGATATTCTGCCACTCCGCATCGAACAGCACGGTATTGACAAGATACATAACGGCATAGGGATCCATCTGGTCAACGATCTTATCAATCACACCATCGGTATTCTCCTTGACCCAGTTATTGATATCCCTCAGCGTTTTTTTATCAAAGGCAGACTTGTAGACCGCGGCACCGTAGTAGTCAGCGTTTCTTTGCAGGAAATCCTCTTCCACCGTAAAGCCGCTGTCCTTGAACCAGATGGAATTGGCCAGCGTCAGCTTTGCCTTTTCCACAGAGGGCAGGCCGCCGACATAGGCATGGAGATATTTGTTGAGCGTATCGATCGGGATACCCCCGCCCAGCAGAACTTCCATCTGCGCAAGGGTCTCGCCCCTGGCGCCGTTTGCGGTCATGGAAAGCGCCAGCATGACCGACAGCGGCGAAATCAGGCTGTTTTTCCCTTCCTCCCACGTGGTCTGGAACAGGCGGACGGCGAAGTCTGCCGCTCCGTTTTTGAAGGCGTCATCCGCCGCCCTTCCGGAAGTCTTCTCCGGCGTGATGCCCTTCATCAGGTCATCCGCCTGCACCTTTGCGGCGCAGCCGGTCAGCCCCAGCAGCCCCGTTGCTAACAACGACAGGCAAAGGAATATAGCAATCCATTGTTTTTTCATTCTAAGCACCTCTTTCCGTTTCATTTGTGAAATTTATTCGCCCGATTTCTCGGCTCTGATCGGGGTGAAAGTTCAAATCTTCCCATCGCTGATTTCGATCTTTCTTCCGCACAGATCGGCGTACCGCTGCTCATGCGTCACCAGCAGCACGGTGTTTCCGCGGCGGTTGACGGCGAGCAGCAGCTCCATGATCTCGTCCGCCGCCTTCTTATCGAGATTTCCGGTGGGCTCGTCGGCAAGGAGAATCACTGGGTCGTTGATCAGGGCGCGGGCGATGGCCACGCGCTGTTTCTGTCCGCCGGACAACTCGCTCGGCAGGTGCTTTAGGCGGTTCTCAATGCCCAAAAAACCCGCCAACTCCCGCAGCTTTGCCTTATCCGGTTTTTTGCTGTCCAGCAGCAGCGGCATGATGATGTTCTCCTCCGCCGTCAGAATGGGAATCAGGTTGAAGTCCTGAAAGATATAGCCGAGCTTCCGTCTGCGAATTCCGGAAAGCGTCTCGTCATCGGATGAGCAGATGTCCACACCGCCTACCTCCACGCTGCCGGAGGTGGGATGCTCAATACCGCCGATCAGGTTCAGAAGGGTGGTCTTGCCGGAGCCGGACTGCCCCACGATGGCGACCATTTCACCCGGCGCAACGGTGAAGCTGACATGATCCACGGCGTAGATATCCTCGTCGCCCTGCCGGAACACCTTGGTCAGATTTTTTACAGTCACTGCATTCATCGGGAAATCTCCTTTCTGCATGGTCATAGCGGACGAAGTACGCGCTTGAGTGAGCAGTGTACGGGATGCCAGTAGGTAAACAGCAGCAGCGCCGCCAGAGCCGCGTATACTGCGACCATCCCGCCGTCAAGGTGCAGCGGGGCTTTCTGCCATACGCACAGCAGCGCCGTCAGCGGAAGGCTGATCAGAAACGGCGCGGCAACGGCAGCGGCGGCGGAGATCCCGTCCTGCCGGATATAGGAGCGGTACAGCGTCCGCTTTGACGCGCCCAGCCTGTGAAGGGAGCGGATCAGCGGGCGGCTGCCCTCGATGTAGTCGCAGAGCCGGACATAGAGGATCAGCAGGATGAGCAGGAACAGCGCCGCAAAGATGTACCCCAGCAGCAGATACACGCCGGAGGACATCTCCCGCAGGAAATCCGACCCAGATTGGCGGTTGGTGACAGCATACTCCGCGCCTGCAAAGTGCGCCCGCAGGGCGGTCTCCACCTGCGCGTTCATGGCAGGATCGGTCAGGGCGATCTCGATGCCGGTTGCCGGCTCTGAGGCGATGATGTCCGCATACAGTTCATCGCTCACATAGATATCCAGCGCCCATCCGGACGGCTTTGTGTCCGTCAGCGTAGTCACCGTCAGTGCGGTCACATCCTCCGGTGCGGGCTGCTTGATACCCCCGTTTCCATCGTAATACGCTTCCGACCGGCAAAGCCGCAGTACATCCCCGACGCCGCGTTCCGCCTTGTGGCTGACGGCGATCTCATACTTGGAAAGCGTCTGAGCCGCCGCGCCAAGATCGCTGTACGGTCGGATACGCAGTGGTGTCTTCACCTCCTCCGGGGACTCCGGCAGCAGGATGTAACCGTCCGGCTCATATATGGGGCGCGTCTGCTTCACACCCACCAGAGAGGAAACATACGCCATGTCCTCAGCCGAAAAGCCTTCTCCACCATGGGAGGAACGGGAAACCTTCAACCCCCATTCCTCCTCCGCGCCCGTGACCTGCAAGGCAACAGTGAGGATGTTGAACAGAAGCAGAAAAACCGCCATGACGGGAACGGAAACGGCAAGACAGAAACTGAGGCTGCGGTTCGTGCGGCTGCGCCACAGGCCGCAGAGGGTTGCCGCCGGGGTGAAACGCCGTCGGAGGGGCTTTCGTCCGCGCTTGACATTCGGCATATTTTCCGCATCGTTCAGCAGCGCCCGCGCAGGCTCACGGCTGTATCGGTGCAGGGTCATGTCCAGCGACAGCCCCAGTGTAACGAAGAAAACCGCCAGATGGAGCAGAATATTCATCGGCTCCACATGAAAGATCAGCCACGCAAGGCTGTCGTGGCGAATCTCAAGAAACGCCGTGAACAGCGCTTTCAGCGATACAACGGAAATAACCACGGCGCAGGCCGCCGCGAGCAGAAACACCACCGCAAGCTCCGCGGCAAACAGGGCGCTGATCTGGCGTCGGCTGGCTCCGCAGGCGCGGAGCGTCCCAACATCAGAGGAAAAGCGCTTCAGGTGACTTTGGTAAGCGGAACGCACCACCGATACCGAGAGCAGAATGATCAACATATTGACGAGCAGAAGGATTCGCTGCCCCGAAAGATGGGACGGATCGGTGGAGATCCCGTGGGCGTACTCATAGCTGAACGCAGTCGGGAGCAGGGCTTCGTTCCCAGACGCTTCCATGCGCTTGCGGATCTCGTTCTCAAAAACGGTCACGCTCTCCGAATTTCTCCATTCCTCGTCCGACAGAATATGCAGATAGATGGTACCGTCACGATAAATGGGCGCAGACAGTCCGCAGATACCCTCAAAATAAGGCACATCCGCTTCCGCTGCGTTCCCAATGTGATAGGTTTCACCCGCAGAACGGGCAAGAAGATATTGCCGCGTGCCCCAAGCATTGCTGTCACGATAGATGCAGATCAGCAGCGGCAGCAGAAACGCGCAGGTCAGTACCGCAAACAGGACCGCATGACGGCGGGGACTGCGCGTGAATGAGCGTTTCATATAGAGCAGATAAGACATGAACAAGCCTCCTGTTCAACATGGTTTTATAAAAAGCTGACAGGGCAGCGACCTTGCTGCGCAAAGCCACTGCCCTGTGTATATGGCCTGTGGGCTTTGCGGTGTCAATCGCGCCTACGAGTCGATGATTTATGTATCAAGTTTCCTTTTTATATGTCCCTATGTGGCTCTGTAATTGTCGCCAACGCCTCCCGCAGTTCCTCACTGAACTCGTCGAGATCGCCGAGTGTAATAACTCCCTCATTGATCATACGGCAGATGATTGGAAGAGGATCCGATCCTCTCATGGAGATTTGCACTCCGGCACAGCGTCTATCCTCACGGATGCGCTTGCATAACTTCCAAAACTTATCAGCTTCGGAACCTTCTCCACGCAACAATTCGATATATTCCTTGTTCAGCCTCCCGATATAAGCCTCCTGCCATCCGGCAAGCTTGTTTCGGAACAGAAGCCAATCCCGTTTAGAACTCCAATTGGATTGCATGCTTTTGCCTCCCCTCCTTGAGCTTTATCAATCATCCTGATTTCTTTCAAATTCACGGAACAGAAAGCGAAAACGCTGCTGTGCCGCATCATACACATCAATGTCCAGATATCCTTGTTTTAGCTCTTTATTGTATTATAGTAATGAGCTTTCCTGCACCCACTGCACCGATCAAGTGCGGCGCGCCCAGCGCTCCGGCGTTTCATTTGCTGGCAGAATCCCCCGTGCTCATTCCTCCAAAATCCCGTTGACCGCATTATGGTCATTCGCTGCCGCTTCCTTCCGCAGCTCGTTGGAGCGCATGATCTTCTCGGACAGGCTGGCGAGGAAGCACTGGAGCAGCTTGACACCGATTGCGGGATGCTCCTCCAGCAGAGCCTTCAGCCGCCCTCTGGAGATGCACAGCAGCTCAGTGAACTCTGCCGCCGTCCCGCTGAGACGGAACACACTGTGGGAAAGGCAGTTTTCTCCCAGGAAGCTACCCGGTGTGAGATACGCGATCTCCAGCGGCGCGGAGCGGCTATTTGCTTCCCGGTTGGCAACAAGCTGCAGCTTGCCCTTGAGAACAAGGCAGACCTCCTCATTATAGTCGCCGCTGGTGAATACGGTCTCATGCTCATAGTAGGTTTTTACATGGCAGTAATCAAAGAAAACCGCATGCTCTTGCTCAGTAAAAACAGAAAATATCGGAAGCTTCGCCAATACAGCCAGAAGCTCATCCCGGGTGAGTCTTCGGCGGTGCTCCTTGTCGAGATGAATCTCCGGTGCGGAAATATTGTGCCTCTCCAGCACGGCGCGGACGGCGTATCGCTCCTGTCGTACAAGGCGGATGAGCCTCTCCCATTGTGTTTGGGTGTCCAGATAGGCACGGAAGGCATCAAAGGCGGGCGGGGCATTGTGCTTGGCAACATAGATGTTCCGCATGGCTTCCATAGCGGCATCAGGATCGTTATTTGCAAGGTACTGCGATGAGAGCATCATGCTGCTTCGATAGATCTTCTCGTCCAGATCCGGCTTGAGAAATTCCCCGGGATAGGGGTCAAAGTCCTCCGGACTGACATGGACAAGATTCCCAGTTTTGTGCTGAGACTGCATTTTGGCGCGCTGATATACAAAACGGTAAATATCCTCCCGCAGACGCTTCCACTGGGGGTGAGACTTTGGCTGAGGCAGATGCTTGATGGATAGGGTATTATCCAGAAAGAAGCTGAAACCGAAGATCCGACTGTTTATAAGATAATCCACATCCTCACCCCGGGTTACAAGGGGATCAAAGGGGACACACTCGAAAAGCTCTCTGTGCAGAATCATGGCGCCGCCGAAGGCAAAAGGTGTGCGCTTGAGCCGCGGCCCGCTGCCGATGATCTGGTCAAAGGCTCGCGCCTTGCAGCCGAAGCGGTCCCAATAGGTCATCCACGGCTCCAGACTCACATCATCGTAGTATTGGCCCTTGCTGTTTAGGTAGTAGCCGGCAACGCCGTGCACGATGTCTCCGTAGACTCTTCTGCCCAAAAATTCAAGTGAGCGTGGCACAAAGTCCGGCAGTTCGAAGACCTCATCATCGTCGATGAGCAAAGCAGCGTCCGCCGTCAGGGTAGAGGCGGCCAATAGGCATATATTGCGCACGTTTGAGTATCCGAACATGGACAGGAGCTGGACTCCCCGATCGTTCAGTCCGGCTTTTCTCAAGATTTCAGTTATCTCACGCAAATCTCCCGCAGTGAACAGGTATGTCTCCGCATTCAGCTGCGCCCGGACCACGATACGGAGCACCTGCTCATAGGCCGCCGCCTCTACCTCCGGGGTGGTCGGACAAATCAGAATCACCAGCTTGAAGTCTTTTTCATGGAACTGCTTCATGCTGACTAAGGTGCGCTCCAGCGTTCCCTCCTGATCCACCGGAGTGGGATGGTCATAGACGGCGTCGCCCTCCTGCCAAGGGTCGCCTGTTTTGCGGCACCAGTAGGTGGGGATTATCATGGTTTTCCTCATACGGCTCGCCCTCCTTAGCTCGAAAAATCTCTTACAGCACGTTGGTAGACCTGCTCCAGCTTTGCCACGAACTGTGCCTGCGCAAAATTGCTGCTGGCAAAGTGTGCGATGATGTCACGCCGCTCCGGCTCTGTATGATGTCTCGTCAGTTCATTCAAAATCGCAGCGCAGAAAGAATCCTCGTCCTCCGGAGAGACCAATGTTCCCACTTGACTGTTGATAAACTCCGGCAGACCGCCTTCGTTGGAGCCGACAACAGGCAGTCCGCAGGCCATCGCCTCCAAGGCAACAAGGCCGAACGGCTCACGGCGGGAGGGCATTACAAAAACATCCGCCGCATTGTAGAGCCGCCGCAGCTCGTCCTGCTTCTGGTTGCCAAGGAAGAAGGTGTTCCTCAGGCCAAGCTGCTTGTGCAGCTCTGACAATCGCTCCCGTTCCTCGCCGTCGCCGGCAATCAGTGTGATGAACTCCCGATCCGCCAGCCACTCATAGCGGCGCGCTGTGCGCAACAACGTGTCCACACCCTTAAATGCTGCAAGCTTCCCAACAAATAGAATGACATACTCTCCGCGATAAGAAAGGCCGAGTGAATCGAAAAGCGTTTCCCTGTCCACTTCTTCCCCGATAGAAAATATCCTCATTGTAGCCGTTGGGCAGCAGCAGAAGTTTGTCCGCCGCCATAGGAAACTGCTCAAGTGCAAGATCCCGATTGTCTGCGGAGATGGCCAGTACTTTTATACTTCCCGCGACGGCCTCTTCAGCAAAGCTCCGAAAGGCAGGCCACTTTTGGCAGCCCATCAGCTCTGTCCCATGTATGGTTATGACCAGAGGAAGGCTGCACATGGAAGCCAGCCAAGAAAGGCACCATGCGTGCTGTGCATGAATGATATCTGGGTGAAACTCTTGCAATGCCTGTCTCAAGGCAGCAGAGAATGCTGTAAGATACCGTGTAAGCTTCCCGACACCTAAGTCCGCAAATGTAGTCCGGCTTTGGGGATGTGTGGTGAAGCAAGGAAAATTAAAGGGGAGCTCATCTCTCTGCACTTTATCCTTTGAAAACATCACCGGGTGCATTTGGATCCCGGGCAGCATAGGGAACGGCTGGTTTTCAGGAAAAATGACCGCAACCTCATGCCCACGCTTGCGCAGATGCAGCGCAATATTTTTGGTGTAGGTGCCGCTACCCGATCCTTCCAGCGGGAAATGATTGATCAGCAATACTTTCATCGTCTAAACCACCTTTCTGTTAACTCGGTCCATGCCTCCTTCGTCTTTTGATGCTGTTTCACCATATCCGGCAGCCACGCTTCCGCTGCGGACTGGATATCCGGAAGATATAAGAAGCGCCTGTCGTTTGTATAGCGGTACAGTGCTTTCGCTCCATTCGACAGCCTCCGGCCTCTCTCGAAAAACTCCGTGGGCGCATGTCCCGTCTTCCAGCGGAGAAACACATTGCGGCCGATCCAGCCCGTACAGGCATAGTAGAGCCTGTCCCGAACACTACTGTCATTTTTGAGATTCGGAATCTTGGGGTAATCCCCATAAGTATCATGGAAGATAGGCGTTTGGATATCCAGACATTTGATCTGACTTCGGGATGCCGCCAGTCCCATGAGCGTATCCTCACCTCTGGCGAGGAGCGGAGTCTTATTGTAAAAATAGTAAGGCGAGATAAACGGCGGCAGTGTCGTCAATGCGCTCATGCGGATTCCCATGTTTCCACCCAGAACCTTTGTGGTGGGCTGCAGCTCAGGTGTTCCTGCTTCCTGTACAATAAGCCCGCCGTGAACCTCGCTGCTCTGCCAAAACTCCGCCATATCCTCCTTGTGGAGGCCCCATAGCAGGGCTGTCATTCCCTCAAAGGAAGCCGGAGGCAGGATGTTGTATCCGCTGTAATCACTGCTGGTGATGGTCGCCCCCAGAGACATCCCGTATAGATGCGCTCCGAAAAAGTCTACCTCCTCAAACCCAACCTCTCCGTCAGGTGTTCGATGCAACACGCTAGGCTGCACATCCGAGTCCACAAAAATCAGATAGTCCACGCCTGTGAACAGCGCTTCCATCAACACATGGTTCCGATTAAAGCCATAAGGAATCAGTCCGTGCGTATCAATCAACGGGCAGAACAAGAGCTGCTGAATGGATGAGAAGCGAACGCCGAGCTGCTTCAAAATCATATGCGCCCTTTCGTAGCTTTGAAGCCGGATCAGAGAAACCTTCGTCCTGCGCTGCAATTCTTGAATCGCCTCCGGATCAGCCTCATGAGAGTATACGACAATCACGCGTTCAATCGGGTGGTCATACTTCTCGGCATTATCCAGAAAGTCTGTCAGCGGATGCGCAGATATAAGATTCCGCACAATCATTCCGATGGCAATTTTCATTAAAAAACCTCCTTGCTCTATCCTGTACGGCCGCACATTCTCATTATCTCAAAGGAGCGAGAAAACACAGGCTTGAACGGAGCAGGAGGGCTCTTGCCGCCTTCTTTATTAATACAGAGGAGATTCTCTAAGTGCCGTCCTATGCGCCAGTCATTATTGTTTTCTGAAAACAATAAATGAACAAGGATAAGCACCCTGAACACCGCCGTCTTTTCTATAGGCATCTCATGTTATGATACCGCCTACATCTCCTGCCTCCTTCGCACTGCCTGATATCAATTGGTAAACAAAGAACCATCGTAAAAAGGTTCGTGTTTTTCCGTTATGACGAAAGATCCAAATTTCCCAATTCACTTCATGCCCTAAAAAAAGAAAATCGCACAAGCAGACCGCTCGGTCTAGCTTATGCGCCGCTAATCCTAATTTGGTTTTGACAACTCCTACTGAGGAGGCTACACCAATATTGCATTCGCACAAAGCTAAACCGGATAAGATAAATGATAAACATGGCAGCAGCCTCCCTTCTATCAACGAATACTTTGGATTATTGTTATACTTTTCGTCAAAAAGCCCTTTTGCGCAACTCTTCTCTTTCGCCGCGGAGATTCTTGACAGGGGTTGCAATGGAATATGTGCTGAGATACGTAAGCGCCTCTCCATCTGGAACCGCCTCCGCGTTTGATCTTGTTTCTCCGCGTTTTCCGCGGCTGCTTCTACACGGCAGTTTTAAGTCAGACGCTGTGTGGATACGCTTTTAAAACGCACATTTCTTCCTCTCCCAACAGAAGAGACAGTTTTATTATATGAAAAAGATGGCACATTTTCAAGAGGTTTTTGAGTTTATTACGGCTTGAGCTGATTGCTTCGATGTTTTTTCTCAGATGTTGCTCTGCCAGACAGTGGTGTCTTCTCCGGCACAAGCGTTTTTCATCGAAGCACCCCTGCCAGCACAAAACGGGCATCATCAAACTCATAGCTACAGGTAGAGAGCGTTAGAATGTGATCAGAGATATTCGGTGCAATCTCGCTGGTGAAGCAGGAACGGTCAGCCGCATTCTGAAGCCACACTTCAAATTCCGCTTCCGTAAAACCAATTTCCCACGCATCGTCCTGCGGTGCGGCAACATACCCCGCGAAGAAATCCACTTTATAGTTTTTGTCCGGTGTTAGCAGCAGCGCAACCGGATGCTCGTCAAAGAATTCCTGCTTTTTATATTTATCAAGGTCTGTAAACATTGTGCCGTTCTTCATATGATGTCCGTAAATTATGGAGTGCCGGTCGGCAAAACTTGCGTCGTTTCGGAAGTCCAGGAATATACAGCCGGATCCATTCCACTCGCCGCTGAACAGGTGCTTCAAATAATAGCTGTTATCCTCTCCCTGTACAATCGGATAGTTGATCTTCGTTCCTTCAATGTAGATCCATGCAACGATATCAGGGTTGATCTCACGCAGTGCAGCAAAATCCACCTCAGGCCAAATCGTGTCGTCCTCATCAGGAAGTGTTTCTGCCCCGGCTGGCTTGTTGATGACAGGTGGCTGTGGTTCGGCAGTTTTCTGTGTAAGCGAAATCATGTGACTGATATTCTCGTAAGCAGCTTCACCAGCGTGATACTCGGATCTAATCACCCATATCTTCCATGCAGAAAACGACATGACTGCGAGAAGAACGGCTGTGAGGCCGCCTAATAACAATTTATTTTTCAGTTTCATGTTTTTCCTCCTGCTGCTTCACTAATCGGTAAAATGTGCTCCTCTTTAGGCCGAGCTGGCGCATTGCAGCAACTGCCGTAATCGTACCGGCCTTCCAGTCTGAATAGAATTGATTCCAGTTTGGCGGAAAGTCTATCATTGGGCGCCCTAAATGCTTCCCCGCCTCTTTTGCAATGGCGATCCCTTCAGACTGTCGCCGCTTTGTTGTGATACGCTCCTGTTCAGCGATACTCGCAAGTACTTCAATCAGAATGTTGTTTATCATCTCAAAAATCCAGTCCTGCTCATCAGGAAGCTCCACCATGGTAGTCGGGATGTCAAGGATTTTGATCCGAATGTGATGCTCCCGGAAGTATTCCAGCTCTTTCTTGATGTCAATCTTTCTCCGACTGAGTCGATCCAGCGATTTAACAATCAGGGTATCTCCGTCGCGGAGAAAGTGATTCTTCAGCGACTGGTACCCCTCACGCTCCAAATCCTTGCCGCTTACCTTGTCCGTAATGATATCCCGCTCCTCCACGCCGGCATCCATGAGGGCCTTGAGTTGCCGATCCAGATGTTGTTCTCTCGTAGATACACGGGCATAGCCGTATGTCTTTTTCAACTTGTTTTCATCTCCTTTTCCGTTTCAAAAGCTAATGCCTTTTTCGGACATATCCCAAAATGACAAAATAACTTTTTCAGACACAAAGTCATATCCCGATTGTCTGCCTGTTGGTAACGCCGAAAAGGTCTACCTTTTCAGATATCCTATTACACGGAGGAGAGAGATGAATTACAGCAAACAGTTGTTGCAGTTTCAAATAGGGGCAGATAGGAGACTCGGAAAAGAGAATTCTGAAGTATGGCAAACAGCTCACTTCCTTTGAGCTGCAACGATCGTCCTGTTTTCTCAAAAAGTCTCCCTTAAATCAATGCACAATATCACTGGACGGAGAAAATGACTTTCTCTTTTGTCATTGCGATAGACTTTTTTGATTTTGGGGATAAAAAAGACCGCTGACTGTACGCACACGGCGCGGGTCAACGGTCAGTTTTTCGGTGTTCGGTTTTTGTGTTCAGCTTGACAAACTGGAAGTTGTCAATCTGTGAAAATATTTAATCTAATCGCTTTCACTCTGTAAGCACTCCTTTTCAAATTTCTGCTTAACGATTTCTTTTTCCTGTATTTTCTGTCCCTCGGATTTCCTCATGATAGAAATAATCCACGATTACCGGATGTCCCTGCGGGACTC
>OMFF01000382.1_pt1 | contig 17068 bp, 14 predicted proteins | sample 1645581 | NCBI WGS metagenome assembly OMFF01 (sample SAMEA103958140, study PRJEB25191) | human gut metagenome | biome: human-associated habitat [ENVO:00009003]; feature: intestine environment [ENVO:2100002]; material: feces | place: Germany | collected 2013/2015
CTGCGGCGCGAATCCTTCTCCGGCACCTGCGCCCGCAGCTTCTATGTGGGCGATGTGAAGAAGGAAGACATCCACGCAAAGTTCGAGGATGGCGTCCTGCACGTCGAGCTGCCTGCTCCTCAGCAGACGAAGGCTTTGCCTGAGAACCCGAATCTGATTGCAATCGAGTAAAACGCCGGTCGTGTGCGCCAAAGCACAACGCACATAAGATGCCCCCGGAGCGCTGCGAAAGGCCCTCCGGGGGCATTTTTGCGCACAGAAAAAACCCGCCGCATGGGAACAGGAGCGTGTCCGGTGCGGCGGGGCAGAAGAGGACGATGGGGGCAGCTTACAGGGCGGAATAACCGAAGCTGTTGACGAGGGCGTCGATGCGCTGGCCCGCCTTGCACAGGGGGCAGTCGCGGGAATCGAAGCTGGCGTAGTCGGGCAGGTTGGACGGGTCGAAGATGGACGTGACCGGGATGCCCAGGCAGTCGGTGGCGGTGGCGAAGATGGCCGACAGGCCCGCGACCATGCCGCCGTAGTAGTTGACAGCCTCGATGGCGGCCTGTGCGGTGTAGCCGGTGGTGATGGAAGCCGCCAGAATGAGCACATGCTTGCCCTTGACCATGGGGGCCAGATTGTCGCGCAGGATGATCTGGCTGCCGGTGGTGTACTCCGGCGTGATGACATAGATGGTCTGGTGGGCGTTCATGTTGGCAAAACCGTCTTTCGTGAGCTCGTTGGCCAGGCAGGTGCCGATGACCTGGGTGCCGTCCAGGCAGAGGACGGTATCCACGATGGTGCTATGCTGATAGGCAGCCACCAGCTCCTTTGCCACGGCCTTGGCCTCGGACAGACGGGATTTCTGGGTGGTCACGTCGATGTAATAGTTGATATGGCTGTGGCTGGTGGCAAAATGCCCCTTTGCCACGCGCAGGAACAGACTGCTCTTATTGGTGGGTAGCTTTACCATGTTGATCATAACTGCAACACTCCTGTTCATCAAAAGTCCGGACTTCCGGTTCCGGGCGGAAAACAAACAGCGCGGCGGCATGTTCTGAGCCGCTGCGCTCCCATCCTTTTCCATGATCCTATTGTAAAGGAAAAATACCCTGTACACAAGATACAAAACTGCTGAAAATCAGAGGAAAAATTGAGGCACCTTGCCAGAACGCGGGCAAACAAAAACCGCCCGGAACCAGTCCGGGCGGAAGATGCGGAACAATTGCGGAAGATCAGTCCTTTGCGCGGGTGGTCTTCCAGTTCAGGGAGTACTCGTTGTACTGCAGGTCAGGGCAGTAGGTCAGCACGATGGACTGGCCCGGTTCGAGAGCAGCGCTCAGAGTCAGGGTAACATTGCCCGACACGGAGGCGTCCTTCTTCAGGTTGGTGTCGCACAGGGGGGCATCCGGGGTCAGGCCGTTGATCGCCGTATACTTGGCAATGACCTCGTCTTTAGCGTTCAGAACGGTGGCCTTGAAGTTGTTGGGGTTCACATAGATGGGGTTGGCGCGGCCATTGGTGATCTTAAAGGGGAAGGCAATGGTCGTACCGGTGACAACCGGTGCGGTGTAGCTCTTGCTGGCCTCCACATAGGTGCCCATGGCGGCAGTGACCTGCAGGACCGTGAGCTCACCGGGCGTCGTGCGGAGCGCGTTGTAGGAATCGCTGGTATCGACTTTGCAGCCTGTGAACAGGCTGGCACCGGCAACGGCGACAGCGGCGACGGCAGTGTATTTCAGGAACGAGCGGCGGGAAAATGCGAAAGACATGATGGTTCCTCCTTTGTATGGGATCACATATCATTTTGCCAAAACGGCCTTGCCTATACAATAGGCGAAAACCGGGCGGATGTCAATGCTTTTCACAGATTTTTTGAGAAGATCTCACCCGAAAAAAACAGAGGTGAGACGAAATTTCGTCCCAAAAGGTCAGCTGTTCTTCAGGTCGGAAGCGCTCATCACGAAGGTGATGCTCTTGCCGGATGCGAAGGTGGGGTTGTAGGTCACGGTCATCTGCTGCCAGCCGGCGGGCACCATGCAGACCAGCTCAATGTAGCCGGTGCCCTGCGGGGGCAGGCTGGGCACATCGGAGAAGCTCTCCGTGGCGGCGTCGTACAGGGAGACGTAAGCGCCGGCCTCGGCAGCCTGGCCGTCCACGGTGACGGTGAAGTCGGTGGTGGAAGCGGACAGCGCGTGGAAGTAGGGGGCGGTGTTGGCGGCGCGGGAAGCCTCATCGGTCAGGGGATAGGCGGCGTCGATCTCCGCGATGTTCTGTGCGCCGATGGCCATGCTGTCGGTCTTGGAGCGGTTGACAGCCGTGACCAGAACGGCGACATACTGGTGGCCAGCCACATCGGGTGCATCGGACAGCGTGAAGACGCTGGACAGCTGGACGCCCAGGTTGTTCCAGTTGCTGACCTTATCGCCGACCTTCACCTCGACAGAGCCGCTGGAAGACTGGCAGCCGCCCAGCATGGATGCGGCACACAGTGCAAGCGCAGAAACGCCGGTGACCTTCAGAAAGGCGCGGCGGGAAATCTTGTTCGACATAAAACTGCCTCCTTAATTGGCATAGCCTTTTTCTTCTATGGTTCGTTTATAACATCTTTTGCCGGGAAGTGCAAGCCTTTTGCGGAAAAATTAACACGAGTTTCACACAGGGGCTTACTGCTCCGGTCCAAGGCCCTTGACGCGGGTCTCGCTGGTCTTGACCAGATTTAAGAGGCTGGGGGTATAGAGCGGGAACTCCCGCGTCAGGCTCTCGGTGGTCATGGAGAGGCAGGCCGGGTCTTTGACGCCCTCGCCGACGCCGACGTTCTCACCGGCCAGCAGGGCCTCCACATTGGCCTCGTTCATCCGCATCACGGCATCGGCATAGCCGGGCCAGCGGCGGGCCTCCACGCTGAACAGGCTCTGGGCGTTGTGCGGCTCCGCAGAGTAGAGCAGGCGGAACATCTTGGCCACGGCCATCATCAGGTAGCTGCTGACCTCGGTGGTCAGGGCCTTGCTGTGGCACTCGCCGATCTTGGCGTACAGCACATTCAGGCTGTTGGAGATCAGCTTTTTGTTCATGGTGGGCAGCACGCTGCCGTGATAGATGTTGTCCTTCATCTTGTCGGGGTTGGGCAGCTCATCGGCGGTCAGCATCATGCCGTTGCGCTCGGCCGAGCGGCCCAGCAGATAATCGCAGGACACATTATAGTAATCTGCAACACGGACCACGAAATCCAGACCGCACTCGCGGATACCCTTTTCGTAGTGGGAGAGCAGCGCCTGTGAGACGCCGAGGTCTTCCGCTGCCTGTTTCTGGGTGATGCCGCGCTCCTTGCGCAGCAGCTTGATGATACGATTGAATTCCATGATCTTTGGCTCCTCAGTGAAAAATGAGACTTCTTTGATTTTTGGTTTACAGCATGTTGATTATACACAACGGAAAACGACTTGTAAAGCAAGCAAAATGACGGAATTTTTTGACGAATTTCGTCATTTTTGTCAAAGCTCTTGCTCTGACTACCATATCTATGCTAAACTAAGGGGTAACTGGTATATATTTTGTGCCGCGCCGGGGTCGTGAAAATTGCGCCCGGCGTGAAGAAACGGGCACAATGAGACGATCTTTGCGAAAATCGAGGTGTTTTGACCCATGAAAACATTCAAACTGCATCTGATCCGCCACGGCATCACGGCGGGCAACCTCCAGGGGCTGTACATCGGCAGCGGAACGGACATCCCCCTGTGCGACGAGGGCCGCGCCCAGCTGGCCGACCTGAAGGAGCGGTTCGAGTACCCCCAGGTGGACACCGTGTTCTCCTCGCCGCTGATGCGCGCCGTGGAGACGGCGAACATCCTCTTCCCCAACGCGGCCCATCAGTTCTCGGTCCACGACCTGCGGGAGGCGGGCTTCGGCGTCTTTGAGAACCACCCCGTGAAGGAGCTGGTCAAGGACGAAAACTTCAAGAAGTGGATCACCCCCGGCTCCGGCTTTGTGCCCGAAGGCGCGGAGCCGACCGAAGCGTTCCATGCCCGCTGCTCGGAGACCCTGCTCAAACTGTTTGAGTATATGATCCGGATGGACGTTACCGAGGCAGCCTGCGTGACCCACGGCGGCGTCATCATGAGCATGCTCAGCCAGCGGGCCCTGCCCTCCCGCCACCCGGAACAGTGGATGGCAGACCCCGGCTGCGGCTACACTGTCCAGACGGACGTTCAGCTCTGGATGCGGGACCGTCTGGTGGAGGCCATCGACATCGTGCCCTTCGGCTACGCCGATACCCTGCGCGGCCAGGCGGAGTCCGAGGAAAACGAGGCATACGAGTAAATACACAGTAAAATTCCGGGCAAAGACCTTGACAGGCTGTCCGGAATTTACTATTGTATAGAGAGAACTATTTTTCCGCTGTTAGGAGGAATCCCCGATGTCACAATCTCTGTCCCGCCGCTCGTTCCTGAAATGTGCCGGCTCTGGTGCAGTCAGTCTGGCGGCTGCCCTGCTCACCGGTGTTTCGGCTGCGGCGCTGGCCCCCTGCTACGAGGGCGAACCGGCCCTGCTGGACGGCAAGGCCGCTGTGGAGCTGCTGGGCTATGCCCCCGCGCCGGAACTGGGCAGCACCCTGGTGTATCTGTCGGTGGAGAACCTCTCGGCAAAGGCGCTGGCCGTGGGCACGAGCTATCTGCAGAGCCGCGAGATGACCACGACCGAAGAGCTGTACCGCCTGGGCACCGGCTTAACGGCCGTCTGCGACGGCCAGCCCGTGCGCTGCGGCAGCTTTGCAGCCCCGCTCTATGGCGAGAACGCGGCAGATGCCTCGGCCTTTACGCTGAATCTGGCCGCAGGGCGCGGGGCCATGCTCCACTGCTTCTGCGAGACGCCGGAGGACTGGAACACGCTGGAGCTGACCTACCAGCCCGATTTTGCCTCTGGCCAGACGATGCACTTTGTGGTGCGCCGGGACATGGACGAAGTCCAACTGGGCGCGGTGCCCACGACCCCTGCCGAGGTCGGCAGCGTCGTAGACCTGTAATGAGATGACACAAAAAAATCCCTCGTGCATGGCACGGGGGATTTTTGCTGTCTGTCAGGGGGCCGATACGGCGGTCAGGGCTTCCCCGGCGGAATTGGTCACGGTGAGTTCCTGACCGGTCAGGCTGGAAACGAGGGCCAGATAGCTCCGGCCAGCCAGCAGGTTGAAGGGCCGGCCGTCGGCATCGTAAAAGGCGAAGGTGGAGTCGCTGCCCTGGGTCCAGGTCAGGGTCCACAGATGCCCGCCGTTGAGCCAGACGCCGCCGCCCATGCTCAGGTCGTAGTCCAGCGTGAGGCCGTCGTCCCGCAGGGAGGAGGCGCTGAACAGGATGAGCAGGTTGTCAAAACCGGCCTGCTGGCTGTTGTTGGCATCCAGTTGGGGGGTACCGTCGGCATGGAGCATTTTGTAGGTGCCGCTGTCAGCGTCATAAACAAAGCCGGTGGCGTTGTCCGCACCGAACTGGACCTGAACGCGGATGGCATCGGCAGCGGAGGCGTCGGGCAGCTTGCCTTCCGTCTGCTGGGGCAGCAGCGGCGGGACGGACAGGGTGGGGGATGCTTCGCTCTCGCTCTCCCCTGCGGCGTTGGAAGCGGCGTCGGTCAGGCGGGACTCCGACAGGGCGGAGGAGATGTTCAGGCTGCGCAGCACCCCGGCCAGCGCATTGCCGCTGGTGCGCCACAGCGGGCGGCTGGTCCAGGTGGTGTCGCAGGTGAAGGCGTTGGTGCCCACTTCCAGTGCATCGACCGCGCGCAGGGAGTAGTAGTCCAGATAGTTCTGGTCAAAGGCGCCGCCGCCGCGCTGGACGGGCAGCACCTGCTGCCCCACAAGCAGCCGCCAGTAAAGATCCTGCCCGGCGGCCACCGGGCCAACCTGAGGCACGGCATCCACGGCCGGGTAGACCAGGCACAGGCTGGTGGCGCTCTGGGGCTCGGTCAGGGCTTCCAGCACCAGAGATGCCGAGGAAAGCCCCCACTGGGTGGTGCTGGACGTCTCATTCTCGATCGTGACGGCTACCGGGCGCTGCCCCGGCCAGAGCGCTTCCTGCCCGGTGAGCGGGTCAGTGGGAGCCGCCGAAGAGGCGGTGTCCGCAGCGGGAACGCAGCCGGTCAGCAGCGCGGCGCAGAGCGCAAGGCACAAAGCAGTCCGCTTCCAAAATTTCATCTTGTTCCTCTTCTGTCCCGCAGCGCGGGGCTGGTCTTACTGATAGCTGAAGTTGCTCCACTCATCGTTGTCCACAAGAGCGAAGTAGGTCTTGCCCCGGTTCAGGGTCATCTCTTCGCCCGCGTCGGTGTAGAGTCGGATGGGATGGGTGGGGTGATCCTTCTCCCAGCGGCCCGTCTGAACGCCGCCGCTGGTGAAGAGATAAGCCTGTCCGCCCTCGACATACTGGACTTCCTGCACATCGTGGGAGTCGCCTGCGTAGGCGGCGATGTTGGCAAAGCAGACCACAACGTTCGCGAAAGTCAGCTGTTTGCCGGTCAGCTCGTCCACCGCAGCCTCGAATTTCTTGGTGCGGTTGCTGTACATGGACATCTTGTAGTTCCGGTTCCAGCTGTTGTAGGCAAAGCTCGTCTTATAGCTGGCCGAATGGGTGATGAGGATGCTCCGGGCCGAGGGCGCGTCGGCCAGGTCGTTCACGGCATCGGTGCGGTAGTCGGCAAAGCGGAAGAAGGTGCCCTCGTACGGATAGGTCAGGCCGATGCCGGCGTCAGCAGCCGCCTGTTTGATCTCCTTGGCCGAGGTGAACTCGGTGTGCTCGTAGGCGACGTTCTCATTTCGCTTGATGCGGTGGGCCACATGCGGATGGACCGGCGTGTTGAAGTAATTTTTGCCGCCGATGTTCAGGCCGGAGTAGTTGTACACGTGGATGAACTGGGTGCAGAAGATGCTCTCGCCGTCGTGGTAGTACAGTGCATTCCAGGGCATGAGCAGCTGCAGGAACTGGTCGCGGCCGGAGCGGATGGGGCCGATCTCCGGGATGCTGTTCACATTGGAATAGAGCGCGCAGAAGCGGGTGATGCCGCCCTCGACCTTGCTCTCGATGAGCAGGTCGGCCGAACCGATGCCGCGCTGCGGGCGGGCGTTCTGCCGCTCGGAATTGCAGATGTTGTTGACCATGACGCCCACGATGCGGCCATCGGTGCTGCGGGCCTCGCCGGTCAGCGGGTCGGCGTCATAGGCAGGCAACGCGCTGCCCGCGGCCTCCGGCTGTTCGACGCCCGGCAGCGAGGACGCCGCCAGCTCAGACGATGCAGCGGCCTCGCTGGACGCTGCCGAAGAGGCTGCCGAAGACGCAGCCGAGGAGCTGGCCGAAGAGGCGTCAGACGAAGGCACGCGCAGCACCTTCTTCATCCAGTTGGGCAGGCAGCCGCCAAGGCTCGCATTCCCGGTGGGGGCGCAGCCGGTCAGGGTCAGCCAGGCCGCAGTCAGACCTGTGTAACGAAGTACGGACCGTCGAGAAATTTTCATCAGAAAAAGACCTCCTATCGCAGCGGCCTGTGTGCGGCCTGTGGACGCACGGCACGGCCGGGACCATCGTGAACGATACTTGATTTGATTGTACTGATTCTTACCGGATTTGTAAAGGGAAAGTTTGCGTCCGGCACGGCCCATTTTTGTGAAAGAAAGTTTTTTGCCGCGAAGCCTTGCTTTTTGGCCGCAGTTGTGGTAATATTATACGGCAATATTTCTGGTATTGTACAAATACTGTATGCGCTCGTAGCTCAGCCGGTAGAGCATCTGACTTTTAATCAGAGGGCCAGGGATTCGAGTTCCCTCGAGCGCACCAAAATCCCACGAAGAATCGTAAGATTCCTCGTGGGATTTTCTTTTTATACGCCATTTGCACGGTCTCTGCACGGCCTTGATGTTGCCGCCGGATTCGATCAACTGGTAAGTAGCACTGGAGTGGCGCAGACCATGGAACACGATGCGGGTGAACTCCGGGTGCGTATGCAACAGCGTTGAATTGCATATCGCAAATAGGCTGTTTGAATGTTTCACTACTTTCTTGCCTTGCGATCAAGAAAGCACTTCTGCTAAACACTCTACGTTGAAAATGCAATCGTACACTGCTATAATAAAATTGTGATATTATCACCAAAAATTCAAGATGCAAAGCGTTTGCGATTGGCAAACATTCAGGAGGAACGCATGGTAACAGGAGCCATTAAAAATAAGGTAGACAAGATCTGGACGGACATCTGGGCAGGCGGCATCACCAATCCGCTGACCGTCATTGAACAGCTGACCTATCTCATGTTCATCCGGTCACTGGACGAGAAAGAGCTTGCCACCGAAGATTTTGAGAACATGGCGGGCGAAAAGATGGAGCACATCTTCCCGGCCAGCGCGGCAGGGCAGTCTATGCGGTGGAGCCGCTTCAAGGATAAGGACTCCCGCGAGATTTTCCTGACCATGCAGCAGCGGGTGTTCCCTGCCATCAAAAAGATGAAGTATGGCCGTCTGCCGGACTTTGATGCGAACGGTGAGCTGGTGGAGATCGAGGACGACCCCACCCGCCCGGACGAGGGCAACACCGCCTTTGCGCGGTACATGGACGATGCCATGTTCCTGATCCCCACGCCGCAGGTGCTGCAAAAGATCATCACCGGGCTGGAGGATCTCTACACCCACGACATTGCTGACCTTGATATGCAGGGCGACCTGTACGAGTATATGCTGGACAAGCTGGCAATTGCAGGAAAAAACGGTCAGTTCCGCACGCCCAAGCACATCCGTGACATGATAGTGGAGATGGTGCAGCCCACGCCGGACGACTTCATCTGCGACCCCGCCTGCGGCACGGCGGGCTTTCTGGTGTCCAGCGCGCAGTACCTCCGCGCCCACTACGAGGACAGCATGACCTCGGAGCAGTGGCAGCATTTTGCCGGCCCGATGTTCACGGGCTTTGACATGGACCGCACCATGCTGCGCATTTCGGCCATGAACCTGATGCTCCACTCCATCACGAACCCGGAGATCGACTACAAGGACAGCGTGTCGAAGCAAAACTCCATTTGCAGCAAGTACACCGTTTGCCTTGCAAACCCGCCGTTCAAGGGCACTGTGGATGCCGAGAGCATCAACGACGACCTGAAAGCCGTCACAAACACCAAAAAGACAGAATTGCTTTTCCTTGCGCTCTTCCTGCGGATGCTCAAAACCGGCGGACGCTGCGCCTGCATCGTGCCGGACGGCGTTTTGTTCGGTTCCAGCAAGGCGCACCAGAGCATCCGAAAAGAACTGATTGAAAACCATCAGCTGCGGGCGGTCATTTCCATGCCCTCCGGCGTGTTCAAGCCCTACGCAGGCGTGTCCACGGCGGTGCTGGTGTTTACCAAGACCGGCGCGGGCGGCACCGACAAGGTGTGGTTCTACGATATGAAAGCCGACGGCTTCTCGCTGGACGACAAGCGCACCGAGGTGAAGGAAAACGACATCCCGGACATCATCGCCCGGTTCCATAACCTCGACGCCGAAACTGACCGCAAGCGCACCGAGCAGAGCTTCTTTGTGCCCAAAGCGGAGATTGCCGCCAATGGGTACGATTTATCCATCAATAAGTACAAAGAGACCGAGTATGTGCCGGTGGAGTATCCCTCGACAACGGAAATTCTGGCCAACCTGCATGAGCTGGAAATGGAGATCACCAAGGGGTTGGCAGAATTGGAGGAGATGGTGTGATAAGAATGAAAATAAAAGACATCTGTGACTTACAGAATGGCCGGGCTTTCAAGCCATCGGATTGGGGAACAACTGGACTTCCAATCATTAGAATTCAAAATCTTAATGATGAGCGAGCACCATTCAATTACTACAGTGGAAAATATAATTTAGCACAAGAAGTAGACAATGGAGATTTACTATTTTCGTGGTCTGGCACACCGGGAACCTCTTTTGGCGCATTTCTATGGAACAGAGGAAAAGGGGTCTTAAATCAGCACATTTTCAAAGTCATACCCAAAGTCGAAGTAGAGAAAACATATTTGATGTATGCACTCAATGGTAACATTTCAACAATTATTTCAAAGGCCCATGGAGGAGTAGGGCTTCAGCATATTACTAAAAAAGAACTCGATGAAATCGAAATCCAGATGGTTTCCATTTCAAGACAAAAGGAAATCGTTGAAATCTTAGAAAAGGTATCTCTTTTGATTTTTCTCCGCAAACAGCAGCTTGCCAAACTGGACGAGTTGGTAAAGGCACGGTTTGTGGAGATGTTTGGAGATCCAGTAAGCAATCCTTTACACTGGAAAAAGGTGAAGTTGTCAGAATTGGCAGATATAAAGATTGGTCCTTTTGGATCATTGCTTCATAAAGAAGATTATGTGACAGGTGGACATCCCCTAGTAAATCCATCTCATATTATTAATGGGAGAATTATTGTGGACAACGACCTAACATTAACGGAAGAAAAATATTTTGAGTTAAGCGCCTACCATCTGAAGAAAAACGATGTCGTTTTAGGTCGCCGGGGCGAAATGGGACGATGTGCTGTTGTAGATGAAGAAGGATTGCTTTGTGGAACAGGAAGTCTTTTGATACGGACAAATGGGACTGTTACAGCAGACTATATTCAGAAAATTATATCTTTTCCTACTTTTAAGAAAACGATTGAAGACATGGCGGTTGGGCAAACCATGCCGAATCTAAATGTTCCGATTGTCTCTAACTTTATGATAATCGTTCCACCTCTGTCAGTTCAAAAGGATTATTATGATTTTGTAGAGCGTGTAGACCAGCAGAAGCAGACCGTACAGCAGAGCCTTGAAAAGCTGGAACTGATGAAAAAGGCGCTGATGCAGGAATATTTTGGGTGACTCCCTCAGCCGCCTGACGGCGCCAGCTCCCTCAAGGAGGGAGCCTTTGACGTGGCGGTGCCGAAAAGCCTCCCTCCTAGAGGGAGGTGGATGCGAACGAAGTGAGCAGACGGAGGGAGTTTGTATATAAAATGCCCCAAACTTCAGATAAAAGGGTGTGCAACAGCGGATTTTGGCGGTATAATAACGTTAAACAGAACATTTTATCGTGAAAGGAGCATACGACGATGACCTTTGAAGAAGAAAAAGATTACAATAATGCAAAGCTTGATGTGATTAAAGCAATGAACTCAATTCAAAAGTTGAAGCCCGAACTTCGAGAACGGCTGCTGAAAGAGCTGGTTGGAGCGGAAGCGTATGCTGCGATATTGAAGACTCCTGATAGGGCCGGTTAATAATAAAACACTGAACAAAAGGTTATAGTAACAGAGCTAATACAATATACCACATCTGTCAAAAATCATGGAGGACACATTATGGATATCTCTTTGAAAATGAAAAATATCAAAAATGTTGCTTCTGCAGAAATGAGCTTGCCGTTTTCAAAAGGCTTATATGCAATTGTTGGCGAAAACGGTTGCGGAAAAAGTACAATTATGCTGGCAATGTCTTTGATGGTGAAAACATCTTCTGCACATATGTTGTCGGGAGATGCTGTATCTCCTGATTCGTTTGTTGAAATAGAAGCAGATGGAAAGAAGGACACATGGATATATAATGAAAAAAGGAAAGAACTAAGCACGGGAAAGTTTCATAAGCGAAATGGCCGAGCGCAAATGATTGCCAGCGCACATTTTGAAGGCTTTTATGAAGGAAGTATTTTTTATGGATGCAGATTCGATGATTATAATCTAATTGATACGTTTATGCAAAATGAAGATTATACTAAGCATCTTATTGATGCAGATCCATTTGTTATAGAAACGCTTGGATATATTCTTCATAACAATAAAAAACACTATATAGGACTAAAGAAAATAAGCGATAAAAAAACCGCAACAATCAACGGATTCAAGGGAATTCCGTATTTCTATGAAACGAACGGGAAGATCATTAGCCAGTATAAAATGAGCAGCGGTGAATGTATGCTCATTTCTTTAATAGACTTTCTCAATAATGTTATTATTAAAAATCCACGACGAAAAGACAAGTTGCTTTTTTTGATTGACGAAGTTGAATTGGCACTCCATCCTAGCGCAATCGATCGGCTAGTATTGTTTTTACAGGAACTTGTAAAAACAACCAAATCAGAACTGGTAATTTATTTTTCAACTCACTCAGCAGAACTAATCCATCGTATCCCGGCAAAAAATATTTATCTTGTGGAAAATAATAGCGGGCAGGTTGACATGGTCAACCCTTGTTATCCGAACTATGCAATCCGTAATCTGTATATACCTAACGGCTTTGACTTTGTCCTTTTAGTTGAGGATGAATTAGCAAAAGCAATCGTAAAAAAAGTGATTCTTGCGAACAACTTGTCCAAAAGTAAGCTTTGCTGTATTTTACCGGCGGGTGGTTGTACTCAAATGTTAAAGCTTCACCATGATATGGTAACATATAACACACTTGGCGTCGGAAAAAGCATTATTAGCATTTATGATGGAGACGTAAAAGATTCTATTTCTAAACGAGAAGAATATAAAGACTTGCCAAAATGTTTTTTGCCTATTCCAAGCGTTGAAAAATACCTGAAAAGAAAATTGGTTAATGAGCCTGACAGAGCTTTTATAAAGCAGATCGGCGACAAATATTTTACGCAGAGATCTCTTGATGATATTATCGCTGATTATATAAATGATCCTAGGACGTCAAAAACGAATGATCATGATGGAAAGAACCTATATAAAGTCATCACATCCAATCTGGATAAAATAGGAATATCCGAAGACGAATTTATAAAGTATCTTGCGGATGATATTTATGACTATGAAAAACCCACAAAATTTGTCGAAACATTAAAAAAACAACTTTCGTAATGGTTTTCGCTATCATTTAGAAAGGAGCCCTCCCACCATGTCCAACTTCTCCTATCTCTCTACCCACCCCGAATATTCCCTTTTCGCCAATTCCGCCATCGAGGCCGAGAAAGTGTTCTCCACCTCCCCGGCGATGTGCGCGGTGGGGTGCCGGAAGGCGTTGGAGCTGGCGGTGAAGTGGGTGTATGCGGCAGATAAAACCATCACGATGCCCTACAAGGACAACCTGCAATCCCTGCTGCATGAGCCGAGCTTCCGGTTCGCGGTGGACCGCAATGTGTGGAGCGTGCTGCCCAGCATCGTGAAGGCGGGCAATCTGGCGGTACATACGGGGCATAGTGTGTCGGCGGCGGATGCAGTGTTCAGCCTGCGGGGGCTGTTCGACTTCATCCAGTGGGTGGATTACTGCTACGGCACGGACTATGTGGAGCGCTCCTTTGATGAAACAGCCATCCCCGGCGAAAAGGTAGCACTGGACGAAAAGAAGATCCGGGAGCAGGAAAGTTTACTGTCCCAGAAAGATGCCGAACTGGAAGCGTTGCGCAAGCAGGTGGAGAGCCTTTCGGCGGCATACACGGCCAGCAAACAGCAGAACCAGCAGAGCCGCAGTTTCACCGCCGCCGACCTGACCGAGGCCGAAACGCGGCGGAAGATCATCGATATCGACCTCAAGGCCATGGGCTGGAAATTCACCGGGCCGGACGCTGATGTGCGCACCGAGTACGAAGTGGACAACATGAACGGCGTGCTGGGGCAGAAGGGCTATGCAGACTATGTGCTGATGGGCAAGGACGGCTTGCCGCTGGCGGTCATTGAAGCCAAGCGCAGCACCAAAGACCCCAACATCGGGCGCAAGCAGGCTCAGCTTTATGCGGACTGTCTGGAGCAGAAGTTTGGTCGCCGTCCGATGCTGTTTACCTCCAACGGCTACACCACCTATTTCTGGGATGAGCAGAGCGGCCCGCAGCGTGCCGTGAGCGGGGTGTTCTGCAAGGACGATCTGCAAAAGCTGATGAACCGCCGCACCGAGAAAAAACCGCTGGACACCATCGAAATTGACGACAAAATCACCGACCGCTATTACCAGAAAAACGCCATCCGGGCAGTCTGCGCCCACATCGCGCAGGGCTTCCGGCGCAATCTGCTGGTCATGGCAACGGGCACAGGCAAAACTCGCACCGCATCCAGCCTGACCGATGTGCTGAGCCGGGGCGGTCATGTGACCAACGTGCTTTTTCTGGCCGACCGCACCGCGCTGGTCAAGCAGGCAAAGGACGACTTCAAAAAGTATCTGCCCGACCAGTCGCTGTGCAACCTATGCTCCTCCAAGGACGATAAGGCCGCGCGCATTGTGTTTTCCACCTATCCCACCATGCTCAACGCCATCGACAACGCCAAGACCAAGGACGGCGTGCCGCTGTTTTCGCCCGCCCACTTTGACCTCATCATCGTGGACGAAAGCCACCGCAGCATTTTCAAGAAATACCGCGCCATTTTTGATTATTTCGATGCGATTCTGGTGGGTCTGACCGCCACCCCGAAAACCGATGTAGACCGCAACACCTACGACTTTTTCGAGATGGAACACGGCATCCCCACCTACGCCTACGACTACGATACGGCGGTCTACACCGACCATGTGCTGGTGCCTTACTACAACTACGAGGTCAAGACGAAATTCACCGAAGAGGGCATCCACTACGACCAGCTTTCGCCGGAGGATAAGGCCCGCTACGAGGACGATCTTTCCGAGGACGACACCCTGCCCACGTTTATCCCATCCGAAAAGCTGAACAAGTTCATCTTCAACGCCAACACCGTGGACACGGTGCTGCAAGACCTGATGGAACGGGGCATCCAGACGGCAGGCGGCGACCGCATCGGCAAAACCATCATCTTTGCCCAGAACAAGCGCCACGCAGAGTTTATCCGGGAACGCTTTGGCAAGCTCTACCCGCAGCTGGAGACCCAGTACCCGGGTTTCATCCAGCGGGTGGTCTGCGATGATGCCTATGCGCAGTCCATCATTGACGATTTCAAACAGCCGGACAAGCCGCCGTTTATTGCGGTTTCGGTGGATATGATGGACACGGGCATTGATGTGCCGGAGTGTGTGAATCTGGTGTTCTTCAAAAAAGTGCGCAGCAAAACGAAGTTCTGGCAGATGATTGGCCGTGGTACGCGGCTGTGCCCGTCCCTTGCCTGCGTGGATGCCATCGACGGCGAGTATACGGGCAAACGGCGGTTTCTGATCTTCGACTACTGCGGCAACTTTGAATTTTTCCGTCAGAAACCCAACGGCTACGAGAGCGCGGACACCAAGAGTCTGTCCGAGAGCATTTTCTGCAAGCAGGTGCGGATCGCCGCCGCGCTGCAGGATGGAGCCTATACAGACGAAAAATACCAGAACTGGCGCAAGATTTTAACAGAGACCTGCCGTGCCGAAGTGGGAGCGCTGAACCCGGAGCTGGTCTCCGTGCGGCTGCACCGACAGGCCGTGGAGCGCTACCAGAAGCCGGAAGCCTTTGTCAGCCTGACCGAAACGGACAAGGGAACGCTGATGAAAGAGGTGGCACCGCTCATCTCGCTGGACGACAAAGATGAAGCCGCCAAGCGGTTCGATAACTTTGTGTATGGCTTGCTGCTCTGTGAACTGGAAGGTCTGCCGGGGCTGGGCCGCGCCCAGAAACAGCTGCGCAATACAGCGGCAATGCTGGAAGGGAAGGCTACCATCCCGCAGGTGCAGGCAAAGCTGCCCCTCATCCGGGAGGTGCAGACAGACGAATTTTTAACCTCGCATGACCTGCTCCGCTTTGAGGAAATGCGGCAGGAACTGCGGGAGCTTATCAAGTTTCTGGTGGACGGTGTAGAAGGTCAAAAGCCTGTCTACACGGCCCTTGCCGACCCGGTACTGGAGCAGACCGAGGGCAAAACGCTGGATTCCGGCTACGATTTCGGCGAGTACCGGGAACGTGTGAACCGCTACATCATGGAGCACCGCAGCGATACGCTGGCCATCCACAAGCTGACCCAGAACATTCCGCTTTCTCAGGGCGACTACACCGAGCTGGAACATATCTTCACCAGTGAGCTGGGCAGCAAAGAGGACTACACGCGGGAGTTTCGGGATACACCCTTTGGTCTGCTGGTGCGTAAAGTGGCAAAACTGGACCACGATGCTGCCATGCAGGCATTTTCAAAATTTATCAATGACGAATCGCTGAATGCAAAGCAGATCGCGTTCGTGCAGAAGGTCATTCATTACATCGAGCAGAACGGTTATGTGGAAAGCAAAGCGGTGTTGATGAAACCACCCTTTGACCAGCCCATCCTGTTTACCCGCCTGTTTGATGGCAAAACAGGTAGTGAACTGATGGATACGATCAATTCGGTGAAAGAGAATGCCACCCATGTGACCGCATAAAGTGGTGGAATGTATTGATAAAATACGGTATAATACGCTTGAACGATATTGGGACTTAGAGCTTCATGTGAAAGTAGCTCAGAAGCCGACTTTCTACTCGGATTCAGATTTCTTTATCGTTACGCTGCCGAACAGAAGTGTAGCGACTCCGGCACAGATCAGTATGAAAAGTGTGGCAAGTGGTGCGGAAAGTGCGGAAAGTGCGGAAAGTGCGGAAACTTCTACAGTGCTCCACGGAATGAGTACGGATGCCGAAGTGAGTGAACTTTGCAAAAGACTGGATAATACCAGGCTGACTGCAAGTACAAAAGAACGGACGCTTGAACTTTTCAAGAGATATCGGTATCAATATCAGTTCCGCAGCATAAACGTTGCACAGCTATATGGCGTTCAGAAATCGCGTGCATCCTCTATCATCAAGAATCTTATCAAGCATGGATTGGTGACGTCACCAGAATATGGCGTATACCAATTTGTGAAGAAGTAACACCGCTATCAACAGGTAGTTTTTGAAAACCAAGCGGTGAAGCTGTTGCAGCCCATGGAACGTCTTAATATAATTTGAATTATCATAATCGAAATTATATTAACCGCCTACACAGAAATGCCCACTCCCCTGAGAACTCCTCAGACGAGTGGGCATTCTTCTTTCCGTGTATCAAATTTACCTTTGTGGTCACTCAGATCGCCACCAAGTCATGGATCAAAAATCATCATTTTTTATTTGTCCCAGAGTAAGTGCACGGTCTCTGCACAGTTTTCACATCACCGCCGGAGATCATCAGCTGGTAGGTGGCACTGGAGTGGCGCAGACCATGGAACACGATGCGGGTGAACT
>OMFF01000383.1_pt1 | contig 17042 bp, 19 predicted proteins | sample 1645581 | NCBI WGS metagenome assembly OMFF01 (sample SAMEA103958140, study PRJEB25191) | human gut metagenome | biome: human-associated habitat [ENVO:00009003]; feature: intestine environment [ENVO:2100002]; material: feces | place: Germany | collected 2013/2015
CCTTCCTCACGATTGCCTTCGTGGTGCTCGCCGGAAAGGACTTCGGCGCTCGCGAAATGCCGCTCCTCTATCTCTTCGGCTTCGCGACGCTCTTCTTCACGGGCGCGGGCAGCTTCTCGCTCTCTGGGCTCACCAGGGCTGCTGCCAGGAAAGCCTGATTTCCTCCCGCGTAATACGCAAGAGAAGCGCCGCAGGTTCTCATTCCTGCGGCGCTTCTCTTCTTTTGGTTTTCAGGAAGCAGCCTCATCCTATGCCGGGTTTGAGGCGGGTTCCTTTCAAGCGACCTCTGAGCGCAATCAGCGGTCGTGGGTCTCGCTCTTCGCCTTCACGGGCTTGTAGCCGTCGGGCTCAATGAGAGCGGTGTCGAAGCCCGCAACGGAAATGCCTGCGGTGGCGGTGTTCATCGCCTTATAATCGCGTCTGTCATGGCCGATGACCTGCGACTGACCGGGATGTACATAGCGTCTGTTTGCCATTGTTTTTCCCCTATAATTTTCCCCCTATAGATAATATATTTTGCAGTTTAGGTCTATCAATAGTTTATATCATGAAACTATACACTTTGTCAATTATTTGGCGTTGGTATTAAGTGACTGTTAAGCTATTTTTTCAGAGGCACATTGACGCACCCATTGGCTCCCTTGTGTAAAGGGAGGTGGGTTGCCGCATGGCGGCAAGCCGGAGGGATTGTGCCACTCGCCGTGGCGGGCATTGCGTTACCAACACTGGTAGTGGGTTTAGCTGCGTCATCTCGACAATAACAAACCGCGAATATGCGGGCGACCACTGGTCGGTCACTCGCCGCTACCGGCGTTTCGCCACGAATAATGGTGTTTTAATCAACTGCTGCCGCGCTGTGACGGGCTGCGGAAAAAATCATTAAAATGCAATCATTGTCGGAAGTACAGGCAACACTGCAGGGGCGACCAATGGTCGCCCGTTTTTTATTGTTGCGTCGGCAATCACCGGTCGGGATGCCGCAACAACCGTATTGGCAGGCGCGTCAGTTCGTCTCCAAAAAGAAGTCCTTGTCGATTATCGCCTGGAGCGCCTGCTGCACGGCGGTGTCGAAGCCGAGCTCACGCAGCTTGCACACGCCCTCGATGGTCGTGCCGCCGGGGGAGTACACCGCGTTCATGAGTGCGATTGGGTGCTTGGAGCTGTTCATAGCAAGCGCGCCGCTGCCCATAACCGTCGCGGTGGCGATCTCCTCGGCGATCGGTCTTGCAAATCCCGCGCGGACACCCGCCTCCGCCAGAGCGTCAATGTACATCAAAACAAACGCGCCCGATGCCCCGCCGAGAGCTCCGAATGCCGGAAACAGGTCTTCATCTATATGGTACACCTTGCCGACCGACGAGAATATCGCGTCGGCGGTTTTTATATGTGCGCTCGTTGCCGCCTTGCCGCCGCATATCGCCGTTACGGAGACTTTTTATACTTGAAGTCGCTTAACAACGAGTATAAATTGGATATTCAACAATAGAGAAAACGACCATACCAGGCACGAATCCCGATATGGTCATTATTCTTTTGCAACCCGCTTGAAGAATGCCAGTTAAAAATATGTTTTTTGCATATCCCTAATTAGCACCTTCTGATGAGCGGCATTTTTAATGCTGTATGTATTACTTGAGCGCTGCGGTGATGATGGACATCTGGTAGACTTCCTCTGCGTTGCAGCCGCGGGACAGGTCATTGATAGGAGCGTTCAGGCCCTGAAGGATGGGACCGTATGCCGCAAAGCCGCCGAGACGTGCTGCGATCTTATAGCCGATATTGCCGGACTGGATCTCGGGGAAGATGAAGGTGTTTGCATAGCCTGCAACGGGAGAGCCGGGGAACTTGAGCTGGCCGACAACGGGAGAAACGGCTGCGTCAAACTGCATCTCGCCGTCAAGCTTCAGCTCCGGAGCGAGCTTCTTTGCTTCCTCGGTAGCATTGCGCACGAGGTCAACATTGGGGCCCTTGCCGCTGCCCTTGGTGGAGTAAGACAGCATTGCGACCTTCGGGTCGATGCCGAACACCTTAGCGGTCTCTGAGGTTGCGACGGCGACCTCAGCCAGCTTCTGAGCTGCGGTGAAGGTGACGTTGCCTTCCTTATCGACGGTATCCTGATAGTCGATGTTGATCGCGCAATCGCCCATTGCGAGGGTCTCGTCGCCGCGGATCATGATAAAGCAGGAGGACACGAGGTGTGCGCCCTTCTTGGTCTTAACGAGCTGGAGTGCCGGACGGACAGTGTCTGCGGTGGAGTAGGTTGCGCCGCCGAGCAGGCAGTCAGCAACGCCCATCTTGACGAGCATGGTGCCGAAGTAGTTGCCCTTGGCAAGAGCTGCGCGGCAGTCCTCTGCGCTCATCTTGCCCTTGCGCAGTGCGACCATCTCATCGACCATTGCATCCATGCCTTCGTAGGTTGCAGGATCGAGGATCTCAAGGCCTTCGATATCAAAGCCGCCTTTTGCAGCCGCTGCCTTGACCTCATCGACGTTGCCGACGAGGATCGGGGTCAGGAAGCCGTCCTTCTTCAGACGGGCTGCCGACTCGAGAATACGCGCGTCGCTGCCTTCGGTGTAAACGATCTTTCTCGGATCGTTCTTGAGAACTTCAATAAGATTTTCAAACATTTTATTTTCCTCCATTAATGCGGCATTTTGGCCGCAAAAAATTCCGAATACCACTTTATCACTACCGCGAATATTTTTCAAGTATTTAGCCCGATTTCTATTTACAAACCGCGATCTCGCATGTATAATATACAAACTGTAATCATTTTGGGAGAGAAATATAGATAATGTACGAATACGATAAGAAAAGCTTCGCGCAGATACTTTCCGAGCTGCGCCGCACAGCCGGCCTGAGTCAGCGCAAGGCCGCCGCCGACCTGAACATCAGTCAGGCGCTTTTGAGCCACTACGAAAACGGCGCGCGCGAGCCGGGTCTTAACTTTGTCTGCCGCGTGTGCGATTATTATAATGTAACGGCCGATTATCTTCTCGGCCGCTCGCCTAACCCCGACGGAGTTGACCGCGGCGCAGACATTGCGCGCGTGTTCATCGCGGAAATGCGCAGCCTTGCGAACAAGACCGAGGCCGCTTTGGAGGAACTGACATGATACCGCAGGATCACATTAGAAACTTTTCGATAATTGCTCACATTGACCACGGCAAGAGCACTCTTTCCGACAGACTGATAGAAATATGCGGCGCTGTCGAGGAGCGCATAATGGAGGATCAGATCCTTGACAACATGGATCTTGAGCGCGAGCGCGGAATTACCATCAAGGCGCGCGCAGTCGGCTTAAACTACAAGGCCGAAAACGGCGAGACCTATGTTTTGAACCTTATCGACACGCCGGGACACGTTGACTTCAACTACGAGGTCAGCCGCTCGCTGGCAGCCTGCGAGGGCGCTGTGCTGGTCGTAGACGCTTCTCAGGGTGTTGAGGCGCAGACGCTTGCCAACACTTATCTCGCGCTCGATGCCGAGCTTGAGATACTGCCCGTTATAAACAAGATTGACCTCCCTGCCGCCGATCCTCAGCGCGTAAAGCACGAGATCGAGGATATCATCGGCATCCTCGCCATGGACGCGCCGGAGATAAGCGCGAAAAACGGCATAAACGTAGAATCCGTTCTCGAGGATATTGTCGCAAATGTTCCTGCGCCTACGGGCGACGTAAATGCGCCGCTCAAGGCGCTTATCTTCGACAGCCAGTATGACAGCTACCGCGGCGTTATCGTTTTCATGCGCGTTTTTGACGGCCGCATCGCCAAGGGCACCGAAGTGCTGCTGCACTCGACCGGCGCAAAATACAGCGTTCTCGAGGTTGGCCACATGCGTCCGATCGGCCTTGAGCCGTGCTCGGAGCTTACGGCCGGCGACGTCGGATACTTCACCGCTTCCATCAAAAACGTTGCCGACACCCAGGTGGGCGACACGGTAACGACCGCAGCCAACCCCTGCGCAGAGGCTCTGCCCGGCTATCGCCCGGCGCGCGCGATGGTCTATTGCGGCATATACACCGAGGACGGCAGCAAGTACCCAGATCTGCGCGATGCGCTGGAAAAGCTTCAGCTCAACGACGCATCCCTGTCCTTCGAGCCTGAAAGCTCGGCTGCGCTCGGCTTCGGCTTCCGCTGCGGATTTTTGGGCATGCTGCACATGGAGGTCATTCAGGAACGCCTGGAGCGCGAGTTCAATCTGGAGCTTGTCACCACGCTTCCGAGCGTTATTTATAAGGTAGTCAAGACCGACGGCAGCGTTGTCATGGTCGATAACCCGCATAATTATCCTGAGGTTGCGAGCATTGCCGAGGCGTACGAGCCGTACGTCAAGGTCTCGATAATTACGCCGAACGAGTTTGTCGGCAATATCATGCCGCTCTGTCAGGAGCGCCGCGGCGACTATAAGAATATGCAGTATCTCGACACACGGCTTGTCGAGCTGCATTATGAAATGCCGCTCAACGAGATAATCTACGACTTTTTTGACACGCTCAAGGCGCGCACGAAGGGCTACGCCTCGCTTGACTATGAGCTGAGTGAATACAAGCCCTCGGAGCTTGTTAAGGTCGATATGCTTCTAAACGGCGATCAGGTCGATGCGCTCAGCTTCATTGCGCACAAGGATAAGGCATATCCCAGAGCGAGGAAGCTGTGCGAAAAGCTCAAGGACAATATCCCCCGTCAACTTTTCGAGATCCCCATTCAGGCTGCCATCGGCGGCAAGATCATCGCGCGCGAAACCGTCAAGGCCATGCGCAAGGATGTCCTTGCAAAGTGCTACGGCGGAGATATCACGCGAAAGAAAAAGCTGCTTGAAAAGCAGAAGGAAGGCAAAAAGAAAATGCGCCAGCTCGGAACCGTTCAGATTCCGACCGAGGCCTTCCTGGCAGTCCTCAAGCTTGATGAATAACGAAAAACAGTCTCGGCATCTGGATGCCGAGGCTGTTTTTCCTATAAAGCAACCGGCAGTTGCTTGTGCCGGAGACCTTCGTCTATTATAATCAAGGCACAGGGAGGCGATCATATGGACACGAAAAAGATAATATACGAGCTGCGCACGAAAAACGGAATGTCGCAGGACGAGCTTGCGGAAAAGGTTTTTGTCACAAGGCAGGCCGTTTCGCGCTGGGAAAACGGCGAGACCGTTCCGAACACGGAAACGCTCAAGCTGCTCTCTAAGCTCTTTGACGTTTCGATCAACACGCTCCTCGGCTCACCGCGGCAGCTTATCTGCCAGTGCTGCGGCATGCCGCTTGAGGATGACTCGATCATCGGGCGAGACAACGACGGCTCGATTAACGAAAGCTACTGCAAATGGTGCTATGCCGACGGAACCTACACCTACAGCGACATGGATGAGCTGATCGACGTCTGCATAAAAAACATGTCGGGCGAAGGCTTCACCGAGGATCAGGCGCGCTCTTACATGCAGCAGCTGCTGCCAACGCTCGATTATTGGAAAAACCACGAAAGTCTCGGCGACAACGGGCAGTTCGAGGAATTTAAAAAGCAGCTTATAGCCGAGTTCAACGCTCTTAACATTGCCGGAATGCCGGAGGTGCGGAGATTAAACGCGCTCGTCGGGAAATACGTTAATCTTGAGTATCCGCTCCCGAACGGGCAGCGCGCAAAATTCCTTGACGACGGCAAAACATATCTCGGCAATCAGCTTGAAAGCAGGCTCGATAAGGGAACCTGCTTCGGCATCATTGCAAATGTCGATTTCCTGCTCGTTTGCACCTACAAACAAGACGGCGCGGATCCCGAGCTTGTGCTTTATAAAAAACGATAGCTTTAAGGCGTGACCAAAGCGGTCACGCCTTTTCTTATTTCAAAAACTCTTTATCGCGCTCAGGTACGCTTTCGGACGTAAAGCGCTCGGCTTTGACTGTCAGACCGTATTTTTCGCGAAGGCGCATTATTGTCTGCATCTCGGGCGAGGCATGGTGAGCGTCAAGCGCCGCCTGATCTGTCCAGCTGTCGATAAGCAGGACGGTCTCCTCATCGTCGAGCGGCTGAAAGTATTCGTACCTTGCATTGCCCGGCTTGCCGCGTATCGCCGACGCGGTGCCGCTGCTCTCCATTTCCTCGGCAAAGCGGCGTGCCGCGCCGTTTTTGCCGGTGTAGTACAGATTTACGGTGAACATTATTCTTTCTCCTGTATCTCGCCCGAGCGATAAGCTGCGAGCAGACTTTCAAGCGCCTGTATCCTGCGGCGAAGCTGCACGCCGCTGTCGCAATCGTCAATATAGCGGCGGCGCTCAAAGCTCTCGACCTGCACGGCCTCGGACTCGATATCCGCGTTATCGTCTATCGCCGCGGCGACGCCCTCGAAGGGCTTATGCGCCTTTATCTTCAGGCCATGGGAATTGAAAACAAGAGTGTAGCCTGCGATGCCGGTAGTTTTCTGATATGCCTCGCAGAAGCCGCCGTCGATGATAAACAGCTTGCCGCCGGCCTTTACGGGGCTTTCGCCCTTCTTTGCTTTGACGGGGGTATGGCCGTTTATGATATGTCCGTTTTTCGGATCAAGGCCGAACTCGCTCAGGATCATGCCAACGACCTTCTCATCCTCCCAAAAGCTGAAATAGGGGTTTTTCGGCTCTGCCCACGTGCTCTCGTCATCGACAACGCCGCGCTCGAAGGTGTGGAACACGCGGCCGGAGAACGGACTGTCGTTGCCGCACCAGAGGTACCACATCATGTCAAGCGCCGATTCATCATGCTTTGCCCAGGCGTTTTTCACGACCATGTCCGAATAGTCCATCAGGCTCTTGCCGGAGTACCACACGCCGCCGTGGCGCACACGCGCAAACTCGCCGTCCTCGGTCATCGGTATGCAGCCGTGGTACAGCAGGTTTCCGTTGCAGCAAAGATATGTGCTGCCGACGCGGTAGATAAAATCCATATGGCGGTGCAGCGACTGACTGTCGCGGAAAAGGTTTATGTACTCGTTTACAAGATCGACTTCATCATCATTGAGGCTGTACGGATCGTTTCGGTCGATAGTAGGCCACTTATCGGTGTTGAGAGGATACACGCCTTCATCAAGGATAACTGTGTTGTTTTCAAAATCGCAGCGATTGAGCATCAGGCGTGAGTTCATTCCATAGCCGGGGTGGCGCAGGATTACCCTGCCTTCAAGCTTGAAGCCGATGGTATTCAAAGCGATGCTGATGTTTTCTTTCGTAGCCTCACCGTAGTATTTGCGCGTGAAGTCATAAAGCGGCTGGAGCGATATGCCGTATCGCCGCTCAAGAAGATTTGCGTTTCCGTAGTCGAGCGATATTCTGAGCACTGTGAATATGCAGGCCGGACTTCCGGACGCAGCGCCCAGCCACAGGATATCGTGGTTGCCCCACTGAATGTCAATATTCGGGTGCTCCATTAGCGCATCGAGCAGCCGCGCAGGCTCGGGGCCTCTGTCGAAAATATCGCCGACTATGTGCAGCTTATCGACGGCAAGGCGCTTTATTATATCCGAAAGCGCGGTGATAACGTCGTCGGCAGCGCCGGTGGATATGATAGACTCCAGTATCGCATCATGATAGCGCACCTGGTTTGAATACTCGTCGCGCTGCATATGCAGAAGCTCATCGAGCACAAAGCTCCATTTGGGCGGCATCTGCTTGCGCACATAGCTGCGAGTGTATTTGCTCGAAAGCGTTTCGGCAAGCGTGCGCAGCATGGTAAGCGCGCTTTTGAGCCTGTCGTGCGTATACTCGCCGGCGTCGCGCATCGCGCTGAGCTTTTCATGCGGATAGTAGATAAGCGTGCACAGGCTGCGGCAGCGCTCCTCCCCTATCTCGGCCTCGAAAAGGCGAAGGACCTTTTCCAATATAACGCCGGAGCAGTTATTGAGTATATGCCGCACGGCGGCGTATTCACCGTGCAGATCGCTGATAAAATGCTCGGTGCCCATCGGCAGGGCAAGTATCGCGCGCAGATTAATTATCTCCGAGCAAACAGCCGCCTCGTCGGGATATTTTTCCGACAGCAGCTCAAGATATTCTCTCGAAAACTCACTCATATGTATGACCTCTCGTATAGTTCGTTTTATATTTAGATGATATCATTTAAATTAACAATTTACAACTTGAAATCGTGTAAAATGTTTGTATAATGGCATCAGTTTATTGAAAAGGGTGATATTTTTGCACAACAGTTTAAAGAAAAAGCTCGAAAACGGCCAGCGGCCGATCGGCATATTTTTCGACACCGCAAGCGAATATCTCATGGAATGCACCGGGCGCACCGGAATAGACTTTGTTATCATCGACAATGAGCACTCCCCGATTGAGGCCGAAACCAGCGCGAGGCTCATAAGGGTTGCTGAAAACGCAGGTGTAACGCCGCTGTGCCGTGTGCGTGAGATAAGCCGCCCGGCGATACTGAAGCTGCTTGATGTCGGCGCACAGGGCCTTATCATTCCGAACGTGCATAGCGTGCAGCAGGTCGAGGACATAATATCCTATGCCAGATACTATCCTATCGGCCAGCGCGGCTTCTGCCCCTCGCGCAAGGACGGCTGGGGATTTGACGGTCTCGGCAGCGTGCCGGATACGATGGCGCATTTTAACGCCGAAACGCTCATAATCCCCCAGTGTGAGACCGTGGGCGCGCTCGAATCGATAGAGCAGATTGCCGCACTCGACGGCGTTGACGGCATATTCGTCGGCCCGTTCGACCTGTCTATTTCCATGGAAATGCCGGGCGATTTTTCTAACCCCGTATTTCAGGCAGCGCTTGACCGCATAATAAAAGCCTGCCGCGAGGCAGGCAAGAAGTGCATTTTCTTCACCGGCACGGTCGAAGGGATCGCTGCCGGCTTTGACCGCGGCTTCGACGGCATGGCGTACAGCCTGGATGCCGCAATCTTCATTGAGGCTCTGCGCGAGCGCGTTGACAAAGCACGTCAGTTAAGCAAATAAATTCCCATGTTCAGATATCCGGCGAAAGTCGTCCACAGGAGATACGGCAGCATCAGCCATCCGGCCGCATTGTCGCATTTCCAAAACCGGACAGTTGCCAAGAGAGTGAATATCCACATCAGGCACAGCCAGATAAACGCCGCCAGGTATTTTCCCACATTGAAAAATATTATCGGCCAGCCGAAATTAAAAACGAGCGACAGGGCGTAGTAAACGCCGGCCGTTTGCTTCCCGGCCTTTCGGGCGTCGGATGTCCACACTCTGTATGACGCAAGTCCCATGAGGATATAAAGCATCGTCCACGCGACCGGGAACAGCCACCCCGGCGGCGCAAGCGGCGGCTTTTCGATCACCTCGAACATCAACATATTATCTTTTGTAATAAGCGCGGCCAGTCCGCCAACGGCGAGCGGTGCGGCTAGGCTCACGGCAAGCTTTTTCCATTCGATTTTCACATTCATCACCGCTTTTAATATATGAAGGCCCGACCGGGCTTATTCGTTTTTGAACAATGGACAGAAAACATCTCAGCAAAAAGCAGCAAAAATACGTCGGCATAGCGGCGATAGCCATCGCCGTTATCGCAACGGCACTGATAATATCGCTTGCAGGCGTTCCGCTTGTCAGGTTTGCATCGGAGCCTGAAAAATTCCGCCAATGGGTGGACGATAACGGCATATGGAGCCGCTTTGCATATATGGGCATGGTTATTCTTCAGGTCGTGATCGCCGTTTTGCCCGGCGAGCCGTTCGAGATCGCCGCAGGCTACGCCTTCGGCGCCGTTGAAGGCTCTCTTCTGTGCATAGCGGCATCCACTCTCGGCAGCATCATGGTCTTTCTGCTCGTCAGATATTTCGGCGTTCCGCTCGTCGAGGTTTTCTTTTCAGAGGAAAAGCTGCACCGCATAAAGTTTTTGAAAACCACCCCTAAGCGCGACTTCATATTTTTTATCATATTTATGATACCCGGAACGCCAAAGGATCTGCTGTGCTATTTTGCCGGGCTCACCGATATCCGTCTTTCATTGTGGCTGCTGATATGCTCGCTCGGCAGACTTCCGTCGATCGTGACCTCCACCGTCGGCGGCGACGCGCTCGGCACGTCAAACTACTGGTTTGCCGCCGCTGTTTTCGCCATAACGCTTGTAATAAGCCTCGTTGGACTGCTCTTTTACAAAAAAATTTGCAATAGGCATGAAAAATGAGTATAATAGAGACATGCTTAAAAAACTTGATATATTTATGACACAGCCAACATTTTGTAAAAATATTTTTCTCATTTTTGTATTGACATCAGCGAGAAGCGTGCTATAATATGTCGTGTGGGATAATAATGCGCGCAGCTGCAGGTGCTGCGCAGCAAGACTCTCATTGTCAGTATGTTCGTTATGCCCTATTACAAATGCCATCCAAGTTGTTCAGTAACTATACATGTCGTTTAAGTAATTCTCCCTTCCTTCCTATTTCCATCAGCTAACGAGCATATTCTACACCCCCCTTCAAAGCGGCCGGAGACAGAGCAGTCCCCGGCCGTAATAAAAATTACCGCTTAATATGCAAAAAGCCCCGACAGACTTCTGTCGGGGCTTGCGTTGAATTTTGCACTGTTTTTAAGATTAAAGCTGACGAGCGTCGGGATAAAAAAACACCGCAACACAAGTTACGGTGTTTTTTGGTGGAGATAAGCGGGATCGAACCGCTGACCTCTTGAATGCCATTCAAGCGCTCTCCCAGCTGAGCTATACCCCCAGACGCATTGGCTATTTTATCAGACCGAGAGCATATTGTCAACTGAAAATTTAAATTAATTTTGTCCGCTGCCGTAATCGTCGTCGAACATATACGTCACGTCCTCTTTATAGCGGAACTTTTTCTCCTTGCCCTTTATAAGACGCGGAATACTGCGGCGATACTCGACAAAAACCAAAAGCCCTGTGAGCAGATATATGTTTCTGACAATCGTATCGTCAACGCTCATGATCGCAACAAGACACATGACAAGCATTGCCCCAAGCGCAGACAGCGACACGTATCGCGAGAAGATATACACAACGATAAACACGATTATGCCGGCAAAGGCAACCTCGCCGCTGACGAAGAACGTTCCGACCGCGACGGCGAGCAGACTGTGCTCACCGTGGAAGCGATAGAGTATAGGAAAATTCGTGCCGAGGACAACGCAGAACAGCGCAAACGCGCTGCCGATTTTCGACTGGTCAACGATGAGCATAAGCAGGCTGCCCAGCAGCACCGGGGCAATGACCTTTATCGCCTCGATCAGCGCAATAACGCCGACACCTTTCCAGCCGTGGCGCTTCAAAAAGCGCGTTATTCCGGCGTTATCGCGGCTGTAATTGAGAACATTCTCGTGAAAATAAATATGCGATGACAGAATTGGCGTGCTGAGACTGCCGAAGGAATAAGCGATTATTGCAGTAACTGCAAGCAGTAAGGGAGTCATTGGTTATCCCCCTTCTGGCGTATGACCATGCGTATCGGAGTACCTTCAAGGCCGAACACGGCGCGTATCTGGTTTTCGATATAGCGCTGGTACGAGAAATGGAACAGCTCACGGCTGTTGCAGAAAATGACGAAATTGGGCGGCTTTATGCCGGTCTGCGTCATGTAATATATCTTGAGTCTTCTGCCTTTATCCGTGGGCGGCTGAACGCGCGCCTGAGCGTCGGCAAGGACGTCGTTGAGCATGCCTGTAGTTATGCGCATGTTGCTCTGATCGTTTACGAAATTGACCAGCTCGAATATTCTGTCGGTGCGCTGGCCGGTTTTTGCCGAGATAAACAGCACAGGCGCATAGCTCATGAAGCTTAAGTCGCGCATTACGTCCTTGCGCATCTTCTCCATGGTTCCGGTCTCTTTCTCGACAAGATCCCACTTGTTGACGACAACTATGCTGGCCTTGCCCGATTCATGCGCAAGACCGGCAATTTTGGTGTCCTGCTCGGTAACGCCCTCGCGCGCATCGATCATTATTATGCACACATCCGCACGCTCAATTGCCATCTGCGCACGCATGACCGAAAACTTCTCAACGCGCTCGTCCACCTTGCTCTTTCGGCGAATGCCGGCAGTGTCGATAAAAACATATTTTCCGTACTTATTATCTATCTCCGAGTCCACCGCATCGCGTGTAGTACCGGCAACATTGCTGACAATAACTCGCTGCTCACCGAGGATATGGTTAACGAGCGAGGACTTGCCGACATTCGGCTTGCCGATGATGGCAACGTTGATGACCTCGCCCTCGTCCTCCTGCTCGGAGGGGGCGGGGAAGTGCGCAACGCACCAGTCGAGCAGATCGCCGGTGCCGTGGCCGTGGACGGCGGAGACCTCGATGGGATCGCCGAGGCCAAGCTCGTAAAACTCGTATATGGCAGGGTCCGTTCTGCCGGTCGAGTCCATTTTGTTGACCGCAAGCACCGTCGGCTTTTTCGAGCGCAGCAGCATGTTGGCAACGTCCTTGTCCGCCGCCGTCACGCCCGTGCGCACATCGGTGACGAGCACAATGACATCCGCCGAGTTTATAGCAATGTTTGCCTGCTCGCGCATGAACATGAGGATTTCGTTATCCGTTGTCGGCTCAATGCCGCCAGTGTCAACGATGTTGAATTTTCTTCCGAGCCATTCACATTCGGCATACAGTCTGTCGCGTGTAACGCCGGGCGTATCCTCAACTATGGACAGTCTGCGTCCGCAAAGCTTATTGAAAAGCATGCTCTTTCCCACATTGGGTCTGCCGACTATGGCTATGAGAGGCTTTGACATAAAGATAACCTCCGTTCTGATTAGTTCTGATTATATTTATAGTACTGCTGCCGCTCGGGCGAGCGGACGGGTATTTTAACCTCGGGCAGGTTATCGCCGCTTATGGCATCCCAGAGGGCAAATCCGTCCGATTCTATCGGGTATATCTTAACGCCGAGGGCATCTATGGCCTGCTCGAGCGTAATATCGTCGAGAAAATCAAGCTCATCGCGGCGCAGCATATTCTGCGAAACGAAAAGGCGCTCGCCCAAGTCTTTTCTGCGCAGCTGAGCAATGAGATCCTGCCCCGTTATGAGGCCGGAAACATTCACTCCGTGGCCGAAAAAGTCGTTTTGAACGGCGTAGACCTTACCATTTATATTATCATACTTTTCCGCTGCAATACAAATAAGTTTTTCAAAATACGGCGCTACCGACACTCCGCAGGCTATGGAAAACGGCACTCCGTCCGGCTTTTCCGAAAGGCTGAGCGCACCGCGGAACTCGCGCTCGAGCAGGCGTATCATTCCAACGCCGTTTTCAAGCTGCGTGTGCTCCTCGTAGAAATCGTCGTCCGGCAGCTCTCGCTGCGCGCAGATATACATTTCGTCCGAGCAGAAAAATATCCTCGTGCCGTATTTTTTTACGCACTCGTCGCCGAATGCCGTGACCATATCTATCGTCTCTCCCGAGTGCTCGGGCGTAAACGACTCGAGCGGATACAGACCCTCGCGGTATTTCGTAAGTCCGACCGGAACGATCGACACGCTGTGCACCGCAGGATACATGGCCGCAAGATCCTGCATGGTCTGCATGAGCGCCTTGCCGTCGTTAAGTCCGGGACAGCAGACGATCTGGCAGTTCATGACGATGCCGCCGCCGGCAAAGCGGCGCATTATATCAACGCATTTGCCCGCGTTTTTATTGCGCAGGAGCTTCACCCTAAGCTCGGGATCGGTCGCGTGAACGGAGATGTTCACAGGGCTTATGTGCAGATCGATTATGCGCTGTATCTCGCGCTCGGACAGATTGGTCAGCGTAATGTAGTTTCCCAGCAAGAAGCTCAGGCGCGCGTCATCGTCCTTGAAGTACATCGTCTTGCGCATGCCCTTCGGGAGCTGGTCGATGAAGCAGAAAACGCAGTTGTTGGCGCAGCTTCGGGGATTATCCATCAGATACTCGGCAAACTCAAGGCCGAGGTCACGCCCCTCGGGCTTTTCGACACGCACAATGTGCTCTGTTCCGTCCTTGCGGCGAAGCTTTATATGCAGCACCGGCTCATAGGAGAAGTATTTATAGTCGAGAACATCGTGGATCACGTTTCCGTTTATGCTGACTATCTCATCGCCTATATGCGCCTTGTGCAGCAGAGGACTGTCGTTATCGATTTTTGAAATAACATCGTTTTTCATACACTTTAATAAGCAAAAGGAGGAAGGGGTACCTGTACCCATTCCTCCTTGAGCTTAGCATTTTAATTACTTCTCATCAACGGTGAGAACCTTGCGGCCGTTGTACATACCGCATGCCTTGCACGCACGGTGGGGCATTTTGAACTCGCCGCAGTTGGGGCACTTTACGATGCCGGGAGCCTCGAGCTTCCAGTGAGACGAACGTCTCTTATCACGTCTCTGTCTTGATACTTTTCCCTTAGGGACTGCCATGGTGACACCTCCTGAATAATAGCTGCATGTCAGCGTAAATATTATTGATCACTATCCAACAGTTGCTGCAAAACAGCAAGTCTTGGATCGACTTCTTTCCCGCACGCGCAGGGGCCAAGGTTTAGATCGGCTCCGCACCGGGAGCAAAGGCCTTTACAATCCTCCGAGCACAGAAACTTCGTTTCCATGTCAAGGACGAAAAGGGTCGAGAGCGTTTCATCGAGATCAAGATTGTCCCCGTCGAGAACAAAGACCTCGGGATCTTCAGACTCTCTGTCGGATATGAAGGCGTGGAGGTCCATCACCTTGCTGCTGTCAAACAGTTTACCACATCTGTCGCAGACGCAAGTCATTTCGGCTGTCAGGGTACCCTCGAGTGTCAGGATACCTGCCTCATTAAACACTCTGCCTTCTGCCGTGGGCGGGGTCTTATACTCTTTGATCGAGTCAAATTCCAAGCCCTCCGTGTTCAGCTCGCATTTGAACGGAACACTCTTTCCGGGAACTTCAATTATCTGTCTCAAATCAAGCAGCATAGTGCACCTCTCCACAGTCGCTTGAATATTATAGTGGAATTACCCCGGCTTGTCAACCGAAAAAATTCGCTTTTCGGACAAAAACTCAAAAAAACAGGCATATTGCTAAACGGCAGGAAAAATGCTATAATCGTTTATCATATTTTAACGGAGAACGACATGAAAAAGAGTGTAAAGATCCTTATAATCTGCGTACTTATTGCGGCGCTTATCGCCGGCGGAGTTATATATCTCATCTTCCAGACTCGCGACGATGATCTCCTAATAGGCGAGGAGCGCGCGCAGCAGATAGCCCTTAATGACGCAGGGCTTGCGGCAAACCAGGTCTCACGGCTCAAAGCAAGGATCAAGCTTGATGACGGCGTGTGGTGCTATAAGGTCACATTCCGCACCATTGCGATCGAGTATGAGTACGAGATCGAGGCGTATTCCGGCGCAATACTTGAAAAGGACATGGACGACTGAAAAATATCGGGGTTTCTTTCGAAGCCTCGATATTTTTATATAAACTGCGCAAAAACGCTTGCGCCGATAACGGTGAACACTCCCGACACAGCGATCGACAAGCCGCTCATGGCTCCTTCGATCTCTCCCATCTCCAAAGCTTTTGCAGTTCCAATAGCACTTACGCCCTTGCATTTCCACTGTTTTTAAAAGCACTTTATATTTCGCGCGTTTCGTGATATAATCTCAAAAAACATCCTTTCGAAAGGACTTAAAAGCAGCATGAAACGAACATTTGGCATAATAGCGGCGCTTATTCTTGCGCTTTGCCTTTGCGCCTGCGCCAAAAGCGGCGAGGACACACCTCAGCCGACCGAGGCTCAGCCTTCATCTACGCAGGATCTTTCCGTATACGAAAAAAGCGAAGGGCTTCTCTCGCAGGAGGTATGGTACAACGAAAACGGGCTTAAATTCAGCACCGTCAAGTACGAGTACGACGCTGCCGGCCGTCTTGTAAAGGAAACGACCCTCGGCATAAACGACGCGCCGGTAGGATACAAGGAATACGTTCTCAACGCTGACGGGCTGCCGGAGACAATGATAAACTATATCGCAGACGGCCCGGAGGAATACTCCGAGGAGTACCGCGTTTTGTTTGAGTACAACGACACAGGCCTTAAGATGAAAGAAACGAGCATGATCGGCGACACGGCCGCATCGGTCACGACCTATGCCTACGAGGGCAGCGATCTTGTCAATGAAAAATACTATGAAGGCTCGGAGCTTATAAGCGAAATTGCTTATGAATACGATGAGGCCGGCAGGCTCACAAAGCTTGTGCGCCGCGATATGCTCGAGGACAGCGAGACTTCGGAGACCTGCACCTATGACGAAACTGGACTTCTCGCCTCGCGCGAGGTAAGCGGCAGCGACGGCATTGAAAGCCGCACCGAATACAGCTATGACGAGCACGGAAACGAGCTTTCCGTCAGCATTTACGGCCCCGACGGCGATACAATAAGCATCACGAAGAACGAATATGAATACGACGAACCGGGCAATATAGTCAAATGCACGCGCACTCAGGGTGACGGCGAGCAGAGCACGGTCATTGAATACAGCTGGAGCTACGTCAAAGGCTGACGAATTAACAATTAATTTATATATTCGGGCATTTGCTGTGATAATATGTATTATTGAAATATTATCAATCAGGTGACTTTTCCATGAGAGAAAAATTTGCGCGCTTTATGGCAGGACGCTGCGGAATAGACCAGCTCAACAGATTCCTGTCGATATTGAGCCTTGTGCTCATGATCGTGGCTGTGGTGTTCAACGGAACACGGTTTTCAAGACCCATTTGGCTTATCGCGTTCATCCTGCTCATACTTGTCTACGCGCGTATGCTGTCGAGAAATCTTTATAAGCGCAGCGCCGAAAATACGCGCTATCTTCGGCTGCGCATGAGCGTTAGCGGAAAGTTTGAGATGATCAAGGTCCGCTGGACGCAGCGCAAGGACTATAAGTTCTTCACATGCCCCGCTTGCCGCACGACGCTCAGAGTTCCCCGTCACAAGGGGAAAATAAACATCGTCTGCAAGAAATGCGGCAACTCGTTCACGGGCAAGACCTGATATGTTCGGCTTTGTAACGGCGGATCTTGCCGGGCTCAATGAACAACAGCGAAAGCGATATAAAG
>OMFF01000407.1_pt1 | contig 16500 bp, 17 predicted proteins | sample 1645581 | NCBI WGS metagenome assembly OMFF01 (sample SAMEA103958140, study PRJEB25191) | human gut metagenome | biome: human-associated habitat [ENVO:00009003]; feature: intestine environment [ENVO:2100002]; material: feces | place: Germany | collected 2013/2015
TTTACATTTAAATATGAGTATAATTCATATGGTTTTAAAGCGAACACCGCTTCAGAAGGAGGTGGAAATATTATGCTGAAAGTAATTAAACGAGTATTGCGTTTGAGTGGTGATTTGTCAAAGCGTATCTATGCGAGTTTTGTATTCAGCTTTATAGACTCAATTGTGGCAATGTTCCCTGTCGGGGCTGTGTTCTATACCCTCACAAAAATACAGAACAACAAAGCATTTACAGGGAATGACTGGCTTGTACTTTTTGGAATACTGATAATCTCTCTTGTTGTCCGCATGGTGTTCAAATACTTAGTGTATAGCTTTCAAAGCACAGCGGGATTTGAGTTTGTTTCCAGAGAGCGAATTACTTTAGGAGATAAGCTGCGTAATGTGGGTATGGGGTTTTTCCATGAGCGAAATATGGGGGACATTACAACAACGGTTACAACTGACCTTAATTTTTTGGAAAACTACTCCATGCACCTTCTTGACCGTGTAACAACCGGAATGGTAAACATGGTGGTGACCAGCATATTCATTCTGATGTTTGACTGGCGGCTTGGTGTGATTTTTATTTTAGGTGTTCTCTGCTCGTTCCTGATTTATGGGCGTATGCAGGAAAAGGGAGAAGAACTGACTGCAAAACAGCGGCAGGTACAGGCTGCTTCTGTTGAGGCTACGTTGGAATATGTGCAGGGAATATCCGTCATCAAATCATTCAATATGGCAGAGAAAAATTTAAGTGGCATTGAAAAGGCTTATGAAAAAAGTATGGAAGCGTCTTACGCTCTTGAACGGGATTTCGCACCTATGAATGTGGCATATTCTATGGTTTTCCGTGTAGCTGCCTGCGCTATCATATTAGTATCACAGATTTTCGCTTTAGGCGGGGAACTGGATTTTTCAAGCCTTGCGGTTATCCTCATTGCTTCATTCTCTATTTTCAATTCTGTAGAGGTAATGGGGCAAATGACCGCCATGATACGCTCCATGGAAGCAAGCCTTGACCGTGTGGAACGGATTAAGGGAGAAAAGAATATTGATGACGGGGGCGGAGATATTTCCTTAAAAAGTTATGATATTGTCTTTGATCATGTTAGCTTCTCCTACGAACAGGGAACGAAAATTCTTGATGATGTCAGCTTTACCATTCCGCAGGGAGGAATGACCGCCATAGTCGGGCCTTCCGGCGGTGGAAAGACAACGATTACCCGTCTGATCTCCCGCTTTTGGGATATTCAAGGCGGTAGCATTACCATAGGTGGCAAAGATGTTCGGGAATTTACATCTGACAGCCTTTTGAAAAATATGAGCATGGTATTTCAAAATGTCTATTTGTTCAAAGATACCATTGAAAACAATATTAAGTTTGGTTGCCCGGAAGCAAGCCATGAGCAGGTTGTAGAAGCAGCTAAAAAGGCACGCTGCCATGACTTTATTTCCTTATTACCAGAGGGCTACAATACCATGATTGGAGAGGGCGGTTCTACTCTGTCCGGCGGTGAAAAACAGAGAATATCCATTGCCCGCGCCATGCTGAAAAATGCCCCTGTCGTCCTTTTGGACGAGGCCACCGCAAGCGTTGATCCCGAAAATGAAGTGTATTTGCAGCAGGCAATCAGCACTTTAGTAAAAGATAAGACACTGATTGTAATTGCACACCGCCTGTCTACCATTCGAGACGCAGAGCAGATTTTAGTCATCGACAACGGGAAACTTGTTCAGCATGGAAAGCATGACGAGCTTGTTTTACAGGAGGGTATTTATCAGAAATACTGGAATATTCGCCAGAACGCAAAGGCATGGAAAGTAGCACAGTAGATTATGATCCTCAATTCGTTAATCTGAAAGATTTTGCGAGCACCAATCCATGAGAAAAAAAGTAACGGAGGGTAAGGATCGTCCCTTGCCCTCCATTTTCCTGCACAAAAGTACAATTGCCTAAACCTTATCTAACAAACAAGGACTATATCTTTGTCTTCTGCTTCTTCACCGTATATGAGCATTGACTTTGCAGCATTCAGCCTATAGCAGGAACTTTCAAGGTTCCACTTGCGAAATGGCAGAATCCCTGCTATAATGTTTATGTAAGTTTCAGAATTGCCACCGAGCAATTATAGTGAATGAGTAACACAGTGCCTGAGGATGAACATCTTCAGGCACTTTTTTGTTTCTTCTGCCTCTCACAAACAGAGGCACAGACGGGGACGGCGGGGAGTATGCCCCCTCCCTGCTGACAATTTCATATCTGGGATCCTTGGGTCCAAAAGCGCTTAGAGAGCTTCGGTTCTTTAAGCGCTTTTTTATATAGATCGGAGCCTAACCGCTCCCTTACCCTTTCCTCCGGGGAGCCTTTCGGCATACCCGTACAGATAGATATTACATGCAGGAATGCAGAAAGGAAATGCCAGTGGAAGACGATTACATGATGGTGATCATCCCGTGTATTGCGGAGATTGCCGCCTCAGATACGCCTGAACGAGTCAAAAAGCTCCGCCTTGGAGCCATTAGCGAGCTTCAGCGGTATCTGCATTATTACCGGCAGCTTGGCTATATGCCGAAGCTGCTCTATGCCATTGCAGACAAGAAATGCCGGATGATAGGTTCCGCCACAACCAAGGCGGAGCTGCAAAAGCTAGTCCGACCCAATTGTCCGCACTATGACGGAGCCGGATTTATCCCAGCTGCTTACAGTGTCCCGGAGGAAGAACTCATCTGTTGGAGCGAAACATCCCTGAAAGGGCCGCTGACCGCAGAGGGCTTTCAGCGGTATATGCAGCTTTTTAAGCAGGTGCTTCCGGAGGAAAGCCGCAGACTCGCGTTGTGAGGTGGTGCAGATGGATAACATCGGGAATACCGAGCATGCGTTGACCTTTGCGGATCTGCGTGTTCACTACTATACCGGACGGAGCTACCTCATCTCCGGCGAAGGCCGAGATAAGGTGTTCGGCTATCGGCACGGTGTGATGACCGATATCGGAGATCTGCCGGAAGCCGAGTGGACCCGACTGGCAAAACAACTGATCCGGCAATCCGGCGAGCAGGAGCTATATCAGCAGCTTTTCGCATGGGAAAGAGAACAAAGCCATTGGGAACAAAGTCCTTCTCAGTTTGAATTGGATGTGCTGAGTTTGCATATGGCGCGGTTGCCGGACAATCCGGCGTGGTGCGATTTTATTCCATTCAACCGGAAATATCGCCCTGAAGTGCTTTGCAATGCAGAGATTCTATGGGTCAAGTGTTCCGGGTGCGGAAAACGCCACGAAATGACAGGAACGCAGCTCAAAAATATCCGTGACAGAAGCAATGGTAAGCTGTACTGCCGGGAATGCGGTGATTGGATGCCGGTCCACCCATGCGCTCATCCTAAGGAAGGGGGTGATGGGAACGGATAAAGTCGTCATCGTTGTCAAGGATGGGATGGTTCAGGAAGTATTCGGAGCCTGCCCCTACAAATTTGATGTTGAGATCCTGGACATGGATTTTAACGGAGCCGACCCTGACGCAGAGAATGCCGCACAGGATCGGCTTCAGACTGTCCGGCAGTATCTCAGCAAAATCTATTAACAAAAAGGAGAAGCATTATGCGAGAAAAGAACAATACCAATCTGGAACGGATGCGCGAACTGATCGAGCGGCTCACGGAGGCGGACATCGCCTACTACAAAAACGACGCTCCTATTATGACGGATCTGGAATATGACCGGCTGACGGAGGAGCTCGCCTCTTTGGAGCATGATATCCTGACGAAACGGATATCTGGAGCTGTTCCAACTGTGATTTTTCCGCAGAAGGCAAATCGTTTCTCGTAAACACTCACAGTTAGGAGGACACATAATGAGAAAGACGAAGATCGGGGTCATGGACTTCCACGGCAGCGTGGATATCACCGACCCCTGTTACGACAAAGACGTCTGGTGCCGGATGAACAATGTGAAAATCAGTGAAGGCGAATATGCCTGCTATGTCTGGCGTCATACCGACAAAGGTAAGTATGAGGACGGTACGCCGTATTCGTATTTACTGGTTGGTGCGATTGGGATATACCGAAATGGCGATATACCGCGACAGAAGGACATGGAGGAAATCGGCAGCATAGGCGTTGACGCCGGGCTGGCTGGGTTTTTCCACAACAAGCCGGATTATAGTGACGAGGAATGGGGCAGGTTCTGTGACCGTGTCCGTAATGGCGATGCATGGCTGATAGAGGACGGCTTTTATAGCTCGTCCGGGTACGGCGACGGATGCTATGGCGTATATGCTTATAAACAGGATGGCGCAATCACCGCATTGGAACTCCGTTTTCTGTGATGAGGCGGGGTGCGTGCGTAGTTCTCGTGGATTGTGTAGAAAACGTAGGAGGTCACAAAATGAAAGAAACCAAGAATGCACGTTTCCGTCGCGTGGCGGAGGCGCGCGTCAACAAAATTATCCGGATGCTGCGCCTTCTGGGCAACTGCTCCGGAACAAACACCTATGCTTATGACGCCGATGCCGTCGAGCAGATCTTCACGGCACTGCAGATCGAACTGGATCAGGCGAGAAAGCGATTCTCTGAAAACGGGAGAACGGGACGAAAGCGGTTCTCTCTTTCGCAGGCGCCGACGCCGGACACCGTTTCGTATCCGCACATCACGCTGCCTCTGCCGGACGGCACACAACTTCGAGCCGTCGCGTATGCAGATACGACCTATCCGGCCATCAATCTGTATCTACTGCGGGATGGCGAGCCGGAGGAGCTCGTATGCTTTGCGGAATACAACTCGGAGCACAGCCCCTGCCACGAGCTTTGCATCGGCGTCTACACCTCCGATGCGGAGGACACACAGTACTATGGGCCATATCGGCCAGAAAGGGAAACAGAGTATGGAAAAGGTGATTGATAAAAGCCGGGCATATGAAACCTACCGACTTGCGTGGGATGATATCGCAAAGTTGCTGTCAGATCAGATCAAGGCTGTTCTGGGCCGAAGGTTTCTTCTGCGTGTGTGGCCGGAGGATCAAGGATACTGGGGCGCCCGTGCACTGCATGGGCTGTTTTCGGTTGCTGATCTGAATCGGCTGCTGGATGCTGTACAAGCAGACGCGGAGACCCGCATGGAAACTCTGCCGGAGGATTCAGAGGCCGTACACGGTTTCGGCATGACACTTGGCTCGCTTCTTTTGAAGGCCGCTTTACAGGCGGACTGGAAGTGTGAGATGGTCGAGGACGATGCACTCTGGCTGATCGGTTTTGTCAGCTCGGAAACGCGGCCTTACACGGTGAGTGGTCTTCTAAGAACGCTCAATCCGGACACGCTGATGTCGGCCAAAGAGATTCTGGCATACCTGAAAGACAACGACAGCACTGACCGCACGCTCAGTGATATTATCTTATGCAGGCTAAGAAGAAAAATGGCGACAGCACGCCGCTCTATCAGTGTCTTGGCGGCACTTCGGCGGAAAAGCTCGCAAGGTACGGCCGGGCACGTGCGGATGGGAAAAGCCTGTCGCGGACGGCGCAGCTCGTCTGCGGCAGTAAGACGGATTTTCTTTTCGTTGCTGACAGCGGTCCCGGAGAGACCAACGCCAAAGGCCTGATCGTACCGCGGTTCGGAAAGAATCCGGAAAACCATGTCTCGGTCAGCATGACTTTTGAACTGTTCAGCGAGCTGATGCTGATGACCAAAACCCACTACCAGTCGTGGCTGACGGCATACTATCTGCAGAACCCGATAAAACCAGCGACATTGCCGGCGCAGGAAACGTATGCAGCGCCTGATAACGCCCCGAATACACTCTTCTGAGGTACAGCCCATGAGGTTTCGTACATTCAGAGAAAGCATCCGAAACATGGGTGGTGTGTGGACAGGTAACGATGTGTATTTTGCACAGACACAATCGCAGTATACTGCCGCTTTTTTGCCGGAGTATCCGGAGAAATCTAAGAGGGACAGTACAATCAGCTGTTGCTGGCTCAATGGAGGCTGGGACTACAGCGGCGTGTATGCCGAAGAATTAAGGATGAAGAATGGCTGCGTATATCGGGGTTGCGCCCTTCTATCAAACGGAGCCGATGATGTCGAGACGGTTCATGCCATCGAAACAATTGAGGATTTACTGTGGAAGCAGTATCCTCAATACTGACCTTTCAGCGATACAGTATACCAGTGCGGAGGAGCTTGCTTTTGCAAGCTCCTCCGTTTTGCGTGTAAGCATTTTTTGCGGCATCAGGTAATGCTCCACTCCCGCGCCTTTGTCTGCTCTGAAATCATACGGGCATACCATCCGTTTTGTGCCAAAAGCTCCTTGTGGTTTCCGCGCTCACTGATTATTCCTTTGTCCAGAACAAGAATCTGATCTGCCCTGATGATCGTGTTGAGACGATGCGCAATGACAATCACCGTCTTGTCTTTCATCAATGCGTCTAACGCCTTGTGAATTTCTTTCTCGTTGTCTGCATCCAAGCTGGACGTAGTTTCATCCAACAGGACGATAGGAGCGTTCTTGATGAGGGCGCGGGCAATGGAAATTCGCTGCTTCTCGCCGCCGGAGAGCGTATTGCCGCCTTCGCCCACCATGGTTTCATAGCCGTCCGGCAATGCCGAAATAAACTCGTGGCATTGTGCCGCCTTTGCCGCTGCAATGATTTCCTCAATTCTTGCGCCCGGCTTTCCAACGCGGATATTGTTCGCTATGGTGTCATGCAGCAGATAAACGTCCTGAAAGACGATGGCCATTTTCTCGGCCAGCGCATCCGGTGACTGTTCCCGAATATCACAACCGCCAATCGTAACGGAGCCCTTTGACACATCCCAAAATCGGGAAATCAAACTGATGATTGTGGTTTTTCCGCTGCCGGAGGGCCCCACCAAAGCCGTCGTCGTTCCCGGCTTTACAGAAAACGAAACATCCCGCAGCACGGGAACGCCCATCTCATAGGCAAAATCCACATGAGAAAAGATGACATCGAAGAATGAAAGCTGTGCAGCCTCTTCACGATAGGGCAAAGGTGCTTCCTGCCGTGTCTGCAAGATGTTCTCCGCCGCCTTGCCGAGATATTTTAATTCAGGGTATAGACTGCCGAGCGCCGCCATCATACTGGAAAGAGAAACGCCGATCATCAGTAGGGCGATCATGCGCTGTGTGTCGATTGCTCCCGACTGATATAAGGCCGGAGCCAGAATTAACGCTGCCGGAAGAATCAACGAGGTCACAAAACTGAAGGAGATAGAAAAAGGCATAATCGAGAGTTCCAGTTTTACGGAATCTTTTTTTAAGGAGGTAAAGCTATCGTCAAGGCGCTGAAACTTTTCGCCTGTCATGTTATAGAGCTTAAAGGTTCTGATTCCATTGATGTACTCCACAATGCGGGAGATTACACGATTAACGCTTGCCCGCTGCCTGCTGCCGTATTTCTGTGACATCGCTCCACTCAGACGCATCAAAGGGAACGCAATCAGGATCAGCACCGTAGCAATCAGTCCATACTGCCATGAAACCATAAAGGCAAACAGGAGAGCCAGAGCGCTGAAGAACAGCACCTTTATCAAACTCGCCAGAGAATGTGTCAAAACCTGTTCAAAGTCAGTAATATCTGTAGTCAGCGTACTCATGAGGCGGCCGATGCTGTTCTTGTTGAAATATCCAAGATTCAGGCTGCGGATATGATCGCCGAGAGCAAGGCGCTGCTGCGCCGAAATATCTGCGCCGCGATATTGTACCTGCGTATAGTTTACGGAAAATAGGATAGCCCTCACCAAAAACAGCAGCACAAGGATGACGCTGTACAAGGTCAGTTTTTGCACCGTAAAGATGCCGCCGATCAGCTCGATAATCGTCAAAACCATTGTGCTGAACATCCCCATGTGCAACAGTGCGTCCAGACAGGACAGCACGATAGGTAAATACAGAGACTTTATATTTTTACCGGCAACCCGGCGAATCATTTTGAATGTGTAATTCATGCTGTCACCTCCTGCGTATAACTGCGCCACATATCGGCATACCGCCCGCCCTTTGACACCAGCTCGTCATGTTTTCCTTTCTCTAAAAGGCGTCCTTCATGGAACACACAAATCTGATCTGCTCCCGTAATCGTGTGAAGACGGTGAGCGATCATAATGGTAGTTTTTCCTTTCAGCAAGCACGATAAAGCAAGCTGGATTTTATGTTCGTTTTCCATGTCCGCAAAACTGGTCGCTTCATCGAAGATAATGATGGGAGAATCTTTCAGGATTGCCCGCGCAATGCAAATGCGCTGCTTCTCTCCTCCCGAAAGCTTTACGCCGTCCTCGCCCAGTTTGGTTTTGTAGCCGTTCGGAAGGCTCATAATAAAATCGTGGATCTGCGCGGCTCTTGCAGCATCTTCTACTTGCTGGGGCGTAGCTTCTTTGTTTCCGATGGCGATATTTTCATAAATACTGTCATGTAGCGTAAAGGTTTCCTGAAATACAAAGGACACCAAGTCCATCAGATTATCGTTCTTCAATTCTAAAATATTCTTTCCGTCGATGCAGATGCTACCTTCCGCGACTTCCCAAAACTTGGGGATAAGCTGCGCGGCGGTGGTTTTTCCAGCCCCGGAAGCGCCAACAAAAGCAGTCAGGCTACCTGCCGGCAGAGATAACGAGATGTTTTTCAACACATCGGTTTTGTCATATCGGAAAGTAACATCCTCAAAGCTCACGCTATGAGGCTGTGCGCAATCTAAAGTCTCCGTTCCCTCTGTTGTGCATGGCAGCTCCATAATGGTCTGGATTCGCCCAACGCCGCTCATAATCTGACTGAACATCATGGCAAGATTCATCAGATTGAGCAGGCTGGAAAGAAACACCATACTCATGACCATAAAATACAAATAATCCTGCACGGGCAATGTCCCCCGGAAGTAGAGTAGACCGCCCAATGGCAGGGCAAAAAGGATTCCGCTTTCAACCAATGCCACAAACAGGCCGTAAGTATATCCCTGACTTTTGGTGCAGCGTTTCCAGAACGCATTGTATTCTTCTACCGCATCCGCATAGTCCCGGTAGCTCTCTGCCGTCATATTGTAGGCTTTCATCACGGGCATCCCGTTGATGAACTGCATAATTGCTGTGTTCAGCTTTTCCAGCAGGCGATGGTAGGTCGGCATCTGCTTCCCGGTAATCGCCATTGCCGCCCCTTGAATGATAAGCCCCAGCACTACCGGCGCCAGCAGGCATAAGGCCATGGTGACATTGATTGTCAGCAGATGAATGAATACGATCACAGGCACGCATACGGCAGAGGTCACGTCCGGAATTTGGTGGGCCAGGAATTTTTCAATTCGTTCCACATCCTCAATAATGACTTTCTTGATCTCGCCCGATGCGTGATCGGTGAAGAACCCCAGATTAACCTTTGCAATGTGCCTTATGATCTGCGTGCGCACGTTGTATAGCGTGTTAAAGGCTCCAATGTGAGAAAATGTCCCGGAAAGGATGGAGCAGAGGAATTTCCCTGCAATCGCCGCTGCGGCAATCAACCCATAGTGCAAAGCGTCTCCTTCACCGCCCAGCAAAACCAAAATGCTGCGATACACCATGACATACGGGATAAACGAGCATAATGCGCTGGCAATTCCGAACAGGGCAGATACAAGCAGATGTAGTTTATATTTTCCAGCCAACTGCATTAAATAAGCGGCGCTGGATTTTCTTTCCTTTTCCATGGCTCCTCCTGTTATTCCCGCATGGCGGCCATAAGCCGCTCTGCGTTATCAATTTGAAAATCATCCGCCAACGTGCAGTCTCGGATCACAAGCGCACGGCTGCAAGTGGCAAGGGCACATTCCAAGTCGTGAGTAATCATAAGAATAATATGCCCCTTTTCTGCAAGCGCACGAAGCTGCTTGCTGACAGATCGCATATTGCGACCATCCAAGCCACTGGTAGGCTCGTCCAGAACGATGACCGGCGCTTCGTTCAACAGAGCGACAGCCAAAGCAAGACGCTGTTTTTGTCCTCCTGACAGGGTTGCCGGATGCCGGTCTGCAAACTCTGCCAAATTCAAGAGCGTCAGTAACTCGTCCGCCCGCAGCTTCAATGCGGGCGTTACTTTTTTGCCTGTCAAAAGTTCATCGGTCAGACTTTCTCCGAATAACTGACTGTCCAAATCCTGCATGATATACCAAATCATTTCGCGCCGTCTGCTCTTTTTCAATGGCTTTTCCGCAAAGCGGATCGTACCGCCGTCCTCCTTCAGAAGCCCTGACAGCAGTTTCCCCAACGTGCTCTTTCCGGCAGCATTGGGGCCTACAATCGCAACGATTTCTCCCGGTAAGCAGGAAAACGAAACGTCCTTCAACACTTCATGCAAGCCGAACCGCTTGTGTAGTCTCTCAACGCTTAACAAAGGCTTCTGTTCAGTTTCCTTACCACTATTAGCAGGGAATGGCAAGTTCAAGAGTTCCATACTGCGAAGCCCCCACTCGAAAACCTGCGCATGGGGCAGAATATTCATTTCCTGCGGCGTCATCACGCTGACGATTTCACCCTTATTCAAATAGACGATCCGATCTGCTATATCACGCAGATAATAAAGCCGATGCTCTGCAATCAGAATCGTCTTTCCTTGCTTTTTCAAAAGACAAACAAACGCTGCAAAATCCTCCGTAGCGCCCATATCCAGATTGGCAGAGGGCTCGTCCATCACATATATATCCGGGTCAATCGCCTCCGCAGAGGCGATTGCTACCCGCTGCCGCATACCATAAGAGAGGTATCGAACCTTTTGTTCTAAAAGGTCCGTAATGCTCAATGCCTCCGCTGCGTCCTTAACTCTTTTCACGATCTCGTCATGAGGGACACCGTAGTTTTCGCAGCCAAAGGCAATTTCGCCTGCTACCTCATTGGCAAAGAACTGGCTACGCGGGTCCTGAAATACATTCCCGACATACTTGCCTCGTTCCCATGAGGGAATCTCCGCCATGTTCTTCCCGAATAGCCATACTTCGCCGCTGAGCTCTCCCGTGAAGAAATAGGGGATCAGTCCATTTATCACGCGGGTCAAAGTACTCTTTCCGCTGCCGGAGGGGCCCGTCAATACGATGACCTCCCCCTTTTCTACGCTGAGATTGATATGCTTCAACTGATTCTCCGTGTCTCCGTAGGAGAAACTGAGATTTTTAATTTCAATCGCTGGATTCAATTTCTCACCTCACACCAAGATACACATGGCCGCTGTTGAAATAAACAGCGCAATCATGACGCCATCGCTTACAGCCATCTTGTTTAAGTAGTAGCCTTCCTTCTTGTAGGGACTCTCAATCCCGCGAACAACGCTGGATGCCGCCAACTCGTCTGCAATTTTCAAGGAGCGAAACACCATCGGTACGACCACATATTCAAAGGTGTTAAGCGGATGTAAAACCACTTGAAGCGGAGAGAGCAGAAGTCCGCGCGTCTTCATGGCATCCAGCACATCAGAAAACTCCGAAGCCACCGTTGGAACAAAACGCAGTATGACAATCACCGTCAGCCTTACGGAGGACGGAAGCGGCAGTTGCCGGAGGGCAGCAGTCAGCTTGCCCGATGGAGCCTGTGAAACAAGATAGACCGCCATAAAGACGGGGATCAGTTCGATCAGGAAAGTAAAAAGCATGGGGGAAGGAATATTGATACCATGGCACACATTGAATGTAAGCCATCCGTAGCTAATGAGGAAAGCTACTAAGAACTTCAGTCCCTTTCCCCAATACCCGAATATTGTCATCACAAGAAACAGTGCGGCGGTGCAGGCAATATGCAGCCACATGTTTTTGCAGAGAAAAGCCACGGCACAGACACAAACAGCCAATATCAAAAGCGCAAAAATGTTGACGCGGCGGATCAGTTTTGTGTTGTTAATTACGGCTTCCATCACTTTACAATTCCTGCTTTCTGGAAATGGCGTCTCAAAATACGCTGTCCAAAGAGGCAGCCAAGCAGGGCAAGAGCTACCGTGATCGCACAGGCTCCAATCATGTGCCACGGGCTGGAGAGCATATTGAGTTGCATATCAAAGACTTCCTGAGAAAAGCCTTCCGTGGATGCCTTTGCCACATAACTTTCCCAAGCAGCCCAGATCGGAACAGTGTTTCCGATAATCATGCCGAGGCCATAACAAGACCACCCGATGGCGTTGCGCAAAGGCTTCCGATAGCTGTCCTTGCCCAGCATCACAAGCTCGCAGATTACACCTACCAGCAGAAAATAAGGAAGCAGGAATACATAGCCGCCCAATGCACTGATGATGCCAAACACGGCACTCCATACCATCAAAATCCCGTGTTTGTTCAGTCGGTTAGCAACAACAAGATAAAAGGTTGCACAGAAAAATTCTTGAATACCGGCAGAGCAGTAAAGGTACAGGAACGGAAACGGAAGTGTCAGAGCACCAACCGCTCCATATACTGCAAATGTTAGGACCATCATGGCTGCAATTACCATCACGTCCCGCGTGGTAAATCTTTTCTTTTCAGTCGTAGTATTCATAAAAAAACTCCTTTCAAAAAATAGGTCTGTAGGATTCACAAGAATGAGTTAGAGTAGGCTAACCAACGGGCAAAAAAACACCTCCTTACGCAAAATACAATTTCCATGCACTACCGAAAAAATCTGCAATGAGATGTATTCTGTCAAGTGCTTCGTCCTTTTCCAGCTTATGACGCACAATCTCGAAGAACGCATAATACTGTGCAGAAAATAGAATATGTATTTCGTCCAGCGTCAATGGACGGCACGAATAGCCCTGGCGAATCATCTCCTGCTGAAAGGTATAAGTCTGTTTTTCTTCTTCCTCAATAAGCTGATCCACAAAGCTTTCGTAGGCGCTTCCGGCAGACTGGCTGATAAGCAGGTAGAAAGCGTCCTTGTTTGCGAAAATGTACTCCACCAGCACGGAAATAACCTCATCAGAAATATTCCACATATTTTCCGGATGGCCATCTGTCAGAGAAGCGAAGCCCCGTTCTCCGCCTTTGCGATACAAATCCAACATATGATCCGCAACTGGTGACACAAGTGCGGCAAACAGGCTTTCTTTATCGGCAAAATACCGAAAAATTGCGCCAGTGGTCAGCCCAGCTTGTTTTGCAATACTGCGAACGGAAGCATCGTTATATCCCTTTTCCATGAACTCCTTTTTGGCTGTGTCTAAAATCAGTTGTTTTGTATCTTCACTCTTACTCATGCTAATCACCTCCCAGAAAAATAGCACTGCTATTTAATTATACACAGGTTTCGTCAAATGTCAAGATAGCAGTGCTATTTTAAGCCCAAATTTACAAACGTAGCAAACGGGCAAGCAGGGCAAAGAGGGCCCTCTTCTGCATTTCCGGGGAATTTTCGCCGCCGCGAAAACTCTCCTCTGCTTGTCGGGGCAGCGCCCCTAAAACCCCTTGAACGCGAAAGATGCGCGGCTGCGCGTTTCTGCGAAACGCTTAGTAGCGTGACCGTTATTGCCGGTCATGCTCCTTTTTCTTCTCCTACTCGCGCTCGTTTTTGCCCAGCATACGATCCACGTTCTGCTTGTGGAGCAGCAGCTCGCGCATCTCGTCGCGCGAACGCCGGTATTCGGCATACGCCGCCTTTTTCTCCGATAGCAGCTTGGCGTATTCCTCCTGCAAGCTCTTGACGGTGGGGAGCCTTTTGACGCCCAGCTCGTCAAAGGCTTTCTTCGCCGCCTTGTGCAGAAGGATGTCGCCCTCATGCTCCGCGAGATACTTTTTCGAGTAACCCGCCTTGCGGTAGCCCGCGTAAACGTCGCGGGTCTTGGCGTAGTTGATGATATGGGTTTTCAACACGGCGATCTCCGCCATGCGCGTCTCCGCCGCCTTGATCTGTGCAGACAGCGCGTGAAATTGCTCCGTGGCGGCAGCGGCTTTTTCCTCCAGCTCCGCATAATCCAGCAAGCCGTGCTCCCGGAGATAATTGTAGGTCTGCGCCATCTGCTTGACGTTGAACACCTTTGCCCAACGCTCGTAACCGCCGCCCTTCCCGGCTTGCAGCTTCGCCTCGATGTCGATGAGCAGCGTATTCTTTTTCCGCGTGGCCTGCGTCCGTTTTTTGCGCGGCGTATGCTCCTTTTTCCCGGCAAGGACAGCGCACAGCACGTCCTCCGTATAGCCGTCGATGGAGGAAAGACGGACAAAGCCCTTTTTGCCGGGGTGGCGCAGGGACAGCGTATTCCCGCGCCGCCTGACCTCACATCCGCTGTCGCGCAGCAGCTTCAAAAGCGCGTCGAAGCCGTCGGGCCTCTGCAAAAGCGCCGCGTCAATGAGGCCGCAGAGCAGCTCCCTATGGGTGGGCTTCGCGTTGTCGCCCAGCCACTTGCCGTAGTGATTTTTCCCGCGCTTCGGATCGGCGATTACGGAAAGCCGATGCTCGGTGCAGATGGCGTCGCTGAGCCTTGCGACCGCCCTGCCGGAGCCGAGAAAATCGCGGAACTTATGCTTGCAGTCCAGCGTGGTGGAGTTCCAGATAATGTGATTATGAATGTGCTTTTTGTCGGTGTGCGTGGCGACGAAAAAGGCGTGTCGCCCTTTCAGAAACCGCTCGGCAAACTCATAGCCCACGCGGTTCGCCTCCTCCGGTGTGATCTCTCCGGGCTTAAAGGACTGGCGCACCTGATAGGCGATCACGTCGTGCCGCTGTTCCCGCCCGGTGACGGTCTGGTACTGCCGCTTGGAGTAAAGAAACTCCGCGTCGGCGGTTTTCGGGTCGCATTCATAGGCGGAGATCAGCTCGCCGCCCTGTGTCTTGTCTGGATTCTTGGAGTAGTCGATGCGGTCGGTCAGGCAGTCGGCAATCGTCTTGCCCTGATTAACGTGCATGGAAATGATGCGTGTGGTCGCCATGGGGCGCGGCCTCCTTTCGGTGGGATGGATTTGCAACTTTTTTCTGAACAATGCGCCGCTCCGATTGTAAAAGCGCCTAACAGGTGTTATACTATGCAAAAGGAGCGTGGAGTGTATGAGCTTTGCAGACGCTATTATCAAGCTGCGCAGCGAGCGCAGGATTTCGCAAAAAGAGCTTGCGGAGGATTTGAATGTGAGCTGCGCAACGGTAAACCGTTGGGAGAACGGAAGAACCGTTCCGAATAAGATGACGATGTTCGTTATTCGCCGGTACTGTGAAGATCACGGCCTTACGTTTTCTTATGACGAGGGGGTGCGGGCATGAGCTGCAAAATGACGATTGAACAAATATGTGGTGCGGTGGAATCGCCGCTCTTTGACCGCAAGAGCGCGCGGATTGACGCGAAAGCCCTTGCCGTTCACCTGATTGCATTTGCCAACGCGGACGGCGGCGTGATCGCTGTTGGCGTAGAGGACGACGGAACAATTACCGGAATTGACAGCTACGCAGAGAATATCAATGAGCTGCTGCGCGCGCCGTTTGACTTCTGCAAGCCCTCCGTGCGGGTGGAAACGGAGCGGCTGTCCTGCACCAACAGGAACGGAAAGGCCGACCACATCCTGCTGATCGAAGTCTTGCAGAGCAGCGACCTTCACGCGAATCAGGCGGACGAGGTTTTCTTCCGCGTCGGGGATAAGTCCAAGAAGCTCAATTTTGAGGAACGCTTGCAGCTTATGTATGCAAAGGGAACGCGGTATTTTGAAGACACGCCGGTTCCCGATGCAGGGCTGGACGACCTTGACCTCGGCTTTGTCAGGGAGTTTACTTCAAGGATCGGCTATCGGAAAAGCCCGGAGGAATACCTCCGGGAGAACAAGGAATTTCTCTCCAAAAGAAGCGGAAAAGAGGAAGTCAGCGCGGCGGCCATGCTGCTGTTCGGCAAAAATCCGAAGCACTTCTTTCCCCGCGCCCGTATCCGCTTCGTGCGTTACGAAGGAACGGAGGCAAGGGTCGGCGCAAGGATGAACGTCATCAAGGACGTGATGTTTGAGGGGCGCATCCTTCAGGTGACAGAGAAAGCGCTGGAGTTTGTGGGAAGCCAGATCAAGGAGCGCACCTACCTCGGCGCGGATACGCGCTTTGTCACGGAGCCGGAATACCCGGAGTTCGCGTGGAAGGAGCTTATCATCAATGCCGTTGCGCACCGCGATTACAGCATCAAAGGGACCGACATCCAAATCAAGATGTTCGACGACCGGATCACTGTGGAAAGCCCCGGCACTCTACCGGGAATCGTGCGGCTGAACAATATGCGTCACGTTCACTTTTCCCGCAACCCGAAAATCGCGCAGTTTTTGCATGAGTACGAATATGTGCAGGAGTTCGGCGAGGGTGTAGACCGGCTCTATGAGGTCATGGAGGCCGCCGGTCTGCCGCAGCCGGAATACAAAGTAGAGGCGTTCATGCTCTATGCCACGATTCGGAATACGAAGTTAGGCGGCAACTGTGGTGGCACCACACCAGTCACCACCACAGATAGCACCACAGACACCAGCACAGTCGCAACGATTTTGGCTTTCTGTGCGCAGCCTAAAAGCCGTGAAGAAATCATGACCATGTGTGGACTGAAAAACAAGAACCATTTTATTAAAGCACACCTCAAGCC
>OMFF01000428.1_pt1 | contig 15763 bp, 10 predicted proteins | sample 1645581 | NCBI WGS metagenome assembly OMFF01 (sample SAMEA103958140, study PRJEB25191) | human gut metagenome | biome: human-associated habitat [ENVO:00009003]; feature: intestine environment [ENVO:2100002]; material: feces | place: Germany | collected 2013/2015
ATGATCAAGGGCGACAGCGTAAAGGTCGTAGAGTTTAACTGCCGCTTCGGCGATCCCGAGACCCAGGTTGTGCTACCTCTTTTGGATGGCGATTTGGCAGAAATTATGCTGGCCTGCGCTACCGGCACTCTTGATAAAGCAGAGGTTGCTTGGCATGACAAGGCTGCTGTGTGCGTAGTTATGGCTAGCGGTGGCTATCCGGAAAGCTACGAAAAGGGCAAGGAGATCACCGGCCTGGAGAATGGCCAGGTGCCCGGTGCTGCCGATGTGACCGTGTACCATGCCGGTACCGCCATCAAGGATGGCAAGCTGGTTACCAACGGCGGCCGCGTGCTGGGTGTAACGGCAACCGCCGCCACCCTGCCCGAAGCCCTGAAAAAGGCTTACGCCGCTGCTGACTGCATCCATTTTGACAAACTGCACCGCCGCAGTGATATTGGTGCCCGTGCCCTTGCGGCAATGAAAGCACAGGAGGGTTAAACAAGAATGGTTTACCGCATTTATGTAGAAAAAAAGCCCGGCTTTGACGGCGAAGCCCAGGGCCTGAAGCATGAACTGGTTGAGCTGGTTGGCATTAAGGGCCTGAAAGCTCTGCGCCTGTTGAACCGCTATGATGTGGAAGGCATTGACCGCGACCTGTTTGAGAAAGCCATCCCCACCGTGTTCAGCGAACCGCCAGTCGATGTGACCTATACCGAGCTGCCCACCGCCAAGACGGTGTTTGCTGTGGAGTATCTGCCCGGCCAGTTTGACCAGCGTGCAGATTCTGCTTCCGAGTGTATCCAGCTGCTGAGCCAGGGCGAGCGTCCGTCTGTGCGCAGTGCCCGCATCTACCTGCTGGACGGCGAGCTGAGCGCAGAGGATCTGGAAGCCATCAAGAAGTACGTCATCAACCCGGTGGAAGCCCGCGAGGCCAGCCTGGACACCCGCGATACCCTGAAAATGGAATTTGCCGTGCCCACCGCTGTGGAAACCCTGAACGGCTTCTGCGCTTTGGATGACGCTGCGTTGGAGAATTTCCGCAATGAAAAGGGCCTGGCCATGGACCATGCCGACATTGTGTTCTGCCAGAACTACTTCAAATCTGAACAGCGCGACCCGACCATTACCGAAATCCGCCTGATCGATACCTACTGGTCTGACCACTGCCGTCACACCACCTTCGGCACCATCCTGAACGATGTCAAGATTGACGACGAAGTTGTGCAGGCTGCATTTGACCGTTACATGGCCCTGCGTGCCGAGACCGGCCGCGATAAAAAGAACCGCACCCTGATGGACCTGGCCACCATCGGCGCCAAGGCCCTGAAACAGCGCGGCATCCTGCAGAACCTGGACGAGAGCGAAGAGATCAATGCCTGCACCGTCAAAATCAAGTGCGATGTGGACGGCGAATTGCAGGATTGGCTGTTCCTCTTCAAGAACGAGACCCACAACCACCCCACCGAGATTGAGCCGTTCGGCGGCGCTGCTACCTGCATCGGCGGTGCCATCCGTGACCCGCTGTCCGGCCGCAGCTACGTCTATCAGGCCATGCGCGTCACCGGCGCAGGCGACCCGCTTAAGCCGGTCAGCGAGACAATGCCCGGCAAGCTGCCCCAGCGCAAGCTGGTCACCACCGCAGCCGCCGGTTACTCCTCCTACGGCAACCAGATCGGTCTGGCTACCGGTCAGGTGGATGAGATCTACCACCCCGGCTATGTGGCAAAGCGCATGGAGATCGGCGCTGTTGTGGGCGCTACCCCTGCTTCCCACGTCCGCCGCGAGTGCCCTGCTCCCGGCGATGTGATCGTGCTGCTGGGCGGCCGCACCGGCCGTGACGGCATCGGCGGCGCTACCGGCTCTTCCAAGGCGCACAAGCTGGATAGCCTTGAGCACTGCGGTGCCGAGGTGCAGAAGGGCAACGCCCCCATCGAGCGCAAGCTGCAGCGCCTGTTCCGCCGCGAGGACGCCTGCAAGATGATCAAGCGCTGCAACGACTTTGGCGCAGGCGGCGTTTCCGTTGCCATCGGCGAGCTGGCCGACGGCCTGAACATTGACCTGAACAAAGTTACCAAGAAGTACGAGGGCCTGGACGGCACCGAGCTGGCTATCAGCGAAAGCCAGGAGCGCATGGCTGTTGCCGTTGCCGCTGAGGATGCCGAAAAGTTCATTGCCCTTGCCAATGAGGAAAACCTGGAAGCCACCGTGGTTGCTACCGTTACCGAGGAAAAGCGGATGCGCGAGAACTGGAACGGCGTTGCCATCGTGGACCTTTCCCGCGAGTTCCTGAACTCCAACGGTGCCGAGCGCCATGCCGATGTGCATGTTCTGCCCGGCACGGTATGGCAGCCCCAGTGGGCCGGTTCCACCTTTGCCGAAAAGCTGGAAAACCTGGTTGGCGACCTGAACGTTTGCAGCCAGAAAGGCCTGGGCGAGCGGTTTGACTCCACCATCGGCGCTTCCACCGTGCTGATGCCTTACGGCGGTAAATACCAGCTGACCCCCACCATGGCCATGGCTGCCAAACTGCCGGTAGATGGCGAAACCACTACCTGCTCCGGCATGGCCTGGGGCTTTAACCCCTATCTGACTGAAGCGGACCCCTACCGCGGCGCTTACATGGCCGTTGTGGAAAGCGTGACCAAACTGGTTTGCGCCGGTTTCCGCCACAAGGATATGTACCTGACTTTCCAGGAATATTTTGAGCACCTGAACACTGCCCCCGAACGCTGGGGCAAGCCGCTGGCCGCCCTGCTTGGCGCGCTGGATGCCCAGATGGGCCTTGGCATTGCTTCCATCGGCGGCAAGGACAGTATGTCCGGCAGCTTTGAAGGCCTGGATGTTCCCCCCACGCTGGTCAGCTTTGCCACCGCCATTGGCAGCACCGCCAACGTCATGAGCCCTGAGTTCAAGAAAGCCAACAGCTCTGTTGTCATCCTGAAGCCGCAGTACAAGGACGGCATGCCGGAGATCGGCAGCCTGCTTTCCATCTACAAGATTGTGGAGCAGATGATCGACGAAGGCAAGGTGCTGGCCGCAGCAACGCCTGGTTACGGCGGCGTTGCCGAAGCACTGTTCAAGATGTGCGTCGGCAACCACGTGGGCCTGTCCCTGAGCCGCGATATCAACCTGGACGACCTGTTCAAGCCCTGCTATGGCGCAGTTATTCTGGAACTTCTGGATGCTTCTGCCGGTGAATTCCTCGGTTCCACCACCGTGGATTACGTCATCAATGTCAACGGCGAAAACATCGACCTGCAGCACCTGCAGGATGTATGGGAAGCAAAGCTGCAGCCTGTCTTCCCCTACCTCAAGGCTGGCGAGGAAGTTAAATCCCTGGAATACAAGGTCAACTGCTTCCAGCGCGTTGCCCCGGCTGTGCGCCTGGCCACCCCGCGCGTTATCATCCCTGTGTTCCCCGGCACCAACTGCGAATACGACACTGCACGCGCATTCCGCCGCGCCGGTGGCGACCCGCACATTCTGGTGTTGAAGAACCTGACCCCCGCCGACGTTGCCGCCAGCTGCGAAGCCCTGGTGAAAGAGCTTGACCAGAGCCAGATTCTGATGCTGCCGGGCGGTTTTTCCGGCGGCGATGAGCCGGACGGCTCCGCCAAGTTCATTGCGGCGTTCTTCCGCAATCCCGCTGTGGCCGATGCCGTCAACCGTCTGCTGAACCAGCGTGACGGCCTGGCACTCGGCATCTGCAACGGCTTCCAGGCATTGATTAAGCTGGGCCTTGTGCCTTATGGCGAGATCCGCCCGATTACCGAGAACGACCCGACCCTAACCTTTAACACCATCCACCGCCACCAGAGCATGCTGGTGCGCACCCGCGTAGCTTCCAACAAGAGCCCCTGGCTGAGCGAATGCAATGTGGATGATGAACACCTGATTGCCATCAGCCACGGCGAAGGCCGCTTTGTCTGCAATGACGGCCTGCTGCAGCAGCTGATCGACAACGGCCAGGTTGCCACCCAGTATGTTGACCTGAACTGCGTGCCCGGCGACAGCCTGTACAAAAACGTTACCGGCGACAAGTACCAGCCGATTTTTGAAGGCGGCGTGAACTACTTCAAACTGTAAGACATGCTGTAAGAAAGGAAACCCGACCAATGGCACATGATCGTTATATTTCTCCGTTTTCCACCCGTTATGCTTCCGATGAGATGCAGTATACTTTCTCGGACGATAACAAGTTCCGCACCTGGCGCAGGCTGTGGATTGCGCTGGCCAAGGCTGAGCAGAAGCAGGGCCTGGACATTACCGATGAACAGATTGCCGAGCTGGAAGCCCACAAGGATGACATCAATTACGAGGAAGCCACTGCCCGCGAAAAGTTGGTGCGCCACGATGTCATGAGCCATGTTTACGCTTACGGCCTGCAGTGCCCCAAGGCAAAGGGTATCATCCACCTGGGTGCTACCAGCTGCTATGTTGGCGATAACACCGATGTTATCATCATGCGCGAAGGCCTGCAGCTGGTGCGCAAAAAGCTGATCGGCGTGCTGGCCAACCTGGCCGATTTTGCTGAGCAGTACAAGGATATGCCCTGCCTGGCTTACACCCACTGCCAGCCTGCCCAGCTGACCACCGTTGGCAAGCGCGCTACCCTGTGGATGAACGAGTTCTACATGGACCTGCAGGAGATTGACCACCAGATCAGCCAGCTGGCCCTGCGCGGCGTTAAGGGTACCACCGGCACCCAGGCCAGCTTTATTGAGCTGTTCAACGGCGATTCTGCCAAGGTCAAGGCAGTGGAAGCCGATGTGTGCGCCCAGATGGGCTTTGACAAGGTTGTGCCCGTCTGCGGCCAGACCTACAGCCGCAAGGTGGACTACAATGTGCTTTCCGCCATTGCCGGTCTTGCCCAGAGCGCCATGAAGATGGCCACCGACATCCGCCTGCTGGCCAACTTTAAGGAGATGGAGGAGCCGTTTGAGTGGATAATAGAGTTCAGACCGCGCACCGCAGCCGCGGATGCGCAGGGCGTATGGTGGAGACTCAGCAAGGATAAGCGACCGCAGAGCTTCCCGGCGGAGCTCGGCATCGCCCCGGCAAATATACTATTACTATACTGAGGAGGAGCTGCGATGAATAACATCTATGCAGAAATTCTGAAAAGAGTCGAAAACAATGAGGCACTTACGCTGAAAACGGAGTTTACTGGCTCCGAGGGCATAATGGCGGAAAGCCTAAAGAAAACGCTTGCGCCGTATGAGCCGCATACGGATATGCGCGGCCGCTGCTTTGCCGACGTCACGTTTGAAGAAAGCGACGACGGACACAGTGTCGCCGGCGAGCCGTTCTCGCCTCCCGAGCGCCTTATCGTGCTCGGAGCCGGTCACATTGCGCTGCCGGTGTGTGAGTTTGCGGCAAAAAGCGGATTTGAAGTGTATGTGTGCGATGACAGACCGGCGTTTGCAAATGAGGAACGCTTCCCGGATGCGGCGCAGGTGCTGTGCGACAGCTTTGAAAACTGCATAAGGCAGCTCAAAATTACCTCCTACGACTATATCGTTATCATAACGCGCGGCCATACTCACGACGCCGACTGCCTGCGCGAGATATTCAAGGGCACGCAGCCTGCCTACCTCGGCCTTATCGGCTCGCGCCGCCGCGTTAAGGGGCTTCTGGAGATGCTCCTTGCCGAAGGCTGCCCGAAGGAATATATGGACAGAATATGCACCCCCATCGGCCTTGATATCGGCGCGGTAACTCCGGGCGAGATCGCAATATCAATCCTTGCAGAGCTTGTTGCCTACAAGCGCCTGCCGGAGCACAGCAGGGACGGAGTGCGCTGCTGCAATGATTCCGATGTTGAGCTTTCGGTCATAAAATATCTTGCCGAAAACCGCGATCCCAAGGCGATAGTTACGGTTATCGAGACTAAAGGCTCAACTCCGCGCGAGGCCGGGGCAAAAATGGCCGTAAGTCCGCGCGGCGAGGTTACCGGCAGCATAGGCGGCGGATGCAGCGAGGGCGCGGTCATCCGCGACGCCGTCGACATTATAGGCACGGGTCGATACATGGTCGTTGACATTGACCTCACCGGCGAGGTCGCAGAGTCCGACGGCATGGTATGCGGCGGTACGATGAAGGTCCTCGTTGAGGACGGAGCGGAGAACTGATATGGCCTATATCTATGCCGACAACGCGGCAACGACCCGATTGTCCGATGCGGCGTTTGAAGCAATGAAGCCTTATATGCTCAATGAATACGGCAATGCATCGACCCTGTATAAGCTCGGACGCAGTGCGCATAAGGCAGTGGAAAACGCGCGCAGTGTTTTCGCAAAAGGAATAAATGCATATCCTGCGGAGATATATTTCACCTCAGGCGGTACCGAAAGCGATAACTGGGCGATAAAGGGCACTGCTCACCGACTTGCCGGGAGCGGGAAAAAGCATATAGTCACGGACAATATAGAGCACCACGCCGTTTTGAACAGCGCCAAAGCTCTCGAGCGAGAGGGCTTTGAGGTGACATATGTAAGCTCCGATAAAAACGGCCTTGTCCGCGCCGAGGATGTGGCGGCAGCAATACGCCCGGATACGGCGCTGGTATCGGTGATGTTTGCAAATAACGAGCTGGGTACCATACAGCCGGTTGAAGAGATAGGAAGCATATGCCGCTCGGAAGGAGTACTGTTCCACTGCGATGCCGTGCAGGCGGCAGGAATATTGCCTATAGACGTAAAGCAGATGAACATCGACCTTTTGTCAATGTCGGCGCACAAGTTCCACGGCCCGAAGGGAGTCGGAATAATGTATGCACGCCGTGGGTGCGCACCCAAAACGTATATTGACGGCGGCGAGCAGGAGCGCGGCCACCGGGCCGGAACGGAGAACGTCGCCGGTATTGTCGGCGCGGCAGCGGCATTTGCCGAGGCAATCAGCGAAAGAAACGAAAAAGCCGATCGCCTTTGCGCAATGCGCGACGAGATACAGTCGGGGCTTTTAAAAATACCGGGATCACAGGTCAATGGCGTCACCGCGCCGCGCCTGCCGGGCACTCTCAACATGTCATTCGACGGAATTGACGGGCAATCGCTCATATTCGAACTGGATCTGAAAGGCCTTGCAGCTTCGAGCGGTTCTGCATGCGCGTCCGGCTCCGTTGATCCGAGCCATGTTCTTCTCGCACTTGGTCTGCCTTATAAGCTGGCTCACGGCTCGCTAAGACTGAGTCTTGGGAGATATAACACTCCCGACGAGGCAGAGATGATCGTTCGCATCGTTTCCGACACAGTTGCCGAACTGCGCAGCAATTGAATAAGCGATCACAGGAGCCTGCGTGAGGTCTTTTTCCTTGCGCAGGCTCCTGTATTTTTTCTCCGGGGCATAATTCACAACGATGTAAAAAAATTAGTGCAATTTACATATACTGTTGTTAAAATGCACAAAAAACGCTGTTAAGATTATACGATATGGCGAAAATGTACAAATAAATTGAAGTTTGACGTTGTGAGTGATAAAATAATAACATCTAGGCTGCGTGTGCATATTTGACGCAGTCATATGAAACGGGGGAACATAATGAGAGACCTGAAGCATCTGATCTATTTTGAAAGTCTCCTTCAGGAGGCGAACAACGCGCTTGTAAAGCAGGCGTGTTCCGAGGGCAAGCTTGCACTTGCCTACAACTGTTCTTACATACCAGAGCCGCTGCTCGATATTGAGGGCTGCTTCGGCGTAAGACTGCGCGCTCCGGGATGTACTAATCCGGACCTTGCGACCTATTATATGACGAATCGCTCCTGCCCTTATTCCAAGAGCATACTTGAGCGTGCGTTTGAAGGCGGATACAATTTCATTTCCGCTCTCATAGGTCAGGAATGCTGCACCACGATGAACCGCATGGAGCAGTATTTTGATTACTGCAAGCTCATTCCGAACGAAAAATTCTTTACGGCATGCATCGACATGCCGATAAAGAAGGGCGACTGGTACGCCGGATATTTCCGCCGCCAGATCGAGAAAAAGATACTCACGCCCATGAAGGAGACCTACGGCGTTGACTACTCCGAGGAAAAGCTCATGGACGCTATAGAGCGCCATAATGAGATCTGCCGCCTCATAACCGAGATAGGAAGCTATCGCAAGCTCGATAATCCGACGATCACAGGCTATGAGTTCCACGTTATTCAGCTCGTCACGCTCGTGTGCCCGAAATATCTTATCGTTGATAAGCTGCGCGAGACGGCCGAGGAGCTTAAGACCCGTGAGCCTGACGAAAAGCCCGATTACAGGGCAAAGGTCATGCTCGTCGGTAGCGAGATCGACGATCCGGAGTTCACAAAGCTTGTCGAGATGTGCGGCGCGCGTGTCGTTGCCGACCGCTACTGCTTCGGCTCGCTGCCCGGCAGGGAAGAGATAGCCGTACAGCCCGGACAGCATCCGCTTGATGCGCTTGCAGAGCATTACATGAAGATAAACGAGTGTCCACGCTCGATGGGCACGGAAAATATCATCGCGCGCAAGCAGTATCTGTACGACATTGCGAAGGAATACAAGGCCGACGGCATAATCCTTCAGAACATGAAGTTCTGCGAATACTGGGGCTATGAGCGCGCCATCGCCGCAAAGTGGCTGGCCGAGGGACTTAATGTTCCGTCGGCAATACCCACCTGCCAGATAGAGCGTGACTACGCAAACGCCGCAACAGGCCAGCTGCGCACGAGATTTCAGGCGTTCGTCGAATCGCTTGAGATCAAAAAGCTCCAGGCTAACGCATGATCGAGGAGGGAAACAGCTATGTGGAAAAGAAAAATCAGCATCAAAGAGCAGTACGGTACCCTTGAGCATTTCCTCAAAGGTGACGAGCCCTGCCATTACATAGGTCAGAGATACATCGAAGGCACGAACTTCTATGCCCGCCGCGAGTGGCGCGGCGTGAAGGACACGGCGTTCGCGTTCAGCCGCTGGCTCATCACATGGGTCAAGATGGGCGGTCTTGTGATGCGCGATCCTGTGCGCATGGTCAAAGCATTCTGGAAATACCGCTGGCTCAGCGCCTATCTCGTCTCCCCGTCGATGATAGACAAATGGATCGAGGGCGACCGCGGCGAAGCGCTCAGAGCAGACCTTTATGCGCTCGACTGCATGATCTCCGACTCGACCGATACCCTGTGGAAGAGCCTGCGAGCCGACCGTAGGCTCGGCGAGACCAAGTGGTCGGACGTTACAGTTGCGTTTGACTACACTTTGCCCAAGCACATAATCTTCGGCTTCCCCGGATATTATGCGATAAACATGCAGCAGCACGCGGCGTTCATGCTGCCGCTCATGCGCAAGCAGCTCGGCTGCTACTATGTCGATCAGGCCGTTGCCTGCGGCATTCCGGGCGATATGTGCACCCTGCCTCTTGTTGAGGTCGGTGTCGCCGTCGAAAACGAGTACCCCGATATCGGCAACTGCTGGCTGACGACGAATAACCCCTGCGACGCGAACATGATGGATAATACGGCTATGTGGCGCGCGCTGTCAAACGACGGCAAAAAAGCGGTTCATCCGTTCACAACGCCTCTTATGTACGATGATCCCACGACCAAGGAGCTTGGCGTTCACGAGGTTTATTCCGCCATCGAGTTCCTCGAGCAGCAGTTTGGTGTTCCGTTTAACTGGGATGCATTCATCGAGCATATCGAGGACACCAACGAATTCAACCGCGGCTCGCTCAACCGCTGGGATATCTACGCCAAGAGCGATAACGGCGCGCTCAACTCCGTCGTTCAGGGCCTGTTCCGCATTTATTTCTATCAGCAGGGCGGAACGAAATATTTCAAGAAGGCAAACAAAAAGATAAACCGCGTCTTTGAAAAGTGTGTTCGCAAGAACATCCACCCGTTCCCGCTTGCGCGTCACCGTGCGCTTGCATGGTCATGCGGCTCTACATACTATGCCCACGGCGTGCAGTGGCTGTATAACTGCTGGGGCATCATGACGGTCATCAACATGGACTCGCTCACCGGTCACAATATCGTTGATACCACCGACCGCGACACTATGATGAGCGATATTGCCGACTGGCATGCAAGAACGCCCATGCGTACCCACACCGTCGGCGGCAACCGCCACCTCATGCAGATGTGGGAGACTGCGGAAAAGTTTAATTGCGACACGATCATCATGTATGACGATATCGGCTGCAAGGGCATGGCCGGCGCGCAGGGCCTTCTCGAGGAGGAGTTCCATAAGCACCGCGACAGATTCAATATCATCTGGATGCCGCATTCTCTTATGGACTGCCGCATCGTTCCCACGAACGAGGCGCGCAAGACAGTCAACCAGTATATGCAGAGCGTTATGCACGAAGAGCCCATTGACCCGACGCTCGTCGATTTCGACGATGAGATGGGCTGGTAAGAAAGGAGAAGCAGCATGAAAGTTCTGGCTAAAATAATGGGCATGGGCAGCCTTACGCTTGCCGCGCTCTTTGCGGTGTATTACTTTAATCTCGATATGCGCCTTATGCGAAGCGTCATCGTGCCGTTTCTCGATAAGCATTATGACAGCGTGAAGCGCGAGCACCTGATTTGAGGAGGCAAAACAATGAGCTATACAAATCACAATATCCTCCCGAGAGCGCTGTCTTACGAGGAGAAGGAAAACAGAAAAAAAGGCATATACGACAGCTTTGCAAATTACCTCGTCTATTGCCCGAAATGCAAGCACGTTGCAAAGACCAATATGTATATTCAGCGCGCCGAGGCGTACATTGACGAGCTGCACGAGCGCGGCACCGTCTGCCCCAAGTGCGGCGACAGCGACTGGACGCTAGGCTACCCGCTCGGAACGCTCACGGGCTTTGTGAAGTTCTCGTGATCACAACAAATCTCAGATTATGGCGTGAAATGTAAAACTTGCATTAAGGAAATGTTAATAATACAGAATTTTTAAGTATTTTCACTCCGTAATTAGTGCTAATGCCGAAAATGAAATGAACGCTGGACTTAGCACGGAATAAGGGGTATAGTTTTGCTGAAAGCATCGAAATCAATTCGATGTAAAAAAATAAACAAAGGAGATACTTGAATGAAGAAAAGACTGTCACGCTTTCTGGCATTCATTCTCGTACTGTGCATGGTAATGACCATGGTGCCGGCTGCATTTGCCGACTCCAACGAGGTTCAAATACTCTTCCTCGACACATCCGACGTGCATGGACAGCAGTTTGCAACTGACTACACGCAGGACGCAGACAAATCCGGAACCCATTATCAGGCCATGACAAGGGTTGCCACATATGTCAAGCAGCAGCGCGCAGAGTACAAAAACGTATTCCTGAGCGACTCGGGCGACACTATTCAGGGCACACCGCTGACCTATTACTATGCGTTCTATCAGAAGGATGCACAGGATCCTGCCATGAAGGTCATGCGTATGATGGACTACGACATGTGGGTCGTGGGCAATCATGAGTTTAACTACGGCATGGATATTCTTCAGCGCCAGCTTGACTACCTGACCTCCGCTTCCACGGAGACCGAATCTCAGGTCGGCGTTTCCATGGCAAACTATCTCGATGCAAGCACCAATAACGACACAAGCCGCGACTGGAAAACCTGGAACGGTTATGCTCCTTACGTCATCAAAGAGTATGACGGCGTTAAGGTCGCAGTCATGGGCATAGGCAACCCCAACATCGCAAACTGGGATGTTCCTGAAAACTGGAAGGGCATCTACTTTGCCGGCGTTGTCGAGACCTATAAGCACTACGAAGCCGAGATGAAGGCACAGGCAGACCTCATCGTTCTCGTCAGCCACAGCGGCATCGACGGCGATCCCGAGAACTCCGACTTCATCCGTGAGCTCGTCTCCACCACCGATTCCATCGACCTCGTGTTCTCCGGCCATGAGCACCGCAACGGTGTTACCATGATCGCAAACACCGACGGCAAGGAGATCCCCGTCATCTCCCCGAGCACCAAGGCAGCCGTCGTCGGCCGCGCACTGTTCACCTACAATAAGTCCACCGGCGAGTACACCGTTGAGGCTTCAAATGCGCCCATGACCAAGCGTGAAGGCCGCGTTACGGAGGCACTCTACGAGCCTGATGCAGACATTACCGCAGCTCTTCAGCCGTATGAGACCGCAACCTGGAACGACTACATGCTCAAGTCCATCGGCAAGGCAAGCGGTGACTTCACCGCCTCCGGCCTCGGCACCGCTCCTTCGGCATTCGTTGACCTTGTAAACCAGGTCCAGATCTGGGGCGCATATGACCGCACAGGCGAAAACACCCCCAATGACAAGAGCGACGATACCCCGGCTCAGCTCTCCATCACCGCTCCTCTTACCTCCGGCAATGCAGAAAACCTCATCCCGGCAGGTGATATCAAGCTTGGCGATATGTTCCGCCTGTACCGCTACGAGAACTGGTTCTACCAGATCACCATGAGCGGCAAGGAAGTACGCACCTGGCTTGAGTGCTCCGCCTCCAAGGTCGTTACCAACGAGGACGGCACCTACGGCATCACCGGCGGCCTTACCTATTACGATGTCATCTACGGCGACGGCTTCAGCTATGTCATTGACCCCAGCGCTCCCTCCGGCAGCCGCATAGCCTCCATGACCTACAACGGCAAAGAGGTTCAGGATACCGATACCTTCACCGTCGTTATCAATAACTATCGCTTCAACGGCGGCGGCAACTATGTCAGCTACATCAACGAGCACGGCTGCGACTTTAAGCCTAACGACGAAAGCCGCGTTATCTACTCCACCCAGTACGATATGATCCAGGGCGAGGACAAGGGCCAGGCCCGTAACCTTCTTGCCGATTACATCACCGCAAAGGGCACCATCGCCCCCGAGATCAAGTCCACCTGGAAGATCGAGGCCAAGGGCTTTGAAAATCCGTTCAGCGACGTCAAAGAGGGAACCTACTATTACGACAGCGTAATGGATCTTGCAGAGAAGAACATAGTCAAGGGCACCACCGCAACCACCTTCGAGCCTTACGCTTCCTGCAACCGTGCACAGGCAGTCACCATGCTGTGGCGTGCGGCAGGCTCTCCCGAGCCCAAGACCACCACTACCTCCTTCACCGATGTAGCTGCCGGCAGCTACTACGAGAAGGCAGTCCTTTGGGCAGTTGAAAACGGCATCGTCAAGGGCACGACCGAGACCACGTTCAGCCCCTATGACGTTTGCAGCCGCGCCCAGATCGTGACCTTCCTCTGGCGCAGCGAGAAATCCCCAGATGCAAGCGGCACAAACACATTTGAGGACGTTCAGTCCGGCGCATACTACTCCGTCGCTGTCCTTTGGGCACTCGACGAGGGCATCACCAAGGGCTACACCGCCACTCAGTTTGTTCCCAACGGCGTTTGCAACCGCGCCCAGATCGCAACCTTTATCTTCAGATCAATGAACTAATCTCTTTTTATCTCAGCTCCCCACGATTCTTCGTGGGGAGTTTTTTTGTTAATAATCCACACAAGAAGCAAAATTAATTCATACATTCATCCCAAAATGACAAATATAATTGACAAATGCAATATGTTTTGCTAAAATTAACCTAAACAAGGTAGGCGTATGCCGACGAGCCGATATTTATGCTTTCGGAACATTCGCCTTGAAGAATGACGTTGTTAGTGTGGAGAAAATGGAGATAATAAATGAAAAGAATAATAAACGCGGTGATCGCGGCATTAATGCTCATTCTTTTGGCATCGTGCACTGGTAAGGCTAACACCGCAGTTGTACCAGCAATTCAGTTTGCAGCTCCCGGAGCTGAGGAGATAGCGCCGCCTGAAATGGCATCAAGCATTAAGCTCGACAGTACCACGATGCAGGTGTACTATATTGATATCCCTGATGGCGAAACCATGTTCAAGGAGTTTAACAGCGTGTCCGAAATCGCAAGTGACAATGTCGAGCTTATCAATAAGACAGACGATGGCTATTGGCTTTATAAAGCCGGCGACGGTACTCTGCTTATAGATACGAGCGCCGGTACATGGACATATTCAACACCGCTGCCGTCGGCTGCACCGGATAATATGCCGACGGATGCGCAGGCGCAGCAGATTGCGGCCAAAGAAATTGCCGACAGTGGCCTCAAGATCGGTTCGACAAGCGACAGCGGCGTGCTGTCTTATACCACGGATGGTGACGAAAAAATACTGCAAAAAGACGTGATATTTTATCCGACGGTTGACGGAAAGAACGTTTACGGCATATTCAGAACTACTGTCGGTATTGGTGAAGGCGGAAAAACCGTGTATTTCTCAAAGCAGTCGTTTGAACCCAAGGCCGGCAGAGAGGTCAAGCTTAAAAGCATAGATGAGGTCAAACAGAGCATTTCAAAAGGTGAGTTTATTTCAAACGCAGCAGGAGCTTCCGGCACTGCCACTATAACGGATTATGAGCTTTGCTATTACTGCGACGGTGTCGCGAAGGACGGTAAGCTGTATGTTCAACCGGTTTATGTGTTCTCGGCAGAGATAAATAATGCAGGAGAATCCGAACAAATCAAGGTGTTTGTAGATGCTGCATCGCAAGCATGATCAATAATAAGCTGTGCTCCCCGATATCGTATAGATATCGGGGAGCATTTTCACACTTATCCCCCCAAACATTTCAAACTAAACAAAAGCCTTGCAACAGTATATAACTCAACAGACAGTATAAGAGAAAGCATACAATCAGTGTAAAAATGTAGTTATAATATACAAAAAATATCTATATTAATAGACATAACAGAGAAAGTGAATAAATATATTGAATATAAATGATTAAAATGATAAAATGTTAACATGCAGTATCCGAAAGGATCGCAATCGGAATTTAATATGAAATGGGGGAGTTTAACAATGAGAGACCTGAAGCATCTGAACTGGTTTGAAAACCTCCTGCAGGAGGCAAACAACGCGCTAATCGCTCAGGCAAAGCAAGAGGGGAAGATATGCGTTGCCTTTGTCTGCGAGAACACGCCGGAGCCGCTTATGAACCTCGGCAATGCCTTCGGCATCCGCCTGCACGCTCCGAACACCGGCTCGATGGACATCGCAACGTATTACATGACGAGCTTTTTGTGTGAAACGTCAAGGGCGCTCCTTGAGCGCGCCATCGAGGGCGGCTTTAACTTTGCCGACTGCGTCATTGCGCCGGACGGCTGCACGATGATAAATCGCTGCGTGGAGAATATGGAGCTGCTAAAAACCATGGGCGAGGGGAACGATAGGTTCTTCCACGAGTTTATGGAGATACCGCTCAAAGCCGACGAGAACGGCGTCGAGCTGCTGGTTTTGCAGTGCAAAAACCATATCCTCAAGCCGCTGAGCGAAAACTACGGTATCGATGTTTCGGATGCTTCAATACGCAAGGCCGTCGGGGAGCATAACCGCGTTTGCCGCGTTATAACCGAGATCGGAAACTTCCGCAAGGAATCTCGCCCGAGGATAACAGGCTACGAGTTCCATGTTTTGACCCTTGCTACATATGTTATGCCGCAGTATCTCATAATCGACAAGCTTGAGGAGACGCTCGAGGAGATAAAAACGCGCGAGCCGGAGGATAGGGAATACCGCGCGAGGATAGCGGTCGTCGGCTCCGAGGTCGATGACAGCGGCTTTATAAAGCTTATTGAAGAGACCGGCGCTTATGTCTGTGCAGACAGGTTCTGCTTCGGCTCGCTGCCCGGCAGAATGGAGATAGAGCTGAACGACGAGGAGGACGCGCTTACACAGGTCTGCCGCCACTATGTCTATAATGGCCACTGTCCGCGTATGTTCAACATGGAAAAGGTCTATGGCCGCAAGGCGTATGTAAA
>OMFF01000438.1_pt1 | contig 15461 bp, 15 predicted proteins | sample 1645581 | NCBI WGS metagenome assembly OMFF01 (sample SAMEA103958140, study PRJEB25191) | human gut metagenome | biome: human-associated habitat [ENVO:00009003]; feature: intestine environment [ENVO:2100002]; material: feces | place: Germany | collected 2013/2015
AACACTTTGTGTATGAATTAGTTGGCTAATTTTATACTATTTACTGAATGTCCCTCTTTAGGTGCTATTATCAGATTATCTTTGGGTACAACGATGGTCCGTTGGGCTGTCGAGTCATTGTTTATGCTGGTTACTTCGCCTTTTGTGGTAAAGTATACATAATTTCCCATGTCATAAAAACGGTAAACTTTTACTCCATCGTGTTCGAACAGGTAACTTATAGTATATGTATCGTTATTCTGAGGTGCTTTGTTCTGAATAGGTATTCCTACGCCACAGGAGAAGAATATCATGGAGCACAGAGAAATAAGGCCTGTATAAAATAAACTTGCTTTCATGCTTAAAAGTTTGGGGTTATTCGCTTTCACAAATATATCCAAAATTCTGATTATACAGGAGTTTATGATTGGAATTTATTTTTATAGCAGTATGCTGAAAGGAGTTTATCTGAGGAAATGAATGGGGAATAAAAAAACTTGAAGCAGGTTTGATGTATTCCTGCTTCAAGTTTATTATAGAGGGTATTTAATTTACTTTTTCAGTGCAGCAATGCTTTCTTTCAATGCGGCAATCTTAGTTTCAGCATCAGCTTGTTTTTTACGTTCCATTTCAATAACGTTTGCCGGTGCCTTGCTTACAAATTTTTCATTGTTCAGTTTCTTCAATACGCTCTGTAAGAATCCTTCCTGATACTTCAGGTCTGCTTCCAGCTTCTTCAGTTCTTCTTCTACGTCGATAAGATTACCCAGCGGTATGAAGTATTCTGTTGTGCCTACCATGAATGAAGCAGCACCTTCTGGCTTACTTTCTACTACAGTTACAGCAGAGAGGTTTGCCATCTTCTTCACAACCTCTGCATATGCCATCAGTTGAGTATTTTCTCCAAGTACGAGCATTTCGAGTACTTCTTTCTGTGCAATGTTTTTCTGCAAGCGGATGTTGCGGATACCTGAAATGATTTCTTTCAGCTGATCGAATGCATTGCAAAGTTCGTTGGCTGCCTGTAAGTCACGACCGCAGAAAGTTTCCAGCTGAGCAACCATGATACTTTCTCCCGGTTTGCGATCGTAGATATGCTGCCACAATTCTTCTGTAATGAATGGCATAAACGGATGAAGCTGACGCAACAGAACATCGAAGAAATGTAATGTAGATTCGTATGTCTTTTTGTCGATAGGCTGACCGTATGCAGGTTTTACCATTTCCAGATACCAGCTTGAGAATTCATCCCAGAACAGTTTGTAAACCAGCATCAGAGCTTCGCTCAAACGATATTTGCTAAACAAGTCGTCCATTTCGGCAGAAACCTTAACCAGCAGGTTATCGAACCATTCGGTTGCCAGCTTAGCATATTCCGGCTGTTCGATGTCGGCTACTTGCCAGCCTTTTACCAGACGGAAAGCATTCCATATCTTGTTGTTGAAGTTACGTCCTTGTTCACACAGTGCATCGTCGAACAAGATATCGTTTCCGGCAGGTGCAGAAAGCATCATTCCCATACGTACACCGTCAGCACCATATTGCTCTATCAAATCCAGCGGATCGGGTGAGTTACCTAATGATTTTGACATCTTGCGTCCAATCTTATCGCGTACGATACCGGTGAAATATACATTCTTAAACGGCATATCACCCATGTATTCATAGCCGGCCATAATCATACGTGCTACCCAGAAGAAAATGATATCCGGACCAGTTACCAGGTCGGAGGTAGGATAGTAGTATTTGATTTCTTCATTACCCGGATTGTTGATACCGTCGAAGAGTGAGATAGGCCACAACCATGAAGAGAACCAAGTATCCAGACAGTCGTCATCCTGACGCAAGTCTTCTACTTTCAGATTTTGATTACCGGTTTTTTCTTTAGCCAGTTCCAAAGCCTTTTCAGGAGTTTCGGCTACTACAAAGCCACCTTCTGGCAAGTAATAAGCCGGAATACGGTGCCCCCACCACAACTGACGGCTGATACACCAGTCTTTGATGTTTTCCAACCAGTTGCGATATGTATTTTTATATTTAGCAGGGTAGAACTTCAGTTCGTCGTTCATTACAGGAGGCAAAGCCATGTCTGCAAAGTGCTGCATGCGCAGGAACCACTGCATAGAAAGTTTCGGCTCGATAGCTACGTTGGTGCGTTCAGAGAAACCTACCTTATTGGTGTAAGCTTCTACCTTTTCCAGCAAGTCGGCAGCAGCCAGGTCTTTTTCAATCTGTTCACGAACATCAAAGCGATCCATGCCTACGTACATACCAGCAGCTTCGCTGATAGTTCCGTTGTCGTTGAAAATATCGATAGAAGGCAGGTTGTATTTTTCTCCCAGCATGTAGTCGTTTACATCGTGTGCCGGAGTTACTTTCAGACAACCGGTACCAAACTCAATGTCTACATAGTCATCTTCGATAACCGGAATGACACGTCCAACCAGCGGAACGATTACTTTCTTACCTTTCAGCCACTGGTTTTTCGGGTCGTTTGGATTGATACACATTGCAGTATCACCCATAATTGTTTCAGGACGTGTAGTAGCTACTACTGCATATCTGCCTTCCGGATCGCCTTCTACTTTGTAGCGCAGATAGAAAAGTTTACTGTGTTCTTCTTTGTAAATAACTTCTTCATCGCTGAGGGCAGTCAAGGCTTTCGGATCCCAGTTTACCATACGTACACCGCGGTAAATCAATCCTTTATTGTATAAGTCAACGAAAACTTTAATAACACTTTCGCTACGTTTTTCATCCATTGTGAAAGCAGTGCGGTCCCAGTCGCATGAAGCACCCAGCTTACGGAGCTGCTTCAAGATAATGCCTCCGTGTTCTTCGGTCCATGCCCATGCGTGTTTCAAGAACTCTTCGCGGGTAAGGTCGGTTTTCTTTATACCCTGTTGAGCCAGTTTGTTTACTACTTTAGCTTCTGTTGCAATAGAAGCGTGGTCTGTTCCCGGAACCCAGCAGGCATTTTTGCCAGTCATACGGGCGCGGCGTACCAGAATATCCTGAATGGTATTGTTAAGCATGTGTCCCATGTGGAGCACTCCGGTTACGTTTGGCGGCGGAATCACGACGGTATACGGTTGGCGTCCGTCGGGTTTAGAACTGAAAAGTTTATTGTCCAGCCAATACTGGTACCATTTCCCTTCCACATCAGCGGGATTGTACTTACTTGCTAATTCCATTTTTCTATATCGTTTTTAAATGTTTGTTTTTATACGTTTTAGGTTGCAAAATTAATAAAAGTAGTTGGATTTCTGATATTATGCCCCGAAAAACGTCTTTCTATGGCTGTATAAAATTTTACCCCTTCATACCAGTCAGCGTATGAAGGGGTAAAAACGGCTGCATACCTGGGTTAGTATGCAGTTTTTTATAAAGAATATAAACTTTTTTCTTAGTTACATTCCGTTTTCTTAAATCAATTCGTCGGAAGTGTATCCCTGAGGCAATGTGCGGCAGTTATAGCCTGAAGCCATAATTTCACCGTAAGCTCCGGCAGAACGGAGTGCGATAAGATCGCCTCGTTTCACACGGTTCAGGTCGATAGCTTTGCCGAAAACATCAGATGATTCACAGATAGGACCTACTACATCATAAGTTTCGTTCGGTTCTTCGGAAGTAATGTTCTCTATCTTATGGTAAGCCTGGTAGAGAGCCGGACGGATAAGGTCGGTCATACCTCCATCGACAATAGCAAACTGTTTGTTTGTTCCCTGTTTTACGTAGATAACTTTAGTGATAAGACTTCCGCACTGACCTACTACAGAACGTCCCAATTCGAAGTGTAATGTCTGTTGCGGACGCAGCTTCAGATGTTTATGATAAGTAGCAAAATAATCAGCAAAGTCGGGGATAGGCTGGCGGTTCGGATGAGCATAGTCTATACCAAGTCCACCACCGACATTGATATGTTCTACGATGATCTGGCGTGCGTAAAGTTTTTCCTGCAAATCGTTTACACGATTACACAGAGCCACAAAGTCTCCCATATCCAGAATTTGTGAACCGATATGGAAGTGCAAGCCTACAAACTTCACATTGTTCATTTCGAGTGCACGGTCTATCACCTTATCCATGTCTTGCATGCTGATACCAAACTTGTTCTCTGCAAGTCCGGTGGTGATATTGGCATGGGTATGTGCGCCGACATCCGGATTGATGCGGAAAGCTACTCGGGCTATTTTTCCTTTTGCTGCTGCCAGTTCGTTGATTACTTCCAGTTCTGGAACAGACTCTACATTAAAGCAGAAAATGTCGTGATCTAGTCCCAGGTTTATTTCACGGTCGGTTTTTCCGACTCCTGCATACACAATTTTGCTTGCTGGGAATCCTGCTTTGATTGCTGCTGCAATTTCACCTCCACTTACACAGTCTGCTCCCAGTCCATGCTCACGGATAATGCTCAACACCTTTGGATTAGCATTAGCTTTAATTGCATAGTGCACACAAAACTTATTGTATTTGGCAGCCTCTGTACGGATTACATTTAACGTATCTCTCAGCAGGTTTGCATCATAATAATAAAACGGGGTTTCCAGTTCGCGGAATTTATTGATGGGAAATGTTCCTTTCATATACTGTAAAGAATTAAGTTGTAAAAAAAACGGACGATGCGATTCAAGTATAACCGTATCATCCGTTTTCTTTTGATGATTATTTATTATTAAATAAAACGTCGCTTAATGATTGCAGTGCTGTCTTCTTATCCGATTCTCGAATCAGGAACGAAATGTTGTAATTGCTTCCTCCAAACGAAATCATACGTACAGGAATGTTACGCATTGCCTGGATAGCTTTTGCTTCAAATCCGATATTTTCCCATTCCAGATCTCCCACAACGCAAACGATACACATGTCATGGTCTACGGTTACAGTACCATATTTCTTCAGGTCGTTTACGATTTCATTCAGATGTTTGGTATTGTCAATAGACATCGATACACCTACTTCAGAGGTACAAACCATATCGATGGGTGTCTGGTAGCTTTCGAAAATTTCGAATACTTTACGCAAGAAACCGTGAGCCAGTAACATACGGCTTGACTTGATCTTGATAGCAGTGATATTATCTTTTGCTGCAACAGCTTTAATCTTACCTTTTTCAGTTTCGTTTGAGATAAGTGTACCCGGTGCACTTGGTTCCATTGTGTTGAGCAGACGTACCGGAATATTAGCATATTTGGCAGGCTGTACACAAGTCGGGTGCAGAATCTTAGCTCCGAAGTATGCCAGTTCTGCAGCTTCTTCGAAGTGAAGCTGACGTACCGGAGAAGTTTTGTCTACCACGCGTGGATCGTTGTCGTGCATTCCGTCAATATCAGTCCATATCTGGATTTCTGAAGCGTTTACAGCTGCACCGATAAGAGAAGCAGTATAATCACTACCTCCACGTTGCAAGTTGTCTATTTCTCCGTAAGCATTGCGGCAGATAAATCCTTGTGTAATATATATTTCCTGTCCAGGATTTGCTTCAAGCTGTAAAGCCAGTTTCTCGCGGATGTAGTTTAAGTCGGGTTCGCTGTTTTTGTCTGTGCGCATAAATTCCAAAGCCGGAATCAAAACCGCTTTCACGCCTTGTTCGCAGAGATAATTAGTTACCATGTTGGTAGAAATGATTTCTCCCTGTGCAAGAATAACTTTTTCTTCGAACAGTGTAAATATATCCTTTGTGAAAGATCGGATGTAGTCGAATACCGATTTTACGAACTCCAGAGTCTTCTGTTTATACTCTTCGGTAGAGAAAAGTTCATCAATATGCTGTTTATATTTTGCTTCCAGCTTATTGATTACTTCGTTTGCTCCTTCGGGATTTTTCTTGTATAGATAATCCGAAATTTCAACCAGTGTGTTGGTTGTACCCGACATTGCAGACAATACTACTATTTTCTGCTCGCCATCAGTAATTAATTTGGCAACATCTTTCATTCTCTGTGCAGAGCCTACTGATGTTCCTCCAAACTTTAAGACTTTCATTTCTAGTTTCGAATTTTAATTGTTCTATAAAATACTCTTTCTTTTGGGCGCAAAGATACGAATATTTTATGGTTCTTTTTAATAATGATAATAAAATCTCTAACAATTTGTCTTTTTTAGTATTCACTTGCTTCGCGCAACTGATGTTGTCCGCAGCAGTATACTTTTCCTGGAAACTCGCTTAAAAGGTTCAGGTTGTGGGTTGTCATGATGATAGCCGTACCCTGTGTACATATTTCCTGAATCAATTTGACGATGTTTCTGCCTGTCTCTACATCCAGGTTTCCGGTAGGTTCATCAGCCAGGATTATTTCAGGCTTGTTTAATATTGCACGTGCTATGACGATACGTTGCTGCTCGCCGCCTGAGAGTTCATTCGGCATCTTGTAGCCTTTGTTTTCCATGCCTACCAGACGTAATACTTCTTCAATGCGACTTTCTCTTTCTGAAAATTGCTTCCAGCCTGTAGCACGCAGTACGAAATCCAGATTATCGTATACAGTACGGTCGGTCAGAAGCTGGAAATCCTGAAATACGATGCCCAGTTTCCGTCGCAGGCTGGCAATATTTTTTTGCTTGATGGTACGCATATCGTAACCCAATACAGTTGCTTCCCCTTCACATATATCCAGTTCACCGTATATGGTTTTCAGGAAAGTCGACTTACCGGTTCCTACTTTTCCTATCAGGTAGACGAACTCACCTTTTTTCAGTTCAAAGTTTACATTGTTCAGTATGCCTAGCTCCTGCTGGTTGATATCTACATTTTTATAACTTATGAGTGGTTGGTCTTCCATAAAATCAATGTTTCTTCCAGTTTTCGCTGTGGCGTTCTTTTAACTCGCGTGCTAAATCTTCAATGCGGTAACCTTTCGATGTCAGCAGTACGATAAGGTGATAAAGCAAGTCGGCTCCTTCATAAATCAGGCGTTCGTCTGTTCCGTTGCATGCTTCGATGATTGTTTCTACTGCTTCTTCGCCTACTTTCTGAGCCATTTTGTTGACTCCCGATTTGAAAAGACTCGTCGTATAAGATTTCTCAGGCATTTCTTCATGACGTTTGTCGATGAAGTCTTGCAACTCTTTCAGGAACATAATATCCTGTTCGTTCTTTTCACCCCAGCAAGTATCTGCTCCTGTATGACAAACTGGTCCTGCAGGATTTACCTTTATCAGCAGCGTGTCATTGTCGCAGTCGGCCGCAATGGAAACTACATGCAGGAAATTGCCGCTTTCTTCACCTTTTGTCCATAATCTGTTTTTGGTGCGGCTAAAGAATGTGACTTTTCCAGTTTCCACTGTTTTATTGTATGCTTCTTCATTCATGAATCCCAGCATCAGTACCTTTTGGGTATAATTATCTTGAATGATGGCAGGAACAAGTCCGTTCATCTTCCCAAAATCTAAATCCATATTTTATATATTTTAAAATTAAACTCTAACGTTGATTCCTTCTTTGCAAAGGTATGCTTTTAATTCGGGAATAGGAATCTCACCGAAATGAAAAACGCTGGCGGCTAGTGCTGCATCCGCTTTTCCGATAGTAAAAGCATCTCTAAAGTGTTCCTTGCTTCCTGCTCCTCCCGAAGCGATGACGGGAATGGTCAGTATTTCGCTCAGTTGGGACAGGGCATCATTGGCATAACCGTTTTTTACTCCATCATGGTCCATACTTGTGAACAATATTTCTCCTGCTCCGCGTTCATTGGCTTCCCGCGCCCATTCAAAAAGATTCCGGTCCGTTTCTTTCCTGCCGCCGTTCAGGTAACATTTCCACCCGTCTGCTGTTTGCTTGGCGTCGATTGCTACTACGCATACTTGAGAGCCAAAGTGAGAGGCTATGTCGTCTATCAACTGTGGATTACGGATAGCCGAAGAATTGATGGAGATTTTATCAGCTCCGGCGCTGAGCAGACGATCTACATCGCTTAATTCATGGATACCTCCTCCTACCGTGAAAGGTATGCTGATATGTGCAGCAATACGTTTTACCAGGTCGGTAAAGGTTTTTCGTCCTTCGTGACTGGCTGTTATATCCAGATATACCAGTTCGTCAGCCCCTTGTTCGCTGTATATCTTTCCTAGTTCTACAGGATCACCGGCTTGTCGGAGATTTACAAAATTCGTTCCCTTTACGGTTTGTCCGTCTTTGATATCCAGACATGGGATAATTCGTTTTGCTAACATATATATTGTACTATTTTATTTAAAGATAACGGCTTAACTCTCTCAGTGAAATTTTACCTTCGTACAAAGCCTTTCCTACAACTACAGCAGGTATACCTGATTCGTGTAGCTTCAGAATATCATCAATACTGCTTACGCCTCCACTTGCTATCAGATGTATATCGGGAAAGGCAGCCATAATATCTTTGTAAAGTGGAGTAGAGGGACCTTCCAGCATTCCATCGCGGCTAATGTCAGTACAGAGCACTTTGTTGATACCTTTTTCTATATAGTTTTTAAGAAACGGCATTAGTTCTTGAGTACTCTCTTCCTTCCATCCGCTAATAGCTATCTTGTTGTCTTTTACATCTGCTCCGAGTATTATTTTCTCTTCACCATATTTTTCTAACCATTGGCAAAATAATTCGGGCTGTTTTACGGCTATGCTTCCCAATGTAACCATCTGAGCTCCGTTGTCGAAAGCAATGACAAGATCTTCATCACTTTTTACACCTCCTCCGAAATCGATTATCAAAGATGTCTGACTTGCAATTCTGTCAAGAACTCTATAATTTACTACATGATGTGAAGCTGCTCCATCCAGATCGACTACATGCAAGCGGCTTATTCCGTAAGCTTCGAATTCCTTGGCAACTTCTACCGGATTTTCGTTATATACCTTTTGTGAGTCATACTTACCTTGTGAAAGACGTACGCATTTTCCGTCAATGATATCTATGGCAGGAATAAATTCTATCATAATATTATCTATATCGTTGGAGAACAATGTTTATAAATCGAGAAAATTAGTGAGAATTCTTTCTCCGTTTTTACCACTTTTTTCAGGATGAAACTGTGTCGCATAAAAGTTATCTTTATGCAATGCAGAACTGTAAGGCAGAATGTAGTCTGTCTGAGCAGCCGTGCAGTCGTTCAGAGGAACGTAGTAACTATGTACGAAGTAGACATACTCTTCGCGGTTGAATCCCCGGAACAGATCGCTATTGGTATGTGAAATTGTATTCCATCCCATGTGTGGAATTTTGTCCTCATGTTTTAGAGGTTGGAAACGTTTTACTTCAGCATCAAATATACCCAGACAGTCTACATTTCCTTCTTCCGAATGTTTACACATCAGCTGCATGCCCAGACAAATTCCCAATACAGGTTGTTTCAGTTCTTTTATAAGTCTGTCAAGTTGATTATCCCGTAAATATTGCATGGTATTGCGTGCTTCTCCTACTCCGGGAAAAATAATCTTGTCTGCCTTTAGCAGCAATTCCTTGTCTGCTGTTATGACAGGAGTTATTCCCAGACGGCGTAGGGCATAATCTACGGAAAATATATTGCCGGCATTGTATTTTATGATAGCTACATTCATTCTTTTATTTTATTTGTATTTTTGCAAAAGTAACGAAATATTGTGAACTTCCTAATATTTCTGACAAAAAGTTCATTGTATGCATCTGGTTGTAACAAGTTTTCTCTGAAATGTGCAATATTTAGGCTTTTAAGCATATCTGTTGGTGAGAAAAAATGAAGAATTTACAAGCAAACTATTGCAGATTAAGGAAAATGTACTACCTTTGCAACCGCAATCGAGAGAGATAGCAAAATTAAGAATAAAAATAATGGTGCGTTAGTTCAGTTGGTTAGAATACATGCCTGTCACGCATGGGGTCACGGGTTCGAGTCCCGTACGCACCGCAATAAACATTGAAAATCAATGTTTTACAAAATAAACACCCGATTTTACACCCAAGAATGTAAAGTCGGGTGTTTTTGTAATAGCAGTTTTAGATATTACGGGATACAGACAAGAAAAGAGCAAAGGATGGTTATTTCCCTTGCTTCTTTACTATTCTTTTCTCTGATACGTTATTCGCTTTTTCTTGTTATGTTAAATGTCTGCCTTTTCCCGTTGCGTTCTATTTCTATAGTAAGACTATTAGCCTGCTGAATATATTTCTCTAATTTCCCGTTTGACACAAACATAGCATCTACACTTACCGCTCCGTTATTAACAGCAATCACCTTATCTCCTAACATTAACCCTGATTTTTCTGCCGGTCCGTTTATTTCCAATGCAGTGATACAGATACTACCGTTACGGATATTAATACCTAACCCAAGTGCAGGAAATCCGTTGAAATCATTCAAAAGTGTATCAGAATGTTGTTTGATATACAGATTTTCACCGGCAAGTATGAAGTTCATCTTGCCTGCAAAAATATTTCCCGCGACATTTTTATTTATCGAAGGAATATAATCCAACACACAATTCGGAACAGCCACGCCATTGCAATACATTGTAATTCCACTGAACTCGGCAATCGTATCTGTCAAACCCTCCCGGCGAAAATTAACATACTTTCTCGAAACATGATGCTGCCGTAATTTCTCATAAACATCTTTATCTATTATAACGTCATAATTCGAGCCCAAGTCCAACATCAAGTTCAAGCTATCTGTCTGTTCGCTGTAAAGTGGTAAATTGTTTACGCCATCTTCAACTAAAGTAAATCCAGTTGTTTCTTGTTCTAGCTTTTCTTTGTTTTTAAGCGAGAATACGGTCATTTCATTTTTATCCATGTCGAACTTCCAAACCATATTTTCCATTATGGTACGTCCTAATACAGGGCGGTAAAGCGCATTGTACATACCGTTATCTTTAGGGACTGACGTGAAAACAACTCCTTCCAGCTTACAGCCTCCAAGGGTGACATCATTCACTTTATATAGTTTTGAGAAATAGACTTGTTTGTAGAAGTTAAATGTCGGCATAGGTTTCCGCTTCCAATATACTGCTTCATATCGGTCAAGAGTTTCTTGCTTGGCAAGAGATGTAGAAGCTTGCGTGTCGAATAAAAGCGTATCGGTATATTGGCCATTCACCGTAGCGATGACTCCAAAATAGCCGTTTGGATCACGAATTATCGGAAAGGTCTGGTAGAAATTTGCATTTATATTTTCTACGGCTTTACGTTGGTCAGTATTAAAGTTTTTAACCCAAACGCTTATATAAACAAAATATACAAATAAGCAGATAAGCAGGATCGCCAGTATGCGGAATAAATATTTAAAAACTTTTTTTGTCATACAAATTAAATTTTGTTTGTTAATCACTCAAATAATAACATCCGTGAGGTTTGAGGTACTCCATAACCAATTTCACGATTAGGAGCAGAACTGTTTAATCCAGATGCATGTAAAAGATTGATAAGTTCTATCCGGCTCATTCGTTTGTATTCCAAAAGAGACGCACATAATCCGGCAATGACAGGGGCCGTATATGATGTTCCTCGGCGTGGAGGAGTTGCGTAAGCACATACATCGGGCTTTATGTAACCGACTCCCTCATAGCCCATTGAACTGGAGCTGACACGGGTTGTACTGTCGGATTCAATGGCTCCAACGGATATTACCTCCCTGACATCAGCGGGGAAATTTGAGTAACGCCAGGGTTCGTCACCCTCGTTACCCATGCTCTGAATAAATATCAGGTTAGGATTGACTTGAAGCACACTGTCTACAAATTGCGAAATACGAGAGTTATGTCCGTTGAGCATGGAGGGTGTGTAGCCGTCATAATCATCGAACACCGTATAACCGCATGAGCTTGTTATCACATCTACATTGTGTGACAATAACCAGCGTATGGCATTCATCATGCGGTCCTCCTCTATACGTAATTCTGTATCTAAGTCATCTATTTCGGCCAGATAATATTCGGCATTCCATGCAAGCCCCTTAATTGTATCTCCAGATGAAAGGTAGCCGCCTATGCAGGCGCAGGAATAGGCTCCGTGGTCTCGTTCCCGACCAGATTCCTTGACGAAGAAATCAGTTGTGTCGCCGTCTATGAAATTGGCATAAGCCGCCACATGCATGTTTTTTGTCCATGAGCGTTGCCGCAATCCTCCGAATCCCGTATCCAACACTCCGATTTTAATTCCACGGCCACTGAGATTCAACGAATCGTATGATGCATCGACTATCATTGCCGGAGCTGTTGTGTAAACACGTTTTCCAATAGACACATAATGTTCGGGAGGATCTGAAAAATCATTTCGTGTCAGATAATAACCCAGTATTAACAGTGTAACTAAGGAAAGCAATAGTATTCCACCAATAATTCTAAGAACTGTTTTAAATGTTTTCATTGACTTAATGTATTTTTATGTAGTTGTTATTCCCAAGAATATCCTGCTCTATCTCATCTATTGATGCTTGAATATATCTTTTTCGAATGGTATGACCATCCAGAAAATCAATCTCATCGCATAGTTCGTGTAATGTATTGATAAGATGCGATGAGATTATGACAGTCCTCCCTTTGTCCTTCAATTCGCGTATGATTCTCTTAAGTTGAATGCACCCGTAAAGGTCTATCCCATTGAAAGGTTCGTCAAGAATGTACAAATCATTATCTTGAAGGAGCAGGGACATAAGTGCAAGTTTCTTCTTCATCCCGGTAGAATAGTCCGAAGCGAATCTTTCCAGTGGCAGTTGAAAGACTTTATTTAAGGAATCTATGGCTTTAGAATCCATCTTCTTTCCCTTGGCTTTAATACAGAATTCAAGATATTCTTTTCCGGTAATAAGGGAATAGAAAAAACTTTCAGCCGGCATATAGCCAACGGTCATTTGGGATGATTTTCTTATCTCACCGTCATAATCAGTTACTCCCATAATGCAGTTGAAAAGTGTTGTCTTTCCAGCTCCATTTTCTCCCACCAATCCGTATATCTTCCCGGATTCGTAAGAAACGGAAAGACTGTCAAGGACTTTTGTCTTACTGTATGCCTTGCTCAATTCTTTTATATATATCAATTCCATATATGTCTATATTTTTTTCTGACTGAAAGTGTAAGGCCGATATTCAAAGCCAAATAAAGAATCTGTATGACAGGGTTCGTAATAGAAATTATAAACATCGGCAATGGGAAAAGCAGCCAGTACATTTCCATTACAATTCGTGTCTCAAAGGAAAATCTTGCCATCCCCATATTCCAAAGGTATAAAATTGTCGAAGGAAACAATACAAGACAGAAAAGTATAACTTCTGCATCGTGTATAAGCACAAGCATAAGTACAATGAACGGAAACATGGTTATAAAGATATTCCTCAGGCCAGATTTTACCAGTACCAGTTGATACGTTCCAAAATTGTTATAAACAGAAAGTTCATGTTTCAGTGGCGTTACCATGTATGCCGTTCCCTGAATAACTCCCCATATTGTCATACATACTTTATAGAGATTGATATTGTCATGCAATACCCCCATGAAAGACAGAAAAAGCAATCCCGCATACAGAAGTACCTGCTTTCGGAACATTCTTCTATATAACAAATCTCCCCTGTATAATAAGGGCAAAGGCAAAACTATGGAACGATATTTGACAGAATGAATCCACGGCATAACAACCGCTGTGAGTATGATAACCGGCAAAGAAATGTAATTTGCAGCAATAATCCCTGAAATAATAAATGGTAGACCCAACAATAAATATTCTGTCGTAAATAATCTTTTGACTCCACGCACCCGTAAATACAGGAACTCCTTGTCTTTTCTGTTGCTATGATACAGCCAGAGCATAAGCATATAACACATTGGCAATACCCATACACTCGTTACTTTCGTAAAAACATAAAACAGAATAGCCGCGATACCAAGAAGAAACAGACACCGGAATGGTCCGATGCCTGTAAGTACACGCACAATCTGTTTTGAGCGTAGACTCATATAGAGTGAAATATAGTTATTCATAACTCAAACAAATGCGGCGACAAAAATATAACTTTTTCACATGATATGATAAAAGTAACTACTAAAACTTCAATCCTCTACTTTTCCTTGGCTCTTCCACCGTATTACGTAAGCTTTGCCGTAGTTTATCAAACTGTTCCTTGAACCATTCGCCAATCGGTTGCCTGTTTATGGTCAGAACCAGTTTATCGTCATCGGTCGGACTTCTCTCTACCTTGAAAACATCATTCCTGATGTCAAACTTCCGCCTGTGTTCTTCAGAATAAATCCTGCCGTTGCACCTGATAGCCTCTTTCTTCGTCAAAAGGCTTTCTATCATTTCTTTGGTGAAGCCGATGGCAGCGCACAGTTTTTCTATTCTCAGCATCTCCCTGAGCATCGGAAACCATTTGAACGCTTTTTCAAGGATAGCATTCAACCGTGATATTTCCTTGTCTTTGGCTTCAAGTTCCTGATTGTGTATTCCTTGCAGGTTGCGTATCTGCTTGCCGTGCTGTTCCTGCATGTGCCGCATTTGGGCTTTCAAGTCATCAGTTCCCTTGTCCCGTTTCGCGATTTCCTGACGCAATTCTTCATTGGATAGTTCCAGTTTCTTCATTTTTCCACTGCCGAAAAGAGAACCCACTCCGCTCACTATGACCGTAGCGGCATCGGTGGCTGCGCCTTTGAGCTTGTCCGTGCGTATCTCCGATTTCACCTGACGGAGTTCCTGTTCGGCAAGATTTATCTGTTCTTCTTTGCGCCGTTTTGCAGCATCCATGCGTTGCAGTTCGGCTTTCTGCTTCTCAATGATGAAGTCGTTCCGTTCCAGATGTTCCTTGCCTGTTACGGCCTTCGACTGTCCACGCTCCATCAGGAGAATATCGGATGCCAAGTTCTGCATTTCGGTCATATCCTCATCATTGAGCTTTCGGCTCTTGCCTGTATCGTGGTTCATCCAGTCGAACACGATATGGGCATGGTAATTGGGCTTGAACCATCTTTCGCCTACTTGGAAACTCTCCTTGTCATCCACTTCGGGCTGTCCGCTTAACCAATGCCCCTCGTCCTTGTGCAGGAAGATTTGGAGCGGTGTGATGCCCCAGCGTTTTTTGCATTCTTCGCCAAACTTACGCACATCTGCCAATGTGGTGTTCAGTCTGATAAGCAATACTCCCTCACGGATGGGTGAACATCCCGCTACTTTGATAATCTTGCCGTTCTTCCCTTTGCGTTCACGCTCCTTTTCCTGCATGGCGCGTCCTGTCTTTTCCTTGACCATGCGCTTGATGTTCTCATAATGCATCTGCAATTCGGGACTGCCGAAATCCGGATTTATCCATTGTTCATTATCGGCTGTAAGTTCGGGCACGATGTAAATTTGGGACTTGCCGATGTTGCGCATATACTCGGCGGTTCTCCGGTTATGAGCCTCGCTTGATGCCACGTTGCAAGGCTTGACATGTATGCTTGATTTTGTTGCCATCTTTTCAATTTTTGATTCGGTAATTACTAATTTTGTTTGCTGCTTTCCGCACATATCCGCAAGGGGTTCTTAGGGGTGCAACCCATGAGCGGAGT